>Ga0065721_10004513_pt1 | contig 32795 bp, 26 predicted proteins | sample Mesricmetagenome_FD_59108 | JGI IMG/M metagenome (GOLD analysis project Ga0065721, IMG submission 59108) | Mesophilic microbial community from rice straw/compost enrichment Sample: eDNA_1 v2 (version 2) | ecosystem: Engineered > Solid waste > Grass > Composting > Bioreactor | place: USA: Davis... | reverse complement strand
TCTGTGGACTTGGAGTTTGTCGCTTCGCGAAAAATGCCAGGGTTTCTTTTAATTGTCTGAGCAGGTCTGTACCCATGATGTATCGTTATGAAGCAAACGTAGTGAAAATATTGAATCTTTGATCGGAGGAGCGTCTATTAGAAGTATTAAAGCCTTATCCATTTCCCATTGAATTCCGATAGCTATCGGAATGAACATCGAACACTTGGCCCTACGCAGCCTTTAATCAGGTATCCCAGTCAGAAAAACAATTGAATTGCAACTTCCCTATCTTCGCAGCAAATTTTTTTGACATGAATCTGCACGAATACCAAGCAAAAGAATTATTAAAAAAATATAATGTCCCCGTACAGGAAGGATATGCCTGTTCCTCAGTTCATGAAGCGGAAGAAGCCTATCGCCAGATCAAAACACAATTCGGCAGCAGTTTCGCTGTGGTGAAAGCGCAGATCCATGCCGGCGGACGCGGCAAGGGAACGGTGAAGGAAACCGGTATCAATGGTGTGAAAGTGGGCAAAAACCTGGAAGAAGTAACTGATATCGCAAAGAAAATCCTGGGAGGTACACTGGTGACTGTTCAGACAGGTCCCGCCGGTAAAGTGGTGAATAAAGTGCTGGTTGCACAGGATATGTACTATGATGGTCCGAGTGATCGCAAAGAGTTCTACCTGTCCATCCTGCTCGACCGCTCCAAAGGTGAGAATGTAATCATGTACAGCACTGAAGGCGGAATGAACATAGAGGATGTTGCACACGATACTCCGGAAAAAATATTTAAAGAATGGGTTCACCCCTCTGGAGGTCTCCAGGGATTCCAGGCAAGGAAGATTGCCTTCAACCTGGGATTGAGCGGCGACGCCTTTAAGAACTGCGTGAAATTTGTCACCAACCTGTACAATGCTTATGTAGGTCTCGATTGTAGCATGCTTGAGATCAACCCGCTCTTCAAGGCAGCCGATAATAAGATCGTTGCCGTCGATTGTAAAATGAATCTCGATGATAACGCGCTCATGCGTCATCCCGACCTGGCATCATTGAGAGATGTTACCGAAGAAGATCCTACTGAAGTGGAAGCAGGTAAATACAACCTGAACTTTGTGAAGCTGGATGGCAACGTAGGTTGTATGGTAAATGGTGCCGGCCTGGCAATGGCTACCATGGATATGATCAAGTTGAGTGGTGGCGAGCCGGCAAATTTCCTTGACGTTGGTGGTACAGCCAACGCGCAAACTGTAGAAGCAGGTTTCAAAATCATTCTGAAAGACCCGGCCGTAAAAGCGATCCTGATCAACATCTTTGGTGGTATCGTTCGTTGCGACCGTGTAGCCCAGGGTGTTATCGATGCTTATAAAAACCTTGGTAATATTAATATCCCCATCATTGTAAGACTTCAGGGCACCAATGCTGAAGAAGCGAAAAAATTAATCGATGAAAGCGGGCTGAAAGTACAGTCTGCGATACTGCTGAGTGAAGCGGCAGACCTGGTGAAAAAAGCAGTTGCTTAAAGATTGTTGTTTGCCCTGCTGCGCAGGGCGGAATCAATGCTCAACGATCAATGTTCAATTTTAAATGAAACGGCTTTGTCCGTTGAATTGGAAAAGTTGGAAATGATGGTTGAGCATTTTCGTTTGTACCTCTTAATACGCAAACTGAAGCGTTCCAGTTTTATATTGATCATTGAACATTGTCTCTTGAGCATTCCCTTACGCAGAACAACTAAATTTAACTTCAGTTTGAAGGGCTCTAATTTCGAAGACTGCAGCCGTCCAGTTTTATATTGATCATTGAACATTGTCTGTTTGCACATTCCCCCTTACGCAGAACCACTAAATTTAACTTCAGTTTGAAGGGCTCTTAATTCGAAGACTGCAGCCGTCCAGTTTTATATTGATCATTGAACATTGTCTGTTGAGCATTCCCCCTACGAAGAACCACTAAGACCCCCCTAGTTCAACCTTCACCCGTATTGCCTTGAGTCCACTTACCCCCTGCAGCTCTTCCAGTTCCAGGTTCTCAATTACAGGACCCAGTATCCCCTTGCTCTGCAGGAATTGAATGTATTCCTGGTACTCGGTGGCTTCGCGCGGGTTTGAATAAACCATGGCTATCATGCCGGGCTGGGTAAGTCTCTCTGAAGTGCCGCGGATATGCACTTTATCCAGACGCTTCTTGATTATTTCATATCGCACATTATAGGATCCTTCCACATCAAAGCGACGTTCATCGCGGCGAAAACTGATGGAGATAGGCTGGCTGTGAATAAGCAATAACTGGGTTGTCTGAAGTGGCACTTTTAATGAAGGCAACAACTTATGGGTGATCCTTGCAATTTCTGCCATGGATTTTAATTGCCAGAGCCTGATATTTTTCAGGTAGAGAATATCAAAAGGATAATTGGGNGCTATGGACTGACCGATATAAATGCTGTACTCNACCCCATCGGTACGGTATTTTTCAAAATAGTGCGGGTAAGATATNTGTAAAACCTCTTCTTCCTTATCCAGGTATTCAAGCACTGCTTCATTTATTCGTGCAAGCGTAACCTCATAATCCTTTCGATGCCGGTGAAGATGGCCATCGGCTGCATTGACTTCAGCCATATAGTTGTCGATCGACTTGCTTAGTGAAGGATTGTTTTTACTTAAATGCTGAAGTACCGGCTGAAATTCGTTGGCCAGAAAATCAGTGATCCTTATTTCATCTTCTGCCTGCAAATCCGTGGCAATGGCCTGGCGGAAATTGTGAATTTTAAATTGTAAGCCCTCCAGCAGAGGTAATGGCATGGCTGACTGAATTTCACCAATCACACCGTCAGCCAATTCCAGTTGAACAACCAGGTCTTTCTGGATGGCTTTCCTGCGTTCCAGCGAAGAATTGCGAACATCCACTGAACCAAACAACGGGTATACGCTTTCAAACACCACGTTGCCCTGGTTGTGATCGCGGTTGCACATGTACTCCCAGGCTACTTGTGCAAACTTCCATTCCACTGAAGGTTGCAATGCAGTGAATTTTTCCTTGATCATTTTTTCAATCCGGTCAACAAAGCTTTCGCGGTTTTTCAATAATGCCAGTGATATCAGTGGCATAACCGGTTCTATCCTTGTCATCACGTCATGATTCAAAGCATTTGGTTCCGGGGAAGCGAGTTCAAGCAATCCAATTAACCCGTCGTTATCCTGTACCGGGTAACTCAGGTAACTGCGTAATCCCTGGTCCCATAATGATTTCAGAAATGGGGCCATTTCCACAATAGTCTCATCCATTACCGGCACCGGCATTGGCTCGGGCATCTCTGTAAGGAATCCGATACAGGCACGGAAAAAAGATTCACTTTCCGGATCATTTGCCTTCCAGTGACGACTCATCAATCCATGATGCAGACAGGTTTCATCCATTACAAATTCATTGTTCAATTTGACAAATGGTGTCAAACCCACCTCTATATCATTGAGGCCAACCAGTGCCTGGATATTTGTTTTGAGTTCATTGAAAATCCCTGTATCACAGCTTTCCTTTCTTAACAGGATTTTCTTTATTGAATCAAGGGCTTCCTGCGTTGTCACATCTTCCGCGATCCACACACCGAAACCTTCCGCACGGAAAAGCTTTGGAGGCATGGTCTCCAACTGTTTTTCAAGATCGAGAATTCTAAAAGTATTCAGACATACGGCACAGTCGTGTATATCGGGCAGTTTACCGGCCAAATGCATATCGATAAACCGGCGATCGTACCTGAGTTTATAATATTTACGCATGCCCGTTGAAGAATCTGTGACGGGATAAACCAGGTCTGTATTTACATTTAATTGCACGCCATAAAATTTTTCCATGGCATGACTGTAGAGCAGCGCACATTGTACCTGTTTCAAATAATCAATGGAAGCATTTTCCGGTAATAAGAAACGATCTTCTTCGACGAATATATTTCTGAAAGAAGGTGAATCATGAAAAACTGAAAACTGGTATGGCACACTGAACGTGAATAAATTTTTCTCTGCTTCACTCACTACGGGAAATAATACGGTTCCCAGTAATTCAAGCAGGTCCCGGTGTTCATCCAGCACCCGTGAATCGGTTATGGGTTCCAGCAATGCCGGTTCTGCCTGAAAACGATCCACCAGGTAGTTATAAAACCGCGCCCTGGTATCGGAGTGACCGGCCGACTTATTTTTCAGGTAAGTGATAAAAGGCTGAAACGAAATTTGGCTGTGGATTCCCAGGCTGCTGCTGTCGTAACCCGGAGAAGCAGAATAAACTTTTACCTTTTGAGCTGAGCGGATCTCAGGCACGATGTCTTCCAACATGGCTCAAGGTTTAAGGTTGATAAAGGTTTTGGCCTATTAAAGTTAGGACTATTCCGGCTTCAGCACTTCAACTACGAGACGTCTTTCTTTATGCTATATTTTTGGCGTATGAACGAAATCATAATCCGCGAAATTCAGCCAAAGGACAACCCTGTGATAGCCCTTATCATCCGTACCACACTGGCAGAGTTCGGGGCAAATAAGCCGGGAACCGTTTACTATGACGCTGATACTGACCGCTTATATGAAGTATTCCGACAACCTCGTTCCGTTTATTATGTAGCTGAAAAGAATGGTCGCATTACAGGTGGTGCGGGTATTTATCCGACAGATGGTCTTCCTTCCGACACCTGCGAACTGGTAAAAATGTATTTGCTTCCCGAAGCCAGGGGCCTGGGCCTGGGTAAGAAACTGATAGAAAAAAGCCTGCAATTTGCATTGCAGGCCGGTTATAAAAATGTCTATCTCGAAACCATGCCGGAACTTAAACAGGCTTTAAATGTCTACGCCCGGTTTGGCTTTGAATACCTTCCCGGTCCCATGGGCAACAGCGGTCATACCGGTTGCAGTCTTTGGATGAAAAAACAACTGGTTGCCGATGAAAGCGCGGTTTAATCATGTAGCTAAATTTCAATCCTCGCAGGAAGTCCGGGTATTTTGAACAACATTAAACATAAGAAACAGGGGGTTCCCTGTGTTTCCTCAAATTCCTATTGTTAACTATATTGTCCAACTACGCAGAATCAACATCGAATTTTGAACGGCAGAGGGAGAATTAGTCGGAATGATTTACCCGTAAAATTTATTGTCTTCCCCTCACCCTGTCAACCTGGTGTTTCAACAGGTAAACCTGGAAACCAATTGTCATGGCAAAACCGCCGCTGCCATCGAAGTCTTTGATCTTGGTATGATCATAACCCATCAGTGCATCAATGGAAACCTGTTCGCTGATAAATATGGCAGCACCTGCACCGAGAAAATAATTGATACCGGTATTGGAATCTGAACCGGAAGGTATCTTGGTCTTTTCGGTAACAAAATTAAACTTGCCATGTACGATAGGTTTCACGTTGGCCTTTGAAAAATAATACCGCACAAAAGGCCCGATACCGAAATAAGTATCCCTGATATCGCCCACTTTTGAATAAGTCAGATCCACGTTACCACCAATCGCGAGCCGGCGAATAACAAAAGCTCCTGCATCAGGATTCAGTGAGATTAAAGTATTGTTATCGGAAGTATTTAAGCGGAAACCTCCGCCGACCATCCAGTCACCTTGTTCGGTTTGTGCCTGGGCAATGAAGATAGTAGTCGATAAAACGACGCATAAAATAAACTTTCTCATACAACGGGTTTTGTTTCCGGCAAAGCTATATAAACAAATAACCGTGGTAGAGAAATATTTATGCTACCCTGTTAATAACCACTCCACTTCATATACCGGGCTGAATAAATAAACCCGGCCGGTTCTCACTTCCACACAGCGGAATCGCTTTCTCAGCTTCTCTCCTTTTCGAAACACTCTTCCATCACTGGTGCGGAACAAACCATCGGGCGTGATCTCTTCCACGAGGTGGTGACTGGCATTTTTCTGATCGTATTTTCTGAGCACTCTTATTAATCCGTCTTCAGCGCAGGAACTGGCGGCAGGGTTGCGGAGGGATTGTTTCAATGCAGCTTCAATATCCGCGGGAAAAACGCCGTGTTCGAGAAAGCGGGCAAGTATAGCGGAATAAAAAGTTTTCCATTCCACCCCATGCGACATCACCCTATTGCCATAACGTTCAAAAGTGAGCAGGTGAGCCAGCTCATGCAGAAGCGTGATCAGGAAAGACCATTGATTCAGATTACCATTTACACTGATGCGGTGATTTGCATAGTGCGTGCTGTGCCTGTAATCGCCCAGAATGCTTTTGCGTTCCCGCGCTATGGTAAGATGTACTTTGTATTCGCGGAGATAGGCCAGCACGGGTTCATAAGTTCCGGCTGGAAGATAATCCTGAAGGTGAGAAATGGGTACTTCCTTTTTAGGCATTCTTTTTTTTCTTCAATATCCGCAGAAGCGCACTCACTTCCAAATACGCGTAAATGATATAAAGCCCCATGCATATAAACAGGGCTGGTTTGTTGATTTTATCAACCAAAACGATATATATAAAAGCGGCAATGGCTATGATAAAAAATTTCGCGATAAACCCGGTATAAACCGAGCGCACAAACGCATGCGTATTTTGATTGGATAAACTTTTATATGTAATGTAAAAGCTGATCTGTGATACCAGGAACAGAACCATATTACCGATTACCAGCACGTCACGGTCCACTCCTTTTTCCAGCAACCATTTTTTGAAAATCAGCAACAGAGCGGTAATAACAATAAAGACGATGGTCATTGGCCGGGTATGCTTCCTTGATTCATTCATTGCATGCAATTTGAAACTGCTGCAATAATAAGCGGTTTCATGCAGATGCGAATAAAAAATGACCGCAGGACTTAAAAATGAGCAACGCACATACGATACTGCCCGGGCATTACCTGTGTCGTGCCCGGGATGATGTATCAACAATTAATTTCATCAGGAAAGTACAGCTTCCTCTTCTTCGTCTCTGACATCGCTGGTCTGGGTTAATTTACCTGCCCCCATATGGCATTGACCGTTGAATGTGGCGGAAGGTTCTACCTGCAGTTTCTCAGCGTACAGGTTACCCGTCACAACGGAATCGCCGCGCAGTTGCAGCAGATCCTTTGCCTTGATATTACCGGTTACCTTACCGATGATATCAGCCTGGTTGCCGGATATATCTCCTTCCACAACGCCATTGGCCCCAATCACCACCTTGGCAGAGCTGTGCACATTGCCGATCACGGTGCCATCAATTCTCAAATCGCTGTTACTGGAAAGATCCCCTTTGAGGGTGGTGCCGGCACCGATGAGTGTTGTGCCGCCATTGGTTGGTTTCTCTTGTGCCATGTCAGTTTTGTTTTTAGAATTAAACATAGATATAGATTTTATTACAACCTCGATTAATACGAATCAGCCCGGGGAATTATTGAACAACCCGGCCTGTATTTTCCCACATCACTAACTTAATCTTCTGAAAACTCGTCCTTTGGCACTTTCAACGCGGTGGTATCCAGAGCGCCCGGCTCTCCGCCATTGAGCACCCGCCTGATACTTTCAATATACCGCGCATGGTGATCAACCTGCCGCTCCAGGGAATCCACTGTATATTTCATCTGGCGGTATTCTCTTCCCATCCTCGGGTCATCATATCCGGGGATATAATATTTCAGTGGCGTAAATACGATCAACGCTACCGTCAGGCCCACCAATACCACAAAAATGGTGCTCAATCCTATATAAACGCTCAGCCGGGACAGTTTAAATGTGACAACTTCCTCATATGTATCATCATTCATTACAACCAGCCTGTAGCGATTACGCAGCCTTTTCAACGTAGAGCCTGCATCCAGTTTTGCCATGTATCTGTTTTAAAAACGGCTAAGGTATGACCGGAAAGCGGCTTTACCCGACAAAATTCATTGCTTTACCAGCCTTTCGGGCAAGGTAAAAAAATTGCTCTAATTTCGCAGATTCTTATTTTGAACGGACCGGATCCATTACAAAACGGATGAGGGTGGAACCATTGCCTGCTGAGGAAAAAAATACGCCCTGATTTATACTAAAATGTTTGAAATTCAGTTAATAAGATTTAGCTAGCGTTACCCATGTCATTCACCAGGAACAGTATCATTTTCGCCCTGACATTCTCATGCCTTTGCCATATCGCCTCGGCCCAGCGCGGCGTATCCGTGCAAATAGAAAAACCAAAAGAATATGAGAACCGGGTATTACGCTCCGAAAAATCAGATCAGAAAAAGTTTACGGTACCCCGCCGTTTTATCCAAAATACCGTTACGCACTACAACTTTTACTTTAATGCCAATAATAAACTCAATGAAGTAGTTGAGCGGGCAAAAGCACAATTCCGTGACGACTACTCAAAGCTTTTGCCATTTTACAACTACACGCTTGACGCCACAGCTGCAGACAGCATTCAGTTGGATTCGATTTCATACAAAGCGCAAACAGGTATCGTATTGCATGACCTGCGCAATGACTGGGTGGACAACCTGTATTTACTTTGGGGAGCTGCATATCATTACCGCAAACAATTTGACTCCGCGCAATTGATGTTTCAATTCATCAACTATGCCTTTGCAGAAAAAGAAAAGGACGGCTATTACAAAACCATAGGCAGTGCGCGGGATGGCAACAATGCCATGAGCGTTTCGACAAAAGAGAAAAACAGTTTGCCACGCAGGCTGCTTACCGAGCCTCCCAGCCGCAACGATGCATTTGTGTGGCAGATCCGGAATCACCTGGCACAGGACCAATTTAGTGAAGCATCAAGCCTGATACAAACATTGAAGAATGATCCCAATTTTCCTGAACGCCTGAGGGATGACCTTGATGAACTGCAGGCATACTCTTATTACAAGCTGGGAAACTGGGACAGCACGGCGGCTTACCTCGAAAAAGCACTCAGCAATGTGAGTAAGAAAAGTGAACTGGCCCGTTGGGAATATCTCCTGGGTCAATTATATGAGATGCGCAACCGCTTTGAAGACGCAGAGAAATGGTATGCCAAATCAATCAATCATACCACGGATCCCATCATGGATGTATATGCCAGGCTGGCATTGGTGAGGGTAAACAAGGATTCCGGTGAAAACTATATTGAGGAAAATGTATCCACGCTGGTAAAAATGGCAAAGCGGGATAAGTACTATGATTACCGCGATATCATTTACTTCATGGCCGGACAAATGGAACTGGAGCGGGATAATGTCGATGCTGCATTTCCATTGTTGCTGAAGAGTACCAAATACACTGCAAATAATCCGTCGCAACGTAATAAAGCATTCCTGCAACTCGCAGAGTTATCTTTTATCAAGAAACAATATCGCCAGGCTTATAATTTCTACGACAGTTTGCAATTAAACGATCCGGGTATCGAAGATCCTGAAGCTATTACGACCCGGAAAAATATTCTGGGTAAACTGGCACAGTTTACTGAAGTCATAGCCCGGCAGGACAGTCTGCAAAAAATAGCTGCCATGCCCGATGATGAGCGGAACACTTATATCCGCCGTTTGGTGCGAACTCTGAGAAAACAACAGGGACTGAAAGATGAAGGGACGGCATCCAATAGTCGTAAGGCAGGAAAAGATGATGCACCTCCATCGCTTTTTGCAGACAACAACAAAAAAGGTGAATGGTATTTCTACAATAAAGCCTCACGTGAAAAAGGGCGTGCAGAATTTGATGCAAGATGGGGTAAACGTGCGAATGCCGACAACTGGAGAAGAAGCGCTGCGCTCAACGCAGCCAGTGTGCGTTCCGGCGAAGCCGACGCCATCAGGAAAGCCAACAGCCGGCAGAACGGAGAGGAACCAATGGAGATCACTTATGAAGCGTTGATGGAAAAACTTCCGCTCACCCCTGAGCAGGTAAAATTATCCAACGATTCCATCCAGAATGCAATGCATGTGGTTGGTCTTATCTACCAGCGTGAACTGGAAGATTGCGAAGCTGCGACAGGCACTTTTGAGGAATTGATCAATCGCTTCCCGGAACATCCTAAAATGGATGAGGTTCTTTTCAGTCTTTATTATTGTTACCAGAAATCAGGTGCAACAGCCAGGGCAGAAGAAGTGAAGCGCAGGATGAACCAGCAGTTCCCCGCAAGCCAGTTGACCAGCCTGGTAACAAATAATGGAAATACACAGGTAAAAGAAAGAGAGCAGGCTGCAACAAAAACTTATGAAGCCATCTACGACCTGTTTATTGAAGGCCGCTTCGACGAAGCGCTTCAACAGAAGAAGGCAGCTGACAGCATTTATGGCCGCAATCACTGGACACCGCAGCTGTTGTACATTGAAGCGGTTTATCACATCCGTCAAAGAGATGACAGTTCCGCCATGGTTTCGCTTAACAATATTATTTCACAGTTCAATGGTACGCCACTTGCAGAAAAAGCAACTGCGCTGGCAGATGTATTAAGCCGCCGCCACCAGATCGAAGAGGAGCTTCGCAATATGGTGATCAATATGCCGGCAACGGATACCGTGCAAAGGCAATCGGAAATTATCACAAGAGGTAAACCTGTTACCACGATCAAACCGGAACGCAGGGATTCAATTCACACAACTGGCGCTCCTGTGGTGATTAATCAGCCAAAACTTGATACGGTTACACGTCAGCCCGTCAAACCGGTTGCCGTTGAAAATGCATATCATTTCGACACCGACGCCCCGCATTACGTGGTACTGGTGTTGACCAAGGTCGACCCGATCTTTATGAATGAGGCAAGAAATGCATTTAATCGCTATCATCGTGATGTCTTTTATAACAAGCAGATGAAAACAGAACTGGTGGAGGTCGATAGCGCCAACAGGTTGCTTTTGATCAGCCCGTTCACCAACTCAACCGATGCTTTGGTTTACGTTGAAAAAACAAAACCGCGTACAGCCACTGAAATCATTCCCTGGCTGAAAGGAGGCAAATATGAGTACACCATCATCACTCAACGTAACCTCGACCTGCTGTTGGAAAAGAAGGACATTGACAAGTACCGTGAGTTCCTGGAGAAATATATGCCCGGAAAGTTTTAACGGCATGTTATACCACCACCCGAACCTGTAAATACATCCATCGGTCAAATTTTATTAATTTCGGAAAATGAAAAAATCCGTTCGCATTTTCTGGCGCATTTTCTTTTTGGGATTCTTCGCATTTGTCCTCATGATCATCCTGGCCAACTTCGGGGTGTTTGGCAAAATGCCTTCGCTGCAGGAACTGGAAAATCCAACCATCCAGCAGGCATCTGAAGTGATTGCCAATGACGGGACCTTGATGGGGAAATATTATACTGAACGCGGAAACCGCAGCAATGTGAAATACCGCGATATTTCGCCCAATGTAATCAATGCCCTGATCGCAACGGAAGATGAGCGTTTCTATGATCATGCGGGAATTGATTTCAAATCAACCCTGCGTGCCGTATTTACCATGGGGCGCCAGGGCGGTGGCAGTACCATCACCCAACAGCTTGCACTCAATCTTTTCAACGAGAGAGCAAAGGATCCGGTAAGACGTGTCATTCAAAAACTGAAAGAATGGATCATTGCTGTAAAACTTGAACGAAATTTTACCAAAGAAGAAATCCTGACATTATACCTCAATGCCGTTCCTTTTGGTAATAATATTTACGGCATCCGCAATGCCTCCCGAACATTTTTCCAGAAAGAACCGGATTTGCTGACCATAGAAGAAGCGGCCCTGCTGGTAGGTATGCTCAAAGGAAATACGCTTTACAACCCTGTCAGGAATCCAAAAGCTGCACTGGATCGTCGTAATGTGGTGATTGGGCAAATGGCAGTGAATGGAAAGATAAAAGCGGAAGAAGCTGCAAAACTTAAAAAACTACCCATCACATTGCGTTATCGCAAAATGGATGAGAATACCGGCTATGCTCCATATTTCCGTGAAGTGTTGAAAGATGAAGTACGCGCAGCACTCAAGGGCGTTGAGAAGCCCGGTGGTGGCAGTTATGATATCTATGCTGACGGGTTGAAAATCTACACTACCATCAACCCCAAGATGCAGGAGTATGCCGAGGAAGCAGTGGCCTCTCACATGCCTGCCCTTCAAAAAGCGTTGAATGCACAACCCAAATTCCGCAGGGGTACGCTTTGGAAAGGCCACGAAAATGTGCTTGAAGCAGAAATGAAAAACAGCGACCGCTGGCGGGCGCTTGCAGATGACGGCTTATCAGATAAAGAGATCAAAGCCAGTTTCCACAAGAAAGTACCGATGAAGGTGTTTGCCTGGAATAAAAACCGTGAGAAGGACACTGTCATGACGCCCTATGATTCTATCAAGTATCATCGTCAGATGATCCAGACAGCCTTCATGGTTACGGATCCGCTGACCGGAGAAGTAAAAGCCTGGGTGGGTGGTATCAATTTTAAAACTTACAAATACGATCACGCCAACCTGAAGACCAAGCGCCAGGTGGGTTCAACCATAAAACCCCTGCTGTATGCCCTTGCAATGGAAGACATGGGCTTTATGCCGGAAACAGAAGTAATAGATGCACAGCAAAGTTTTGGCAAGAACCAACTGGTGCCGGCCACAACAAAGACCTGCAGCGGACGCACACTGACAATGGCTTCAGCCCTTGCATGGTCTAAGAACTGTGCGACAGCTTATATCATGAAACAGGTTGGTCCCGAAAATTTCGCCGATTTCCTGGGCAAGATCAATATTCCAACGAAGGTAGAACCCTACCCTTCTATCGCGCTTGGCTCATGTGATCTTTCTCTCTTCGAGATGATGTGGGGTTATTCAATTTTCGCCGGCCGTGGTTTTTCAACCAAACCGAATTTTATTACCCGTATTGAGGACAGGAACGGTAACGTGATCAAAAGGTTTGATTATAGCACCTATCGTAAAGAAGCACTTAGTGAGATTACTGCCTATCGCATGGCCCGCATGATGCAGGGTACTGTTGACGTGGGAACCGCTGCAGGTCTCCGCGCCAGGCTGGGTGCTGCAGAAATGGCTGGTAAAACAGGTACAACCAACGATAATGCTGATGCCTGGTATATGGGCTTCACACCACAATTGCTCGGCGGTGTCTGGATTGGTAATGACGACCGCTTTATCCGCAATGAAAGCAGTGGTGGTTATGGTGGCGCAGCAGCCCGTCCAATCTGGGAAGCGTTCTTTAAAAAAGTATATGCTGATAAGTCACTCGGTATAGACCGCGATGCAAAATTTGCACAACCGGCGGATTATATGAATGAGATCAACAGTGCCGATTTCATTCCTACGGAAACTGATCCAAACCCGGAAGCTGAAGGCATTGACCAGGGTGTGGGTACGGCAGACGATTATAATTATATCGGGCCTGAATCAAAACCGGTAGTTGAAGAAGACAAACCCGGGAAGAAGGATACAACCACAGACAAAAACCAGGATAAAAAAAAGTCTGACGCAAAGCCCATCGGTTCACCTACAGAAGAGCCTAAGAAGAAAAAAGGGATATTCAGAAAAATATTCGGCAAGAAAGATCAATAAAAGATCTTTTGCTTAAGCCTTAACCCAGTATTTCAATAAACCATTTACGTCACTGCCACCTTCGAGATAATCGGGTGGCAGTATGTCGTTCATGCCGTGGTAGGTAGCTATCCGGGTACCGGCCGGCATTTTCTCCAGCTTACGATATAATGCGCGGCTATACTCATTGTATCGCTCAATGGAATACTCCACCTCGTGATCAATTTTCTCCGCTATCACCAGGTTTTCATAAAAAGCATTGTAGAAATAAAAATGATCATATTCCCGGAAGTCAATTTCCGTGACATTGCCATGAATAAATGTGACGTTTGAAAGACCGATCAAATCCAAAGCATGTTGCGCATGTTCAACAAGGTCTTTACGTTGTTCGACCCCAATAAAGTAACAAGCCGGTTGATAGTAGCCGGCAGCGAGACAGAATTTACCAATCCCGCTTCCGATATCGAGTATGCGTTTACCTTTTTCTGCTGACAGGAAGGCGGCTGCCTTGGCTGCCACCAGCAACGGTGTCCAGTGATTGCGTGCCAGTGTTTGTAAGGACGGAGGGTACAATTGATGAAACGCAGTTTCCGAACTAAACCACTTTCCCGGTCCATCAGGGGATTGATCAAAATTCATAATACAAACTTATCGGTTATCTGAATTTCAGGTTGCCATTTTTTAGACCGCACGGGTATTTTCACGATGAATGCACTTTAATAATTGAGGCAAATCGAAAAAGTTTTTAAGAACAGATTTGTCGCACATCCAAATTTCCCCGAGTTTATGTATTTTTCTGCTTCTTTACCTAAACCCCCAAAAAAAACTCGCTTACATGAGAGATATCATCATCCCTGTAGATTTTTCCGAAACATCCCTGAATGCTGCCCGTTATGGCGCTGCCATGCTTAGTGGAAAGCCCAACAACCGGGTATTCCTTTATACAATGTTCCGCGAGGAAGAAGATGCGCAGATATCCGAACAATATCTGCAAAGCCTGAAAGCGGAGATGGAACAAACCGGTGTCACCAATATTGAAACCATCAAGGAACTGGGAGATGATTTTATTGACTGCCTGAGCAGGTTGGCTCATCAAAAAAATGCAGAACTGGTTATTATGGGCATTACCGAAAAAGAAGAATGGCGCCAGTTTTTCTCTACCAGCAATACCATTAAAATGGCAGAAGAAAATATCTGCCCTGTCATGATCATCCCGCAAACCGCAAAATATACCGGGATCAAAAATATCAGCCTGGCATCGGACTTCAAAGATGTGGATGCATCCACCCCGGTACTGGCCATTAAAACCGTGCTGGAAATTTTCGAAGCACAGCTCCATATCGTGAATGTCGACAACGAACATTATGTTTCACTCACTGAAGAATACCTGGCTGAAAGGTCTAAAATGCAAAAAATGTTCGCAGAGTTCAATCCTGAATTCTACTTCATAGGTATAAATGATTTCTATGAAGGCATTGAACAGTTTTCGCGGGACAGGAATATCGATCTGATCATCATCATTCCGAAAAATCATTCATTCATAAACAGCCTGTTTAGCACAAGCCATACGAAAAAATTGGCTTTTAACACAACGGTGCCCCTGCTTGCCGTACATCAGTAATGCGGACTTTTGCGGTCCATCTTTATTGCACTAAATTGCGGTATGTCAAAATCGAATAACAGGATACATGTAAGTTCGGAAATTGGCAACCTGAAAAGGGTGCTCGTGCACAGCCCGGACAGCGGGATCGGTAAAGTAGTTCCATCCAAAGCACAGGACTGGTTGTTTGAAGATATTGTGCACCTGGAAACAATCCGGCGCAAGGAATATGATTATTACACCAAACTATTATTGTATTTCCTCGATCCGGATAAAATAAAAGGCCGCCTGGCTGAATGGGATGACCAGCGCAACAATTATAAGTTTTACAAACCTGATCACGACGATTTTTTCAAGTCTGACAAGGTCATTGAACTGCAATGGCTGCTGGCTGAGATACTGGAAAACCATGACATCAAACAAAAACTGGTTGCTTCGGTATGCGCCATTGAGAACTGTTCCTATGCCTTACAGGAACAACTGACCAAACTAAACGGGAAGCAGCTTGCCAAGGTCTTTATCAGTGGTACGAATGATGAGAAGGAGATGCTCTTCCCTCCCATCCCAAACCTGATTTTCACACGGGATATCGGCATCGTTATAAACGATCATATCCTGCTGAATAAACCGGCAAAAAAAGCACGTACGCGGGAGGCATTACTGGTTAAATACATTTTCTATTCACATCCCCTGTTCGCAGAATATACCAAAAACATTATTGAACTGCCGGATACGTCGCATCATTTCCTTTTACCACGCGATGGTGACGACAGGAAGGTTACACTCGAAGGTGGCGACATAATGGTTATCACTAAGGATCACCTGTTGGTAGGTGTGAGTGAGAGAACGAGTATTGAAGCAGCACACCAGTGCGTTAAAATTCTTTTTGAAAAAAATATTGTCAAGAAGATCACGGTGATCCGCATTCCCAAGAAAAGGGATTACATGCATATTGACACCATCTTCACTCCCATCAAAAGAAATATGTGGGTGATGCTGGGTGCTTTTTCACGAAAAGCAATCAAAATGGAAGATGCGGATCCGGTACAGCGCATTCTTGAAGGCGGAAAGAAAGATGACAAGATTCGCATTATCCAGTTCCGTAAAAAAGATCCGGGCAACCCTGAATATTTCGATAATCTCGAAGAGTTACTGATCGATATCACCAAAAATGATTTCGACTGCACTGAGAAAACACGTTTCATTTATTCGGGCAACAATGAATTCCCCTACGATGCCAGGGAACAATGGACAGATTCCTGTAACCTGCTTGCCCTGAAAGAAGGTGTTGTGCTGGGCTATGACCGCAATGATAAAACAGAAGAAGCATTCCGTGAGGCAGGATTCAATGTTGTACATGCCAAAGACCTCATACAACAGCTGGAAAATGATAAGATCAGGGTAAAGGATATTACAGATACATTGATCCTGATTCCTTCCGCCGAACTTTCCCGCGCCCGGGGCGGCTTCCATTGCATGAGCATGCCTTTATTCCGTGACGAGGTAGATTAGTATGCCATCAAGCCTCCCTTTTTCAAGAAATATTTTATGCAAACGACTTCACATATCCTTATGATCCGGCCGGTGCGTTTCGGTTACAATGCTGAGACAGCTGTAAACAATGCCTTTCAGCAAAAAAATTCTGACCATGCCGTTCATGAAAAAGCCGTGGAGGAATTTGACCGCTTTGTTCAGACACTTCGCGAAAATGGTATTGATGTAACTGTGGTGAATGACACAGCTGAACCGCATACGCCGGATTCAATATTTCCCAACAACTGGGTTTCTTTTCACAGCGATGGCTCGCTTCTTCTCTACCCCATGTTTGCCGAAAACCGCAGAGCCGAAAGAAAGGAACACGTGCTGCAATCCATTACCCAAAAATTTACGGTAGACCAAACGATTGACCTGAGTTACTTTGAGGAGAAAAATGAATTCCTGGAAGGAACAGGCAGTATGGTCTTAGACCGCGATAACCGCATAGCTTATGCGTGTATCTCCCCGCGCACGAGTGCTGAAGTCCTGAAGGAGTTTTGTAAGAAAATGAATTACCAGGCGGTACTGTTTCATGCGGTCGATGCAAATGGAAGGGCTATTTATCATACCAATGTACTGATGTGTGTGGGCGAGCAGTTTGTTGTGATTTGCCTCGAAGCCATTTCCAATGAAGACGAAAAAACCTTGATAAAAAAAACGATTATTAATAGTGGTAAGGAACTTATTGGGATCAGCCTGAAGCAAATGGAACATTTCGCAGGTAATATGTTGCAGGTCCAAAACAGGTCGGGTGAGAAAATATTAATGATGTCCACGCAGGCATATGAATCATTAAGTGCTGATCAAATCAAAATACTCGGTGCATATAACCGGATAGTTCATTCTTCACTTAATACCATTGAAAAGAATGGCGGCGGCAGCGCCCGCTGCATGATGGCGGAAGTATACCTGCCCCCTAAAAATTAATCTGAAACAATATGAAAATACTCAGGCTTCTCATCTTTCTGACAATTCCTTCAGTTGCATTTTCACAACAAACCTACCTGGATTCCATGGAAGCTTATCGTCGCGACTATATCGAAAAACATGAAGTGGTAACAGGTGATGACAGGAAGCTTCTCGACTTTTACAACATCAATGAAAAATACCGGGTGCTGGCCCGAATGGAAAAGCCCACGGATAACCAATGGTTTCAAATGCCCACTTCGGGTTCGATTTCCAAAACTTTCCGTGTTTACGGAATTCTACATTTTACCATTAATGACACCAGCGTTTCACTTCCCGTATATCAGTCCCAAAACCTGATGAACATGGATCAATACCGCCATCACCTTTTCCTGCCTTTCACTGATATCAGTTCAGGTATCGAAACATACGAAACCGGGCGGTATATCGATCTTGACATTAGTGATATCAAAGATGGTAAAATCGTTATTGATTTCAACAAAGCCTACAATCCGTATTGTGCTTATGTAAGCGGAAAATACAACTGTCCCATTCCACCAGCTGCCAACCGGCTGAATGTGCTGATCGCCGCAGGGGAAAAAGCATATTTGAAGAAATAACTTAATGCTGCTGCGTTAGGGCGGAATGCTCAACAATGTTCAATTTCAACGATCAATAGGAAATGAATCAGCTCCTGTCTCCGATTTAAAAATTAGCAAAACGCAAATTCGTATTATTTCCAAGATGAATGAAATAGCCATATCATTCCCAATTGAACATTACCCGTTGAACATTGAAAATTTACCCTACGCAATTGCCACCAGGGACATCCCTTTTCAAGACAGCGTTCTTCGCAGCCCCTCTTCAAAACTAAGCGGTTCGTATCCCAGTTCCCGTCTTGCTTTGTCAATGTTAAGTCCTGTTTTTTCAGGGCGCCTGGCGGGTTGTTTCAAGTCAGCGGAAGTGATGCGCCTGAGCAGCGAAACATCTTTTCCAAGAAACCCTGCAACACTGAGTGCCATGTCATAGGGTGTCATCACATCCTTGCCGCACAGATGATATATTCCTTTGGCCCGCCTGAGTACTATTTGTACAATTCCTTTCGCAAGGTCTTCCACATAGGTGGGCGTCCGGATTTGATCATCGAATACACTGTATTGTTCCCCCTTTTCAAGTTTTTCTTTTACCACAGATAATATATTGCCACGGCTCAGAACAGGTTTACCATAAACCATCACCGTGCGAACAATAGCCCAGTCCCCTTCGTATTCACGAACCGCCTCCTCAGCTTCCTGTTTTGTTTTGCCATAATAATTCACCGGAGCGGTTGGATCGTCTTCAAGATACATCCCCTGGCCGCCGTCAAATACAAAATCAGTGGATACGAAAATGAAAAAGCTTTTATGTTCCGCCGCATTGAGCATTGTCGTCACCGTGCCTTCCACATTGACAAGATAGGCCTGCCATTGCTGCGTCTCGCACTCGTCCGGTTTGCTCATGGCTCCTGCATGGATAACCACATCCGGCCGTACCTGTTCAAACACATCATGCACTGAGAAGGGATCAGTGAAATCCATCGGGTAATACTGAAAGTTTTCCCTCTCCCCGTAAGGCAGACGATTCTCACCCCGGCCGGTTGCGATGATTGTATGTTCGGTATCGAGCAATTGTCCGGCCAGGTAATAACCCAGGAATCCGTTCGCTCCTGTGATCAATATTTTCATGCGAGAAAAATAAGAAGGAAAAACAAAGGAGCTGTATTATTCAGCTCCCTTGTTTGTAATTAAAACGCTTTCTTCTCAGCCGGCTTACCTGAGAAATCAAATTTGGGTCTCAGGTTCATGTTGTGAAAAATAAACGAATAGATATCTGAAGTTGTTTCCAGTGATTTCCGCAGGTTGCTGGCACCATGGCCGGAATTCACATCAATCCGGATCAATACAGGATTGGCACCTTTATAATGTTCCTGCAATGTTGCGGCATATTTAAATGAGTGAGCAGGCACCACCCGGTCGTCGTGATCGGCTGTTGTGATGAGCGTGGCCGGATAGTTCAAACCCGGTTTGATATTGTGAATAGGCGAATAAGCATACAGATTGGGAAAATCTTCCTTGTTTTCACTGCTTCCATATTCTGCAATCCAGTTCCAGCCAATGGTAAATTTGTGGAATCGCAACATATCCATCACACCTACCTGCGGAATAGCCACCTTAAACAGATCGGGTCTTTGATTGATCACCGCACCTACGAGTAAACCTCCGTTTGAACCTCCCTGTATGGCCAGGTAATCTTTGGAAGTGTAATTTTCTTTGACCAGGTATTCACCTGCTGCAATGAAGTCGTCAAATACATTTTGTTTCTTCAATCTCATTCCGGCTTCGTGCCATTTTTCTCCGTATTCGCTGCCTCCCCGCAAATTTGCCATACAGTAAATGCCACCCTGTTCCAGCCATGCCATTCTTGTTGACGAGAATGAAGGGGTCATGCTGATGTTGAATCCACCATAGGCATACAACAGTGTTGGGTTCTTACCATTTTTTTGTGTGCCTTTTTTATACACGATAAACATCGGAATCTTTGTACCATCCTTGCTGGGATAAAAAACCTGTTCTGTAACATAATCTTCAGGATTAAACTTCACTTCGGGTTTGCGAAACACCGAGCTGGTGCCGGTAGCGATATCATATTTATAAATGGTAGGCGGAAATGTGATGGATGTAAAAGTGTAAAACACAAATTTATCATCCCGGTCGCCAAAGAAACCACCCGCCGAACCAAGGGCCGGCAGTTTTACTTCGCGTTCAAGTTTACCATCAAAGCCATATACGTAGACACGTGTTGAAACATCCTTCAGATATGACACAAACAGCTTACCACCTGCGGATGACACCGATGAAATGTTTTCTTCTTTTTCCGGGATCACTGTCTGCCAGTTTGCAGGATCGGGGTTCTTTGGATCAATTGAAACCACCCGGCGGTTTTTCGCACCATCGTTGGTTGCAACCAGGAACCTGCCGTTTACTTCTTCTATAAACTGGTAATTATAATCACCTGCTTCCCTGATGACAGGTTTGAATTTTTTATCAGCATCCTTGCTGTCATAATACCAAAGCGCATTTCCATCTTTTCCTTTACCCCTGTCGGAGATTACGAGAAAAACATAACGTTCATCTTCACTGGTAAATACGCTGTGAAAACGCTGAGGATTGTCTTTGTCTTCGTAAACTAAAATATCATCTGCCTGTGACGTGCCCAGTTTATGAAAATAAACCTGGTGGTTTTCATTTTTAGTTGACAGCTCCTTTCCTTTCTCCGGTGTGGGATAGCGGCTGTAAAAAAAACCATCACCCTGCCAGCTTGCTCCCGATACNTTTACCCAGGCCAGTGAATCCGGCAGGTATTTTTTNGTTTTCATATCCATGACGTGGAACGTACGCCAGTCACTTCCNCCNGTTGACTTACCAATCACTCCATACTTGCCATCTTTAGAAAGTGAAAATGTGGCAAGACTTGTTGTGTTATCTGTCGAGAAGGCGTTGGGGTCCAAAACCAGTTCTGGTTTACCATCCAGCCCTTTTTGGCGATAGATCACACTTTGATTTTGCAATCCGTTATTCTTGGAGAAATAAAAGTATTCTTTCTTGCGCATGGGTGAAGAGTACTTTGGATAGTCGTTGATCTCTTCCAGTCTTTTCAGCCAGTCTGCACGGTAAGGTATCTTGTCGAGGTAACCAAAAGTGACTTTGTTCTGATTTGTCACCCATTCTTTGGTGGCCTCACTCCAGTCGTCTTCAAGCCAACGGTAAGGATCTTCCACTTTTAGGCCGTGATAGTCGTCAACCACGACTTCTTTTTTTGTTTCGGGATAAGCGAGCTGTGCTTTTACCAATAAGCCTGGAAGCAACAGCAGGAGACAAAGCAGCTTTCTCATAATTGATAATTTTGTCTTTAAAGTTAAGTAAATCACTTAGCCGGCAACCAGCCACAAAATATGATTTCCGTTTATCGGGGATGAGTGGTTGATAAGGCTGGAAAAACAGACAGCTTCCTGCTAACACTTATTCGCATGCAGCAGGGACAGAATATGTTCTTACAACACACAATGCTAACAATACCTTACTTTTGATGCGTTTTTGAACCAGGGTTTTACCGGTCATTTTTCAAAAAAATGCGGAATTGTTTTATAATAGTCTTTATTAAAATCTAATGTCAAAAAAAGTCACAAAGATCGGCGTTCTTACATCAGGAGGCGATTCGCCGGGGATGAACGCTGCCATCAGGGCAGTGGTACGTACAGGCATTCACCACGGTTTGGAAGTATATGGAATCATGCGCGGTTACCAGGGTATGCTGGAAGATGATATTTACCGGATGGAATCCCGTTCGGTGGCCAATATCATCCAGCGCGGCGGTACCATTTTAAAAACCGCCAGGTGCAAGGAGTTCATGGAACATGAAGGACGTAAAAAAGCTTATGAAAACCTGGCCAAACGAGGTATCGACGGCTTGGTAATCATTGGGGGTGATGGCAGTTTCCGGGGTGCACAGATATTCAGTAATGAATTTGACATCCCCTGTGTGGGATTGCCCGGTACGATTGACAAGGACATGGCCGGAACTGATGTTACGATTGGTTTTGACACAGCCGTAAACACTGCCATCGAAGCAATTGATAAGATCCGTGATACCATGGATGCCCATGACCGCCTGTTTATTGTGGAGGTGATGGGCCGTGACGCCGGATATATTGCATTGCATAGCGGCATAGCCACCGGTGCAGAGAATATCCTCATCCCTGAAACGGAAGCTGACATTGAATCCATCATTTCTTCTCTCACAGAAAAAGAAAAAAGAAAGAAACTGGTAAACCTGATCGTAGTTGCCGAGGGCTACGATGGTGTGGGTGGTGCCAGCGGTCTTGCAGAAATAGTTAAGAAACGTTTACCCAATGCCGACGTGAGAATTTGTGTGCTCGGTCATATTCAGAGAGGTGGTTCACCCACCTGCGAAGACAGGCTTGTGGCAAGTCATATGGGTTACTATGCAGTGGAAAGCCTGATGGTGGGCAGGAAAAATGTGATGGTAGGTGTAATCAATAATAAAATTCACTACACTCCACTTGATAAAGCCGTCAAGGAAAAACAGAAGATTGGCCAGGAATGGATGAAGATCGTAAAGATCCTTGCCTCCTGATTTGAGACGGCATTTATTTTAATTATTTCAACTTTTTAATACAGAAAAAATATCATGGCGAAAAAAGCGGAAAAATATTTTCATACGGATATGGACCGGGACGCGGGACTGGAACATGCTTTTCACAAAACAAAGATCGTGGCAACAGTAGGACCTGCCTGTGACACTTATGACAAGTTGCTCGAACTCGTGAAAACAGGTGTGAATGTATTTCGCCTGAATTTCTCGCATGGCACACATGAAAATAAAGCGGAGATCATCAACCATATCCGTAAGATCAACAAAACACAACCTTATAATATTGCCATCCTTGGTGACCTGCAGGGACCCAAACTCCGTGTGGGCGAGATCGAAAACGGAGCACTTAAAATTGATGTGGGCGATATACTGACATTCAGTTCCCGGCAGAAAGTAGTTGGCACAAAAGAACGCATTTACATTTCCTATCCTGATCTGCACAACGATGTAAAAGTGGGCGAAAAGATCATGATCGATGACGGGAAGCTGGAAGTGGTGGTTGTAGATGTAACTCCGGATGGTGATGTAAAAGTAAGAGTGACATACGGCGGTGTTTTGCTTCCAAAAAAAGGAGTAAACCTTCCTGATACCGCCATCTCTCTTCCGGCCATGACTGAAAAGGACCTGGAGGATTTTGATTTTATTGTAAAACACGAACTCGACTGGGTAGCGCTTTCTTTTGTCAGGAAAGCTGAAGACATAGTCAACCTGAAAAAACTGGTTGCAGACAAAAAGAGTAATATCAAGGTGATGGCAAAGATTGAAATGCCATCCGCTCTTGCAGACCTGCGAAATATCATTATTGAATCGGATGGTGTCATGGTGGCTCGTGGTGACCTGGGTGTTGAATTGCCGGTGGAAAAAGTACCCATGGCCCAACGTGATATTATTCGTAAATGTATACACAGGGGTAAGCCGGTCATCGTGGCCACACAGATGATGGAGAGTATGATGGACCGGATCAAACCCAACCGGAGCGAGATTACCGATGTGGCCAACGCCGTACTGGAAGGTGCTGATGCAGTCATGTTGAGTGGTGAAACGGCTACTGGTCAACATCCTGCCCTGGTTGTTGAAACCATGCGCAGAATCATCCTGGAAGTTGAAAGAACTGAATATAGATACAACCGGGAAGAGGATCTAACACCTCTCGCGCATTCACCCTCATTTTTAAGTGACGCCATTTGTTACAATGCCTGTAAGATTGCGAGCGACATTTCAGCCAATGCACTGATCGGCATGACCCAGAGTGGTTATACTGGCTGGATGTTAAGTAGTTACCGTCCTAAATCGCCCCTGTACATTTTTACCAAGAAGCGTCACCTTGTGAACCAGCTTAGTCTGAGCTGGGGCGTTCGCGCGTTTTATTATGATGAGGAAGACAGCCTCGACGCTATCTTTTTTGACCAGATTGTAATTCTCAAAGAGCGTGGCTTTTTAAAACCAGGGGACATTGTGGTTAGTACCGGAAGCACGCCGGTTCACCTGCATTTGCCAACCAATGTGCTAAAAATCACAAGGGTCGAGTAGACTGTTTTTAAGGGATTGTGCGATAACATGCGGCTTGAACCAGATCAAAAAATGGGTAAAATCCGCATGAAATCTTTTCCCCACTTAAATCACAACCCGCCTCACGGTCTGGCTGCCACTCGGGGTACCACGCTGATTACAAGCGAACTAGACAGGTTTTTCCCGGTATTTTCAACCGGTAATTGGTAATGTATTTTAGTATACCGCAGGGGTTGCATCTTTAACTTGTGTTGTGTAGTTTTACGCGTGATGAGAGCCTGTTTTAGTTCATACCCTTTTTCCCATAGCGTCCTCATGCTTTTAACGCTGCTATGGCTCACAATTGGTACTTCATTTGTATCGATGGAACAACAGGCTTATGCAACACCAGGAACAGGGGCCTGCGTAATACAACATCCGTTAGATCATTCACATGACACTGATTGTCCCTTTGATACATCGGAAGACACTCCTGAAACCTGCAATTGTTTTCCTGAAATTGAGTTTTTACAGGAACAATTTGAGCCAATCTCTGCTTACGAGTCACTTTTAAAACATGGAAAGAGCCGGTATAACGGCGAGTTTATATTCTTTCACGTTGAATGTTTTACTCCACCACCAGACCCGGCATACTGGTCTTAATACGGGACGCCTGTAGTGCCGGCTGCCCGTGACAGAAATCAATTCTTCTAACCAACCCCCGGGCTAATTTTATACTACATATTTATTGCCGCTGCGTTAAAACTGCACAGTAATTGATATATAAAAGTCGGCCCGGCATTCTGAACCCGAAAACCAGTACCAGTATGAACACTTTGCTAAAGACGGATGTATCGATTGAGCGACACTGGGAAGAAAACAGCCGCCTGAAAGAATTTATTTTACAGGAATCAGATAACGGAACATTATTTCACCGGCCCTTATTCCTTCAATATCATGAGGATGGCAAGTTCGCCGATGTAGAACCGGTCGTGTTGAGTTTCCACAGGAAAGGACGTATTGCAGCAAGCATTACCGGAGCAATTGTATACGACAACGGAGACAGGAAATTCGTTTCGCCCTTTGCATCTTCCTATGGCGGTTTGGTACTCCACCGCCAGCTTACCTTTAAAGAAATTGAGGAAATCTATCTCGAACTTTTTGAAATTCTTCATAAACGTTTCTCCACGGTTCGCCTTTCCTCATCACCTTCATTTCATTCGCAGACAGGTAAGTCTAATTATGTAGAACATATATTGTTGAATAACGGATACCAGATCATTAATTCCGATATCATCCTGGTGCATGAACTGGGGCCTGAACAGGATTTAATGAATCGTATTCATAAAAAGACAGTAACAGAACTCAAGCAACCCCTGTTTAAAAATCCATTGCGTCTCGAGATCATCGATGGCACAGACCACGAGTCTTATGACCTGCTAATGCAATCACAGGAGCGTTTGCAAAGTCTGCCGACACACAGTTATGAAGATCTGCGCAACATCGAAAGGCTGATTCCCGGAACCGTTAAAACTTATAAAGCCTTTTATGGTGAAGATATGGTTGCCGGCATCATTGTGTTTAAAGTCACCGACACCATTCTCAATACATTTTACGTATTTGATAGTATGGACGGACGTGCTTTAAAGGCTAATCATTTCTGTTACTACAGCGTACTTAAACACGCGTCTGAACAAAACTTCAAATATGTCGACTTCGGACCCAGTTCATTTGGATGGCGCCCGAATTACCCCCTGATTTCTTTCAAGGAAAAATTCGATGGCCGGCCTTTCCTGAGAAACACGTTCGAAAAGAATATCTAAGAAGAAAAAGGTTCAGTTGCACCGAACCCTTCAAAATAAAGCCGGATCATCATACAGACGATCCGGCTATTTTATTTTCTGGTATTACTGTATATTAAAGTCTCCTGATCTTGATATTACGGAACCATACATTATCTCCATGATCCTGCAGACCTATTTTTCCTTTCTTGAATTTCGCAAAGTCAGGCATGTTCTTGAATTTGCTTCCTGCCACCAGCTTATTCCAGTTCTCATCCCACATCGTTGTAGATAACACTTTCTCTCCATTCAGGTAAAATTCAAGCTGGCCGTTCTGACTTTTGATTTCGGCAGCATTCCATTCCATTGCCGGTTTAACGGTTTCAGGGGAAGCCGAGATCAGGTCATAAAGATCACTCGCGCGGTGTTTGGTGATCTTGGCATCAGGATGACCATTGTTGTCAAGCACCTGCATTTCGGGACCCGTTTCCCAGGGATATTTATACTTTTCGTTTTCCTGGGCATAAAAGATCACGCCGCTATTTCCATTTACAGATACTTTCCATTCATACTTCAGATGGAAATTATCATATTCTCCATCGGATACAATATCGCCACCGCCTACAATCTTACCGTCGCTTTTCTCTGAAGCATCCAGGAACAGGGTATTGTCAACCACTTTCCAGGCATGGCCAATGGTGTCGGCTTTATACTTATGCCATCCTTTGGTTGATACTCCGTCGAACATCAGTTCCCAACCTTCCTTTTTTTCTTCCTCACTTAATGCATTCACGGCCGTTGTTTTTTCAGATGCAGTCTGCCCGGGTGCCGGTTCCTGTTCATTACTGGCTGAGTTATTACAGGCCACCAGCAGACTTATAGCGCCAATGGCAATCGTCGATTTGATCATGAAGACTTATTTATTTTAGTAAAAGAATATACTTAACCATTTTCTCAGCATCCTCCTGGGAAATATTCGGATGGGGCAGCATGGGCACATCTCCCCATACACCGCTACCACCTTTTATGATCTTTTCAGCCAGGCCTGGCACCGCTGCTGATCCCTGGCTGGCATATTTTTGAGCCACTTCCTTGTATGATGGCCCGGTGAGTCTTTCATCAACCTTATGACAGGTGAGACAGTCGCTTTTAGAAATAAGATCAAGGCCTTCCTGGTATTCAGGTAAACTTGTGATGTCTGTTTCTTCGGTTTTTGCGTCCCCCTGATTGCTGGTATTATCTTTATCCTTATCAGCGGAGTTGTTGCAAGCTACGAGCACAGCAAATGCTATGGCCGTAATAAATGTTCTTTTCATAATAATTGTTTTGATTTAAACTTCATCACCTAGTCTTTGACTTTGTGTATTGTTCTGTAAAATTATCAACTCAAACCCAATAGTGAGCGGTTAAACGCAACATCCGCTTTTACACCGGCGAAATCATCAAATGCTTTTTCGGTGACACGGATAATATGTTTACTGATAAACTCAGCACCCTCCCTGGCTCCATCTTCCGGATGTTTCAGGCAGCATTCCCATTCCATTACCGCCCAGCCGCTGTAATCATACTCTGTCAGCTTGCTGAAGATTGTTTTAAAATCAACCTGGCCATCTCCCGGTGAACGGTATCTCCCGGCCCTGTTTAACCATCCCTGGTAACCACCAAAAGTACCTTGTTTTCCGGTGGAATTGAATTCGGCATCTTTCACATGAAAAGCACGTATGCGTTCATGATAAAAATCGATGTACTGAATATAGTCCAGCTGCTGCAAAACAAAATGCGAGGGGTCATAAAGCAAACATGCTCTCGGGTGGTTATTTACTTTTTCCAAAAACATCTCATAAGTAATCCCGTCAAACAGGTCTTCTCCCGGATGAATCTCGTAACATACATCCACGCCACATTCGTCAAAATAATCCAGTATGGGTTTCCAGCGTTTTGCCAACTCAGTAAAACCTTCGTCTACCAATCCTGCCGGTCGCTGAGGCCAGGGATGAAACGTATGCCAGAGCAATGCACCACTGAAGGTTGGATGCGCTGTTAACCCCAGGTTTTGCGAAGCTTTGGCTCCATACTTTAATTGTTGTACGGCCCATTCAGTACGTGCTTTTGGATTCTTTTTGTATGCGTCCGGTGCAAATGCATCAAAAAGGTCATCGTATGCCGGATGCACCGCTACCAGTTGTCCTTGCAGGTGGGTTGACAACTCAGATATCTGCAGACCACATTCATTGACGATACCTTTTATCTCGTCAGCATATGTCTTGCTTTCTGCCGCCTGTTTGAGATCGATCACACGCGGATCCCAGGTCGGTATCTGAACGGCTTTGAAACCGATACTTTCAGCCCAGAGACAAATCGAACGAAGATTATTGAATGGTGCTTTGTCGTCGAGAAACTGTGCCAGGAAAATACCCGGCCCCTGAATTGTTTTCATGTTAGAATGTATTACAGGTAAAAATTGTTAGTCCAATTAAAAATCCGTCCACTTATGATCCGTCTTCCCGCTTTCAAGAACTTTCTCAATAAAGTACATACCTCTTACACCCGCATCAATACCCGGATAGTCGAGCCATTCAGGTTTTGGGGTTTCATTGCTTAACCGGGCTTTCAGGCACAAACTGAAATTACGATAGAGATTGGCAAAGGCCTCAAGATATCCTTCGGGGTGACCTGCAGGTGTACGCGTATTGTGTTGTGCATAACTGCTGAGGTATGTTGTGCCCGCACGAAGGATCTCTGCCGGACGATCAGGCCATTTTAACCTGAGGCTGTTGGCATCTTCCTGTTGCCATTCAAGTCCTCCTTTCTCACCATAGATCCTGATGCGAATATTATTCTCCTCTCCCGCAGCCACCTGTGTTGCAAACAGGCAGCCACTGGCACCATTGTCGAACTTCAACAGGAGCGTACCATCGTCATCCAGTTTACGACCGGGCACCACAATATTTACATCAGCACAAATGCGACTTACTTTCAGTCCGCTTACATATTCGGCAAGATTAAATGCATGCGTGCCGATATCACCCATACCACCTGCCTGCCCGCTGCGTGCCGGATCGGTACGCCATGAAGCCTGTTTGAAAGAATGTGTTCCTTCACTGGCAGCCTCAAGCAATTCACTCAACCAGCCTTGCGGGTATTCAACATATACTTTACGAATTTTTCCCAAACGGCCCGACAATACCTGTTGCCTGGCTTCTTTTACCATGGGGTAACCGGTGTAGGTATGTGTCAGGCAAAACAGCAACTGTGTGCGTTCTACAATTTCTTTTAATGCTTTTGCTTCATCGAGGTTAAAGGCAAGGGGTTTGTCCAGCACAACATGAAAACCGTTTTCAAGTGCAAGTTTTGCGGGGCCGAAATGTACATGATTAGGTGTAACGATGCTTACAAAATCCATACGTTGTTCGGCCGGTAATGCAGCTTCAGATCGTATCATTTCTTCGTAAGAGCCGTATACACGATTTGATGGAATATCCAACAATTCGCCTGCCTGTTTTGAACGCTGCGGATCGCTGCTGAATGCGCCACAAACCAGTTCTATTCCGCCATCCATCCATGCTGCCGTGCGATGTACGGCTCCGATAAATGCGCCGGGGCCGCCACCAATCATACCCATTCGAAGTTTCCTGGTAATCATTTCAAACAATTGTTAGCTGTTAATTATTTTTATTGTGCAGCAAATGAATATGGTTTTAAAAATAGTACATTTAGCTTTTACAACCATCACCATCACAAATCTAACGACATGCAAGCTGTAAATAGAAACCAACTATTTGTTGCCAGTTGCCTGGCGCTGTTGGTCACTTCTCTTTCCTTCGGCATACGCGCCGGAATTTTAGGCAGACTCGGTGTTGAATTCGGACTGGATAAAGCACAATTGGGAACAATCGCCGCCACAGCTTTCTGGGGTTTCCCGTTAGCCGTAATCATCGGAGGAATGGTGGTTGATATTATTGGAATGAAAAGACTGCTGGTAATGGCATTCCTTTTCCACCTGGTAGGAATTCTGTTGACCATTTTTGCAGATCGCTTTTCAAATCCTTTCTGGTCATTATTTATATCAACATTATTAATTGGTATTGCAAATGGTACTGTAGAGGCAGCCTGTAATCCGCTTGTTACTGCATTATACCCGGAAAATAAAACAACCAAATTGAATCACTTTCACCTTTGGTTCCCCGGTGGTATTGTACTCGGCACGCTTATCGTTTACTTCTTCGACCAGGCTGGCATCAACTGGCAGGTACAGGTTGCGATGATGATCCTCCCCACTTTACTCTATGGTTATATTTTTTCGCGGTTAAATTTTCCTGTAACCGAACGTGTATCCAGTGGCGTATCCACTGCTGAAATGTATCGTTCACTGGGCAACCCGCTTTTTATTTTCATGATCATTTGCATGTTTGGAACAGCGATCACAGAGCTTTTCACCGGTCAATGGATTGAAGTGCTGCTTAAGAATGTTTCTGACAATGCTATTCTGATATTAACAGTATCTACCGGTGTTATGGTTTTGGGACGCGCGTTTGCCGGACCCATCGTCCATCGCCTGGCGCCACAGGGTGTATTGCTGATGTCGGCTATCATTTCTGCCCTGGGTCTGTATATGCTGGGTAATTCATCCGGTAATATGATATTCTTGGGCGCTGTTGTGTTTGGTATTGGCGTTTGTTATTTCTGGCCGACCATGCTGGGATTTGTTTCAGAATATTTGCCAAAAACAGGTGCAGTTGGTATCAACCTCATGGGAGGTGCCGGTATGTTTGCTGTTTCGGTTTATATGATGCTGATGGGTGGTGTATATGACAATATGATCGCAAAAAGACTGCCTGAAGGTGCAGATCTCAAAGCATATAATGCACCTGAGGCAACGGCGGAAATGAAAGCAGCGCTGGCTGAAGCCAACAAAGCCGCGGGTCCGGAAGTGATCAACACCACGCTGATCATTCCTGTTGTACTGATCGTGGCATTCGCAGGTTTGTATATTTATATGCGCAACAAGAAAAAGCCTGCGCTGCAGGTAGCATAACCGTATTCAAGACTCTGATTAAATATGAAATCAATTACACGTATTCAGCTTTCGCTGATGATGTTTCTCGAATTCTTTATTTGGGGAGGATGGTTCGTTACACTTGGAACTTTTCTCGGCACCAACCTTAAGGCAACCGGTAACCAGACAGGTGATGTGTTTTCCACACAGTCCTGGGGAGCGATCATTGCACCATTCATAGTCGGATTAATCGCCGACCGTTATATCAATGCCGAACGCATTCTTGGTGCCCTGCATATCATTGGTGCATTTCTTATGTACCAGATGTACAATGCCGAGTCCATTTCTGTATTTTATCCTTATGTACTGGCTTATATGATCCTCTTCATGCCCACGATTGCTTTAACCAATTCAGTATCCTTCCGTCAAATGCAGGATCCTGAAAAAGAATTTTCAGGTATCCGTCTCTGGGGCACCATTGGCTGGATCGTGGCAGGCCTGATGATCAGTTACCTGTTCCATTGGGATTCGGATGAAAACACTGCTAATGGTCTTCTTCGCAATACATTCCTGATGTCTTCAATTGTTTCACTCGCGTTGGGTCTGTTCAGCTTCACTCTTCCCAAAACGCCGCCAACAAAAGGCACGCATGAAAAAGTAAGTGTCAGGGAAATTATCGGGCTCGATGCGCTCAAACTTTTAAAAGATAAAAACTTTGCGGTTTTCTTTATTTCATCCATACTGATCTGTATTCCGCTCGCGTTTTACTATCAAAACGCACACCCGTTCCTTTCAAATATTGGAATGAAGGACCCCACAGGTAAAATGACCATCGGCCAGATATCGGAAGTGTTGTTCCTCTTATTGCTTCCGCTATTCTTTAAGAGATTTGGATTTAAGGTCACCATACTCGTTGGCATGCTGGCCTGGGCGCTGCGTTATATTTTATTTGCATATGGAAATGCCGGCGAACTCAGTTTCATGCTGCTGATTGGTATTGCACTTCACGGTATCTGTTATGATTTCTTTTTCGTATCAGGATTTATTTATACTGATTCAAAAGCAGGAGAAAAATATAAAAGTGCCGCACAGGGTTTAATCACACTGGCTACCTATGGTATTGGTATGTTGATCGGCTTTAAAGTGGCCGGCTGGATCACCGATAAATACCGGCTGATGGAAAATGTATATGATTATAAAATGATCTGGACCATCCCTGCCATCATTGCAGCAGCCGTGTTTGTTTTATTCCTGTTATTGTTCCGGGAAGAAAAAAAGAAGATATGAAAAGGTATCTGTACAGGATCAGAAAATGATTTGTAACTTATGCCTGTATTTGTATGAAAGATCTGACATCACGCCGTAGCTTGCTGAAAAAACTCGCAGCCGGGTCACTGGCCGCAACGGCCCTGCCAACACTCAGCGTTTTTGCCGGGGAAACAGAAGAGTACACTTTGAAGAATAATATCAATCATTCAGTTTGTGCCTGGACCTTTGATCATCTTTCGCTCGATGAACTCTGCGTGGCAGTAAAGCAAATCGGGCTGAAAGCGATTGATCTTGCCGCACCCAAAGACTGGCCCATACTTCAAAAACACGGCATCCACTGCTCGATGTGTTATACAGCCGGTGAGATCAGTCTCACCCGGGGATGGAATGATCCTTCACTCCACTCAGCATTGACACAATCTTTCACAGAGGCAATACCATTGGTGGCAAAAGCCGGTTACCAAAACCTGATCTGCTTCAGCGGTAACCGAAATGGCATGGATGATGAAACCGGTCTAAAAAACTGCACAGCAGGTTTGAAAAAAATCATGTCGCTGGCAGAAAAAGAAGGTG
>Ga0065721_10049502_pt1 | contig 32810 bp, 28 predicted proteins | sample Mesricmetagenome_FD_59108 | JGI IMG/M metagenome (GOLD analysis project Ga0065721, IMG submission 59108) | Mesophilic microbial community from rice straw/compost enrichment Sample: eDNA_1 v2 (version 2) | ecosystem: Engineered > Solid waste > Grass > Composting > Bioreactor | place: USA: Davis... | reverse complement strand
CCCGCCTGTTCGCGGACTTCCGGGCGGCGCATGCCGAACGGCTTGGCGGGTTCGAGGCGCCCGAGGCGAGCATCAAGTGCATCGAGGCGGCAACGTTCGAGACTTTCGAAGAGGGTATGCGGATCGAACGCGAGCTGTTCGACGGATTGATGCCGGGCGTGCAATGCGCGGCGCAGCGCTATAATTTCTTCGCCGAGCGCGAGGCCGCCAAGGTCCCGGGGCTCGGCAAGGATGTAAGCGCGCTGCCGCTCGATGTCATCGCCATTCGCGGCAAGGGGGCGCTTGCCGCGCGGCTGGAGGCAGCGGGCATCGGCATCGCGGAGGAGGGCGAAAACCGGTTGACGCTCGACGTGCGGCCTGCCGGCGCTCCCACCATGGCAAGCGGATCCAAAGGGGTGGAACGGACGGTGCCGGTTCGGCTTGCGCCGGAGGGAGACGCGCAGCTGATCGAGATGTTCCGGAGCCCGGGACTTGGCGACGCAGCGCTCGCCGCCGCGCTCGCGGTCGCGAAGCGGCTGGGTCTTACGAGCGTCGTGACGCTCGCGGGCGACGAATTCATCGGCAGGCGCATGGCCGAGCGGCTGGCGATCGATGTCGGGCGTTGCCTCGACGACGGGATTGCAGCGGAAGCGCTCGGGGCTGCCGCCGGCGATTTCGGTCTGGAGATCAGGGTCTGCGCGCCGGCAGGGAGCGTTGCCGGATCGCCGCCCCAAAACCCGGACGACATCATCGAGCGACTTGTGGTGCCGCAAATCAACGAGGGCGCGCATCTGCTTGAAGGTGGCGGCGCGGCGCGCGCCTCGGACATTGACATCGCTTGTGTGAAGTCGGGCATGTGGAAGGTCTACCGTGGTGGGCCAATGTTCCATGCCGGCCAGATCGGCCTTGCGCGCGTGATCGAGATCCTGCGCTCATACGAGGCGCGCTGGGGCAAGGACTACCGACCCGCGCCGCTCCTTGAGCGGCTCGCGGCGGTGGGCGCCACGCTTCATGACTACAAGGGAGATTGAGATGGCCGAAGCCTATATCTGCGACGGCGTTCGAACCGCTATCGGCCGTTACGGCGGGGCGCTCGCATCGGTGCGTCCGGACGATCTCGGAGCGGTGCCGCTGAAAGCTCTCGTCGAGCGGAATCGCGGTGTCGACTGGGCGGCGCTAGACGATGTCATTTTCGGCAATGCCAATCAGGCTGGTGAGGATAATCGCAACATCGCGCGCATGTCGGCGCTTCTGGCGGGCCTGCCGGTCGAAGTGCCCGGCGCCACCGTCAACCGGCTCTGCGGCTCCGGGCTCGACGCGCTCGCGACCGCAGCGCGCGCGATCAAGGCCGGCGATGCCGACCTTGTGATCGCCGGCGGCGCCGAAAGCATGACCCGGGCGCCCTTCGTGCAGGGCAAGGCGGACTCCGCCTTCTCGCGCAACGTTCAGATGTTCGACACGACGATCGGGTGGCGTTTCGTCAATCCGCTGATGCGCGCGGCGCACGGCGTCGATGCCATGCCCGAGACCGCGGAGAATGTTGCGGCTGACTATCGAATCGGCCGCGAGGACCAGGACCGATTTGCGTATGAAAGCCAGCTGCGCGCGGCGCGCGCACAGAAAAATGGGAGGCTGGCGCGCGAGATCGTGCCGGTCGAGATCCGTCCGAAGAAGGGCGAAGCGATCCTGTTCGACCGCGACGAACATCCGCGCGCCACGTCTCTCGAGGCGCTCGCGAAGCTGAAGCCCATCGTGCGTCCCGACGGCACGGTAACGGCGGGCAATGCCAGCGGCGTAAACGATGGCGCGGCCGCGATGATCGTCGCCTCGGAGGAAGCGGTTCGCCGCTATGGTCTGACTCCCCGGGCGCGCGTCGTCTCGAGCAGCGTCGCGGGGGTGCCGCCGCGGGTGATGGGGATCGGCCCCATTCCGGCGATCGAGAAGCTGCTCGCGCGCACCGGCCGGACGATCACGTCGATCGACATTCTCGAGCTCAACGAGGCGTTTGCATCGCAGAGCCTGGCGATCACACGAGCATTCGGGCTCCCCGACAACAGCGATCATGTCAATCCGAACGGGGGCGCGATCGCGTTGGGGCACCCACTCGGGGCTTCGGGCGCGCGGCTCGCGATTACAGCGGTCGAGGAGCTTGCTGAGCGCAATGTCAAAACCGCCATCTGCTCGATGTGCATCGGGGTCGGGCAGGGCATTGCCGTGATGATAGAGCGCGTCTGAACAGGACTGGGCGGACTTGCCGGCGCAAGCGCCGCTTGTCATCCATATCAATTTGATTATGATGAATACAATGAATAGGGGCTATCCATGAAGGTCAGTGAAATACTTGCCCAATATCCGTTCGAAGAACGGATTCCGGTGCGGCTCTTCCAGAAGCTCGCGCAGACTGATCGCGACCTCGTGATCGACGCGCGCACCGGCGCGCGGCTGAGCTACGCCGAGCTCGGAGCCCGAGCCGACGCCCTGTCCGAGCAGCTTGAGGCGATAGGCGTCAAGCCCGGTGACCGCGTCGCCTGGTCGGCGCCGACCGGACCCGATGCCATCGTCATCTGGATGGCGGTCGCGCAGCTTGGCGCAATCGACGTAGGCGTGGGCGACGTGCTGAAAGGGCCGCTTCTCGATCATGTGCTCAATGACAGCGCGCCTGCAGCGCTCGTGATCGACCCGACGATGGACGCGGGCCTCGCCAGTCTCACTGCAGCGCGCCGCAGCGACTTCGGGGGCGTGATCTTCACCCGGCAGCCCGAGGCGGCGCCCGGTGCGAACGAGGTCGTGCTCGACCTCGCCGCAACGCGCTCGCCTTCCGCCGCGACGCGCCGCTTCGACGTGCCGATCGACGTGCGCAATCCCGCTACGATCATCTACACGTCGGGTACGACCGGCGCGTCGAAGGGCGTGCTCCTCTGCCACCACCAGCAATTCTTCACCGGCGCGACTTACACCGAATATTTCCGGATCGGCGAGGGGGCGGTCCTCTATCATTACTCGCCATTCAACCATGTGAGCGGTCGCCAGCTCGTCGTCGCGGCGATGATCACCGGGAGCCTGCTGGTCATGCAGGAGCGTTTCTCGATCAGCGGCTTCTGGAAGGATATCAACGCCCACAAGGTTACACACTCGATCACGCTGGGCTCGGCGGTTCCGCTGCTTCTCTCAAACCGCGACCCCGCTGCGCGCAACGAGGGTTCGCTGCGCTATGTGTGGGCCTCGCCGGCGCTGCCGCAGCTCTACGCCGAATTTGCCGCGAAATTCGATCTCAAGGTGATCTCGCCCTACGGCAGCACCGAAACCGGGACCGTCGTGCAGCCCGGAATCATTCCCGACGATCCGGGTCCCGCCGGCAATAGCGGACGCCGCCCCGAATATTTTGAGCTCGAAGTGGTCGACGACAATGACCAGGTTTGCCGACCGGGTGTTGTCGGCGAGATCGTCGTGCGACCAAAGCTCCCGTGGACCACCTTTGTCGGCTACCTTGGGCGCGACGGGGCGACGGCGCAGACAATCCGCAACTATTGGTACCATACTGGCGACCTTGCGCGCATCGATGAAGATGGTTGGATGTTCTTCGTCGATCGTAAACAGGATTTCATGCGGGTTAAGGGCGAGAACGTCTCATCGACCGAACTCGAGCAGATTCTGCTGATGTACGAGGATGTGACGGATTGTGCGATCGTGCCCGTAGAAGGCGAACTTGCGGACAATGACATTCTCGCGATCATTGTGCCCGGAAGCGGAGCGGATGCGTTTGAGCTGGAGGCCTTCTTCGAATGGTGCAGCGCACAGGTGCCACATTATATGGTACCCCGTTACGTCCGCCTCCTCGATGATCTGCCACGCGGCCATTCGGGCAAGATTGAAAAGCATAAACTCAAGACCGAGGGGGTTACGAACGCGACGTGGGATGCGTCGGCGGCTGGTCTTCGCGCAACCCGTCGAGGCGTCCAACGCGCGTCGGCGTCGGCAGCGGGCTGAGTGCAATAATGGTAATGATTACCAGCCAATGCCTTTTAGCGGTTGTCAGCCCGACTGGCTTTTGCGAAAGAACAGCCCAACTGTGCATCGGGAGCGCAGTGATTTCATAGTGAGTACAGGCATTGAAGGCAGGAGGCGCAATCAAGATGGATCGGTGGCCTGTCGACGAATTCAATGCGCGTGATGTGACCCGACTTCGGTTGACGATCCTGCGCCTGGCGCGCCGGATACGCCGTAATGAGGCATCGCGGTTCAGCCCACCGCAACAGTCCGTCCTCGCGATTCTGGACAGCTACGGTCCGATGACACCCGGCAGGCTTGCTGAAATCGAGGCGGTCCAGCCGCCGAGCATCACGCGTATCCTTGGACAGCTCGAACAACTTGGCGTCGTGACGCGCGAACCGGTGAAGGCCAATCTTCGTCAAGTGCAGGTTCGACTGACCGACGAAGGGAGACGCGCCGCCGCCGAAGTCCATTCGGGGCGCGACGAGTGGCTTGCGACCATGATTGAGGGGCTACCGCGAGATCGCAAAGCATCTTTGATAGACCTTGTCGAAACGCTCGAAATGATGCTCGAGGAAAGCCCGGTGGAAATGACATCCTGATGTTCAAGAACGAGAAGATTTCGGAATCTGTGTCGCGCGCAATTGTGACGCAAGTGACCGACGCGAAACTGCAGGCCGGCGCGGTGCTCGAATCCGAAGCCGATATGATGGAACGATACGGCGTCAGCCGTGGTTCGCTTCGCGAGGCGCTGCGCATTTTAGAGGTTCTGGGGTTCATTTACATGAAGCCGGGGCCGAAGGGCGGCCCGATCCTGCTCAGCCCCGACAGCCATCAATTTTCGGCGATGGCGGCACTCTTCTATCAGCGCATCGGCGGGAAATATTGCGACCTGCTCGAGATGCGGCTGGTAATGGAGCCGGAAGCGGCCGCGCTAGCAGCCGAACGGCGCACTGATGAACAGGTGCAGGTCCTCCGCGACTATCTCGCACGCTCGGACGAAGCGAACCTAGACGACGACCGTCAGTTCCGAGCGGTCGGGCAGGGGTTCCACGATCTGATCGCGGATATGGCCGGAAACGGCATCCTCTCTCTCGTGATCCACAGCTGTTATGACCTGTTTGCCGGCAAATCGACGGGCTTCCTCTACCCGCATGACGAGCGCAAGTGCATCGGCGACATCCACAATGATATCGCGCGCGCCGTGATCGACGGCAATGCCGAGCTTGCGCGCGACCTCATGCGCGAGCACATGCGGGACTATCTGGTGCAGGCCCGCTCGCGCTTCCCCGAAATGATGGACGAGCCGGTCCGCTGGTAGACCGGCCCGCGGTCAAGCCGCGATGGTGATCGACTTGGGGCCGCGCACGAAGAAGTTCGTCCCATAGTCGGGGTCGCCGACGAGATTCCAGTCGGGCAGTTCGTCGAGCAGCCGGTTCAGCCAGACGACCGCCTCGAGGCGGCCGAGATTGAGGCCGAGGCAGACATGCTTGCCGAAGCCGAAGCCGATATGCGGCTGCGGCGTGCGCGCGATATCGAAGCGATCGGGATCCTCCCAGCGTGCCGGATCGCGATTGGCCGCTATCGGCAGGCAATAGATGGTCGCATTGTCGGGTATGGCGATATCGCCGATCGTCGCGGCGCCGCCGCGCGCGGTGCGCGACTTCACTGCCACCGGGGTCGACCAGCGGTTGACCTCCTCGATCGCGGCGGGGATCAAGCTGCGGTCGGCAGCGAGGCGCCGCCGCTGTTCGGGATAGAGCGACAGGGCGTGCAGGGTCAGCGCCATGAGATTGGCTGTCGTCTCGTTGCCCGCGAACACGAGCTGGGTGACGCTCGCCATGATTTCCTGCTCGGTCATCTGCGTGCGCGCGACCTCGGACGTCACGAGGTCGCTGACCAGATCGGTACCCGGCTTTCGGCGCCGGTCGGCGATAATCTCGCTCGCGTAGGCATTCATCTTCGCTGTCGCGGCACGGCCCTCAGCCTCGAGGCGGCGGCCTTCGGAGCTCGGATCGAGAATCCCGCCGAGGATGCCGCCCATCGCATCGCTCCACGCGCCGAATTCCTCGAATCGCTCTTCGGGGATGTCCATCATTTTCGCGATCACCATCGTCGGGATGCCGCGGGTCAGATGCTGTCGTGCCTCGACCTGCTCGCCGGCGCGGATGCGCTCGACGAAGGGCTTCAGCCGGATATCGACAATTTTTGCGATCATGTCCGAGAGCGGCGCTAGCGAATCGCGCTGCATTCTTCGTGCCCAAACGAGCTTGATCACATCGTGCCGCGGCGTATCGTCGAACTGCATCGTGTTACCGCCAAAGAGACCGGCGTAAGTTTCACCGAGCTTCTCCGAGGTGAAGCTGCGTGCATTGCCCATCACCTTAGCCACATTGCGATAACCGGCGACCATCCAGCCGCCGAGAGGCTCGTTGTAGACAGCCGGGGCGGCATTGCGGACCTCGGTCAGCCGGGCCCAGGGATCGCGCACGAATTTCGGATCGGCCAGGTTCAGGTCCATGCGTTCAATGGTAGCGTTGCTCACGCTTTTCTCCCTCAAAGTCTAAAACGCTTATAATCATTATCACTAGAATGTCTATCTCCGATCACATAGGAAGCGATTCGACAAGAGGAGATTTTATGACGCCCTTTGACAGCTACAGCCAAGCCTATGAGTGTATCCGGATGTCGCGCAGCGACGGAATTCTTGAAGTCGAGTTCAATACCGGCGGCGGCTCGCTCGTCTGGGGGGCGCTTCCTCACCGCGAGCTTCCTGCGGCCTTTGCGGATATCGCGGCCGACCGCGAGAACCGGATCGTCATCATAACCGGCGCGGGGTCCGAATTCTGCGCGGCGCGCGACGAGAGCCTGTCGAAGACGCGCGACTCGCCGCTGGGCTTCGACGTGATCTACTGGGAAGGCAAGAAGCTGCTCGACGCGCTGCTGTCGATCGAGGTTCCGGTCATCGCGGCGGTGAACGGGCCCGCGCGCTATCACGCCGAGCTCGCGGTCCTGTCGGACATCGTCCTCGCCTCCTCGACGGCGCTCTTCCAGGACAAGCCGCATTTTCCGTCGGGTGTGGTTCCCGGCGACGGGGTGCAGTTCGTCTGGCAAAATCTGCTGGGCGTCAATCGCGGGCGATATTTTCTCCTCACCGGTCAGGAAATCGGCGCCGAAGAGGCGCTGGCGCTCGGCGTGGTGTCGGAGGTCCTCGACCCTGCGGAGCTGCTGCCGCGCGCACGCGCGCTTGCCAAACAGCTCAGCGCGAAGAGCGATCTCACGCTTCGCTACACGCGCGTCGCGCTCATCCAGCATCTGCGCCGGCAGGTGCTTCTCGACCTTGGTTACGGGCTGGCGCTCGAAGGCCTCGCGCTGATGCGCGAACCCGACGCGTCGCGCGATTGACACGAGTCTAAAATAATCATTATAAGCAATTCAGACTCGCGGGAGAAGGTGATGCTGGAGCTTGTCTGCCCGGTTTGCGGGGCGCTCATCGAGGCCGATGACCTGCCGACCATGATCACGCTCGCCCGCGAGCACACGCTGGATGCGCATAACTATGACATCCCGGACGCCCATGTCATCGATGCGGTCCAGTCCGGCACCAGCGAGCACTGAAGCCGGGAAAGGGAGAGACGCGCGTTGAAGGATCGACCGGCAGACGGGAGCAAATCGTTCAGCCCCACGGACTTGCGGGCGGAAGATATGCTTTCATCGGCCGCGACGCGCAGGCACCGCTCGCCCTGTCCTCCATTCCAGAAGCAGATCGGACAAGAAGATGAATCCCGTTGACGCCGCCAAAAGTCCCGAAGAATTGCTCGTCTCGCTGTTCGGCCTTCACGGCCAGACCGCGATCATCACGGGCGCGGGTGCGGGCCTCGGCCGCGACCTGTCGCTGATGTTCGCGACCGCAGGCGCGCAGGTGGTGGTCGCCGATCTCAACGAAGCGAACGCCAAGGCAGTCGCGCAGGAGATCGTCGATCGTGGCGGCAAGGCGGAAGGCCTGCATGTCGATGTGACCGACGAGGCGTCGGTGGTCCGCCTGTTCGTGCATGTCCGCGACTCGCTGGGTGGCGCCACGATCCTCGTCAACAATGTTGGAGTCTATCCGAACAAGCCGCTCCTCGAGATGACGGTCGGCGATTGGCAGTTCGTCCAGGACGTCAATCTCAAGGGCACCTTCCTCTGCACGCGCGAGGCCGTGAAGCTGATGAAGGACCAGGGGAAGGGCGGCCGCATTGTCAACATTTCCTCGATCGCCTCGGTGCATCCCGCCCTCCATGGCAACGCCCACTATTGCGCGTCGAAAGCCGGCGTGAACATGTTCACCAAGGAAGTGGCGCTCGAGGTCGCTGAATTTGGTATCAACGTCAATGTGCTGCTTCCCGGCGGCGTCATGACCGAGACGCGCGCGAAGCGCGTCGAGTCGGCGGCGACCTGGCGCGGACCCGCGACGCAGCCCGGTCGGTTCCTGCTGGGAACGGCGGCGCCCTGGAAACATGCGGTCGGGGCGCTCTTTCTGGCGAGCCCCGCCGCCTCCCACATTACCGGTCAGGAACTGGTCGCCGACGGCGGTTTCCTGATTTCCTGATCGCTCAGATGCTCTGCGCGCACAGGCACTTGCTGGATCAAATTTATTCGTTATAACCATTATTATGATTTAAGGAGACAGTCCGTGACTTGGGGAAAGATTGACGATGCCGCCTTCGAGGAGGCGGAGAAGATGGTCGGGGTTCCGCTTCGCCGCAACGAGTGGCGTTGGTTCGAACAGGCGTCGCGTGATGCGATTCGCCACTATTGCGTAGGCTACGGTGAGGATAACCCGCTTTACGCTGAGCCGGACTATGGCAAGGGCACCATATGGGGGACGCAGCTTGCACCGCCGACCTTCGTCTTTGCCGTCGATGCGACAACCGTCGGTCCCAAGTTTCAGGGCGTCCAGTGGATTTACGCCGGATGCGAGTTCGTCTGGTCCGACCAGATCCGCGTCAACGACGAATTCAAAGTGACCTCGCGACTCACCAAGAACGAACGCAAGAGCACCGAATTCGCGCCGCTCTGGGTCATGCAGCATGGCGAGATCGACTATTGGCGGGGCGACGAACTCGTCTGCCGCGCCTACAACCAGATCGCGCGCACGCCGCGCGGTGACCATCTCGTCGAGGCGACCAAGGGCAAGCTCAAATATGAAGAGCGCCCGCCGCACAAATATACACCCGAGGAAATTGCCGACATCGAGGCGCAGGTGCTCGCCGAGAAACCGCGCGGCGCCGAGACCCGCTATTGGGAAGATGTCGAGATCGGAGACGAGATCGCGCCGGTGGTCAAGGGTCCGCTGACCGGGACCGACATCGTGGGCTGGTATTGCTGTGTCCACGGCACCCAGCCCTATGGCGGCACGTTCAAGCTGGTGACCAAATATCGCAGTCGCCATAATGATTATCATATCAACAAGCAGACGGGCGCGAAGGATTCGGCGGGCCGCGGGCATCTCGAGACCCAGACCGGCAAGGATGTCGGCATGGGCGGGGCCTATGATATCGGGCCGCAGCGCATCAGCTGGTTCCAGCACTGCCTTACTAACTGGATGGGCGACGAGGGCTTCCTTCGCCAGATGGCGACGCAGGTCCGCCGCCCCAACCTGATCGGCGACACTACCTGGGTTCGCGGAACGGTCATCGGCAAGGAAGAGCAGGGCAAGAACAAGGCGATCCTGATCGCGACCGAAGCGGTCAACCAGCGCGGCGAACGCACCGCCTGGGGCAAGGCCACCGTCTATCTGCCGTCGCGCGAAACCGGCGGCGTCGTCCTGCCCGTCGCGATTGAAGATCGCTAGGAGTTCGGCCAATGAGCGCAGTGGCCATTTTGGCGGACCCGGCAAGCGGTATCTCCTACCCGCTCGAAGGCTATCGGATCCTCTGCGTTGGCAAGGGCGGGCGGGCGGTATTGCATGCTGCCCGCATGCTCGCCGACATGGGGGCGACGATCCTCTACGCCGAGCATGACGCGCCCGATGCGCTTGCGCGGGTGATGCTGGCGCGGCCGCCCGCGGTCGTGCCGCTCACGATCGAGACCGCGCTGGCCGAGGCCGGCGACCTATTCGCGGTCGTCCACGAAGGCGCGCTCGATGCCGCTGTCGACGCGGCGCCGGCGCTTTCGGACGCCTGCCGCGTGCGGCTCAACTGGCTCGGAGAGGCCGACGAGGGGGGAAGCGACGAGGGCGCCCAGGCGGTATCCGGCGCCGCGTGCGCAATTGGCGAGCGCGAGCGCGCACCGCTCTGGTTCCCGCACCGGATGGGAGAATATATCCAGGGCGTCAACGGAGCCGGCATGGTCCTGCTCTTCGCGCTTGATGGCCGTCGCGGCGTGCGCGGCGACGTCGCGCTCTCCGATCTTTGGGCCTACGCCGCCGGAACGATGCGCATGCTGTGTGAACCGAAGGGCATTCCCTATTTTCGCGACGGCCGGCGCAGTCCGGGCAATGGCGGCGTCTATCCGCAGCGCCTGTTCAAGGCGAAGGATGGCTTCGTCACTCTGCTGTGCCGCTCCTCGAAGGAATGGGTGGGCATTCTCGAGGCCTTCGGTAATCCCGAATGGGGAGAAAATCCCCGCTTTCGCGACATTCTCAGCATGGCGCGCGAATATCCCGACGAGACCGACATCCTTGTCGAGGGCGAGACGCAGCGCTTCACCAAGGCCGAGCTGTTCGAGCTCGCGATCAAAAATGGGTTCCCGCTCGCCGCGGTCCGTACGCCGCTAGAGGCTGTGCAGGACGAATATCTCGATCGTCAGGGCTTCTGGGCTACAAGCGAAGGCAAAAGATTGCCGGGCAGCCTCTGGCGCCCCGAGACATTCCGCAGCGCCGATGCCAGCGCGGCAAACGGCAAGGCGCCGCTGCGCGGCACCGGAACCCGCCCCGATCTCTCGGGTTATCGCGTCCTCGACCTTGCATGGGTCTGGGCTGGGCCGATGGTGGGATCGATGCTGGCGGACTTGGGCGCCGAGGTGTTGAAGGTCGAGCATGAGAAAAGGCTCGACAATATGCGGCTGCGCGGCAAGCTGCCATCGGCGATCCCCGAGGCGCAGCGCGATATCGATCCGCGCGAGACCGATCCGCTTTTTCATAACGTCAATCGCGGCAAGAAGAGCATTCTGCTCGACATGAAATCGGACGAGGGGCGCGAGCTCTTTCTCGAACTGGTGGCGAAGAGCGACATCATTCTCGAAAGCTTTCGCCCGCACGTGCTCGATGCCTGGGGCCTCGGCTTCGACGAGCTCAAGAAGGCCAATCCCAAGATCGTGCTGCTCTCGCTGCGCGGTCTCGAACTCGACGAGAGCTTCGGTCCGTCGGGCCTCCGCTCCTATGCGCCGATCACCTCCTCGCTGTGCGGGCTCGAAAGCCAGATCGCCTATCCCGGTAGCGACGAGCCGACCGGCGGCATGGCGATCGGCATCTCGGACCCTGTCGCGGGCTGGCATGGTTTCACGCTACTTCTCGGCGCGCTGCTGGCGGCGGCGCGGAGCGGGAGCGGCGGCTGGATCCGTCTCTCGCAGCTCGAAACCCTGTCTTCGATGCTCCCCGAAATGTTCCTGACCGCACAGGACCCCGGGCTCGCCGGTGATCCGGTCCGCTCGCGGTCGGTGCGCTGCAGCGACGGTGACATGATCGTCAAGATTGGCACCGAAGGATGGGAGAAGCTTGTCGCCGACGGCGCGATCGACCTTAGCGGTACCGATCCGGCGGCGGGCAAGATCGACGAGCTGGCGCTCGCGGTCGACATGCTCGGCGGCCAGGCCTGGCCGGTCTTCAACGTCGACATCCACGATCGCTGGAAGCAGGTGTTCGGCCGCGACCTCATGGTTCCCGTCGACCATATATTGTGCGGCGAGGAAGAGCTTCTGACGCACGGCTGGAAGATCGATGGCACAACCGTCGTCCCGCACGCCAGCGCTCCCGTGATCGGGGCGGATACCGACGCCGAGATGGCGTCGCTTCTAGGCCTCGAACCCGCCCGCATCGCCGCCCTGCGCGGCAGCCGCGCATTGAGTTGACCGTCATGAGCAGAACCCACAGCGGCGCGCCTCCTTCCTCGATCATCCGGTCGGACGTCGACAAGGGCTCGGAGCGCTATAAGCGCAATCTCGCCGCCAACAGCGCGCTCGTCGAGAAGCTCGAGCATGAACTCGAACTGTCGCGCGCCGGCGGCGGCCCCGACAAGATCGCGCGCCACCGCGCGCGAGAGAAGCTCCTGGTGCGCGAGCGCATCGAGCTTCTGATCGACAAGGACTCGCCCTTTCTCGAACTGTCGCCGCTCATGGCCTACGGGACCGAGTTCGAGAATGGCGCCTCGGTGGTCAACGGCATTGGGGTGATCAACGGGGTCGAATGCGTGATTTCGGGGGCCGACCCGACGATCAAGGGCGGGTCGCTCAATCCCTATTCGCTTCGCAAGACGCTTCGCGGCCTCGAGATCGCGCGGCAGAACCGGCTTCCCTATATCAATCTCACCGAGTCCGGCGGCGCCGACCTCCGCTTCCAGGGCGAGACCTTCATTCTCGGCGGGCAATATTTCCGCTCGATCACCGAATTGTCGAAGGCGAAGATCCCGACCGTCTCGATCGTCTTCGGCTCGTCGACCGCGGGCGGCGCCTATGTGCCGGGCATGAGCGACTATGCGATCATGGTCCGCGGCCGATCGAAGGTCTTTCTTGCGGGACCGCCGCTCGTGAAGATGGCGACCGGCGAGATCACCGACGACGAGGAACTGGGCGGCGCCGAGATGCACGCCAAGGTCTCGGGCCTCGGCGACTATCTCGCCGAGGACGAACGCGACGCGATCCGCATCGCGCGCGACGTCATCGGCCACCTCAACTGGGAGAAGCAGGGCTATGGCGCGACGCTTCCCGCGCCGCCGCCGATCTATGACGCCGAGGAGCTGCTCGGCGCGGTGTCGGCCGATCCCAAGGAGCCGTTCGACGTGCGCGAAGTCCTTGCGCGGACGCTCGACGGGTCGCTCTTCGACGAGTTCAAGCGTGGTTACGGCAACAATCTCGTGACGGGCTGGGGATCGATCCACGGCTATCCCGTCGGCATCCTCGGCAACAATGGGGTCCTCTTCAGCGCTGACGCTGAGAAGGGCGCGCAGTTCATCCAGCTCTGCAATCAGCAGAATATCCCGCTGCTCTTCGTCCAGAACATCACCGGCTTCATGGTGGGGCGCGACTATGAGCGTGGCGGCATCATCAAGGATGGCGCGAAGCTTATCAACGCGGTCACCAACTCGGAGGTGCCGCACATCACGCTGATGATCGGCAATTCCTTCGGCGCGGGCAATTACGGCATGGCAGGTCGCGCCTATCGTCCGCGCTTCGTCTTCACCTATCCGTCTCACAAGATCGCGGTGATGGGTCCGGCGCAGCTCGCCGGCGTGATGGAGATGGTGAGCTCGGGCGCTGCCGCGGCGCGCGGCGAGCCGTGGAGCGAGGAACAGTCGGCTGCGTTCCGCGCTGAGCACGAGAAGCGGATCGAGTCCGAGTCCACCGCTTTCCACGCCTCGGGTCAGGGGTGGGACGATGCGATCATCGATCCGCGCGACACGCGCACGGTAATCGGTCTAGCGCTTTCCGCAGTTCATAACGCGCCCGTCACCGGAACGACGGGCTTTGGCGTGTTCAGGATGTGATGATGTCGAGTAATGCCGATACGCCGAGGCCGATCCGCCGCCTCCTGATCGCGAACCGCGGCGAAATCGCCGTTCGCATAGCCCGCACCGCGCGTGCGATGGGGATCTCGCCAGTGACTGTCTACTCCGATGCTGACGGAGGCGCGGGCCATGTCCGCGCGTGCGACGGAGCGATTGCGATCGGCGGGATGACGCCTGGCGAATCCTATCTGCGCGGCGACGCAGTCATCGCTGCGGCCAAGCGCCTCGGTGCCGATGCGATCCATCCTGGCTATGGCTTCCTGTCCGAGAATGCAGCCTTCGCCGAAGCCGTCGATGCTGCGGGCATCAACTGGGTGGGGCCGCGTCCCGAGACGATCACGGTGATGGGCGACAAGGTCCAGGCCAAGCGGATGATGGCGGCGGCGGGAGTGCCGGTGCTCGTCGACGTCGTCGTCGACGACGACACCGATCTTCAGGCAGCTGTCGCAAATATTCCGCTCCCGATCATCGCCAAGGCGGCCGCCGGCGGTGGCGGCAAGGGCATGAGGCTCATCGAGAACCGCGCCGATCTCGAGGCGATGGTGCAGGCCTGCAAGCGCGAGGCGGCGGCCGCATTCGGCGACGATCGTGTCTTTCTCGAGCGCTTCCTCCCCGGGCCGCGTCATATCGAGGTGCAGATCGCCGGCGACAAGCACGGCAATGTCATCCATCTCTTTGAGCGCGAATGCTCGATCCAGCGTCGGCACCAGAAGGTGGTCGAGGAAGCGCCATCGTCGGCGATTGACGAGGAGCTGCGCGAACAGCTCACCTCGGCGGCGGTCGCGGCCGGCAAGGCCCTTAGCTACGAGGGCGTCGGAACGGTCGAATTCGTGGTCGGCGAAGACCGTTCGATCGCCTTTCTCGAGGTCAACACGCGGCTGCAGGTCGAGCATCCGATCACCGAGGCTATCACCGGGCTCGACCTTGTCAGGCTGCAGCTCGAAGTCGCGCAGGGGCGACCGCTTCCGGTCGCGCAGCATGACGTACGGCGCCGCGGGCACGCGATCGAAGCGCGGCTATATGCCGAGGATCCGGCAACGGGCTATTTGCCGGCCGCCGGTGTTCTCCACAAGTTCGAACGGCATCCCGATGTCGAGGCGCGCTGGGACAGCGGCTTCGAGAGTGGGGCACCCGTGTCCTCCTTCTACGACCCGCTGCTCGCGAAGGTGATCGCCTTTGCCGAGAACCGCACCGAAGCTGCCCGGCTACTCGAGCGCGCGCTGCAGACCGCGCACCTGCAGGGACCTCCCAACAATCGCGACCTGCTTTGCGCGATCCTTTCGCACAGCGCTTTTCTGGAAGGCGCGACGACCACGGATTTCCTCGCGACGCATTTTCCCGACGACGAGGCGCGGCGGTTTGTCCCTTCGCCCGAGATGATACGCGATGCCGCGATCGTAGCCGCGCTCGCCGACGAGGCGTCACGGAACGGTGCGGCGAGCGACCTCTCGGGTTGGCGCAACAACCCCTCGATGGACCAGCAGACGCAGTTCAGCGATGGCTGCGACCCCTTCCAGCTCGGCTATCGCCGGCAACGTGACGGTAGCTGGCTGTTCAGCGTGGCGGATGGCGAGCACGTCGAAGTGCGGCGCTTCGCGGTCGACGCCGAATGGATCGACGTCGAGATTGACGGGCACCGTTTCAAGGCGCGCTATTCCGCCGTGAAGGCGGGCGAGACGATGCTCTGGGAAGTCACGGCGCCGCATGGCCATGCCAGCCTTTCCGAAATGCCGCGTTTCCCGCAGCCAAAGGCCGTCGAAATCCCCGGGGCGACGCGCGCGCCGATGCACGGGCTCGTCACGGTCATGGCGGTCAAACCCGGCGATCGCGTCGTGAAAGGGCAACTCCTCTGCATCGTCGAGGCGATGAAGATGGAGCACCAGCTGCTTGCGCCGCATGGCGGTGTCGTGACCTCGGTATCGGTCGAGGCTGGCGCGCAGGTTGAGAACGAGCAGACGCTCGTCATCGTCGATGAAGACGAAACCGCGGGCGGTGGGGACGCGTGATGGCATCCGGTCGGCCGCTGCGCATCGCCAATATGTCGGGCTATTTTGGAGACCGCTTTGAGGCGGCGCGCGAGATTCTCGAAAAGGGCGAGATCGATGTCCTGACCGGCGACTATCTCGCCGAGCTGACGATGCTCATTCTCTGGAAGCTCAAGCAGCGCGACCCCGCTGCTGGCTATGCCGCTACCTTCCAGCGTCAGATCGCGGGTCTTCTCGGGCTTTGTCTTGAGAAGGGCGTGAAAATCGTCAGCAACGCCGGCGGGCTCAATCCGAAGGGTCTTGCCGAGGCGATCGGTGCGCAGGCGCGCGATCTCGGTCTTTCCCCAAGGATCGCCTATATCGACGGCGACGACGTCGTAGAGCGGCTCGATGAATTCGTCGCGTCGGGGCACGGCCTCGAGCATCTCGATACCGGTAGACCCTTCGCCGACCTCGGCAAGGAAGCGGTTACCGCCAACGCCTATCTCGGCGGCTGGGGGATCAAGGAAGCGCTCGATCGCGGGGCGGATATCGTCATCTGTCCGCGCGTCACCGACGCCGCGCTTGTCGTCGGTCCCGCGGCCTGGGCTTTCGGCTGGGCGCGCGACGACTGGGACCGTCTCGCGGGCGCGGTCGTCGCGGGCCATGTTCTCGAATGCGGGGCGCAGGCGACGGGAGGCAATTTCTCCTTCTTCCAGGACGTGCCGCAGGGCGCGTTGCCGGGATTTCCGATCGGCGAGATCCGCGCGGATGGATCCTGCGTGATTACCAAGGCGCAAGGCACAGGGGGAATGGTATCGGTCGACACGGTGTCGGCGCAGATTCTCTACGAGATCCAGGGGCCGCGCTACGCGAACCCCGATGTCGTCACCCGCTTCGACTCCATCAAACTCTTGCAAGACGGGCCCGACCGCGTGCTCATCTCCGGCGTCAGGGGCGCTCCCGCTCCGGCCGAGGCGAAGGTCGCGATCAACTATGTCGGCGGCTACCGCAACGAGATGACGATGGTCCTGACGGGCTTGGATATCGAAAAGAAGGCAGCGCTCGCCGAACATTCTCTGCGCCTGCTGTGGGGCGACACCGTTTTCGAAGAGCTCGAGTTCGATCTTTGGCGATCGGACCGGCCGGACCCCGAAACCAACGAGCAGGCCTGCGCGCTGCTTCGCGTCACCGTCAAGGACAGCGACAAGGCGCGGGCGGGGCGGACCTTCTCGGACGCGTTCGTGCAGGCGGCGCTTTCATCCTATCCTGGGTTCTTTTTGACGTCGCCGCCCGGGCAGGCCAGCGAATATGGCGTCTATTGGCCGGCGCTGATTCCCGCCGATCTCGTTCCGCATCGCGTGACGCTGTGGGACGGCGAAACGATCGACATTCCGCCGGCACCCACCGGTCCGGAGCCCGCGTCCAACCCGCCGCTGGCCCCGCTGCCGGCGAGTTTGGAGGGTGATCCCGCGGTCGATGTGGCGCTCGGCCGGCTCTTCGGAACCCGATCCGGGGACAAGGGCGGGAACGCCAATATCGGCGTGTGGGCTCGCGACACCGAGGCATTTGTCTGGCTCGACGGATATCTGAGCGTCACGCGGCTGAAGGCGCTTCTGCCCGATCTCGCGTCCTTCACGATCCACCGCTATCCGTTGCCCAATCTTAATGCGATCAACTTCGTCGTCGTCGGACTTCTCGGCGAGGGCGTTGCATCTTCGACGCGGATGGACCGGCAGGCCAAGGGGCTGGGCGAATATCTCGGCTGCAAGACAATCAGGGTGCCCGAGTGGCTCGCCGCGACACGGAGGAAGGGATGAGCGATATCGATGCGGTTCAGGCGCTGACGGTAATCGGTGCCGGAGCGATGGGGAAGGGCATTGCTTATTGCGGGCTTGCCGCCGGGCTCGACGTCCGCATCACCGATGCGAATGGCGACCAGGCACGCGCCGCCGTCGAATGGGTCGCCCAGCGCGCCGCGCGCGACGGGCTGGATGCAAGCAGACTCGCCGCAGTGGATGGCCTCGGGGCGAGCTGCGCGGACGCCGACATAGTTATCGAAGCAGTCGTCGAGCGCCTCGAGGTCAAAGTCGCGGTTTTCAAGGAGGCGGCCGCCGCCGCGCCTGCGGCGATCCTGGCAAGCAACACGAGCGGCATCCCGATCGGCCGGATCGGCGCGGGCGTCGGCGAGCCTGGGCGCGTCGTCGGCATGCACTTCTTCAATCCCGTTCCAAGGATGCGCCTTTGCGAGATCGTCGTCGGGCCCGAGACCTCGGAGGAGGCGGTCGCGATCGCCACGTCGGTCGCCGAGCGAATGGGCAAAACCCCGGTAAAGACCGGCGATACGCCGGGCTTCCTGGCTTCGCGGATCAACTGCGCGGTTGGCAACGAGGCGCTACGGATGCTCGAGCAAGGGGTCGCGACCGCGGAAGCGATCGACACGGCGGTCAGGCTCGGGCTCAACTATCCGATGGGCCCCCTAGAACTGCTCGATCTCGTCGGCCTCGACGTGCGCCTCAACGCCCTCGAGACCTTGAACGCCGCTTATGGCGGCGGCTTTGCGCCGACCGCCATTCATCGTAAGCTCGTCGAACAGGGGAGAGTCGGAATCAAGAGCAAGGCAGGCATTTACGACTATGACGCCGACGGCAAGAAGGTCGCGGGATCAGGCGTGAGGATCGCGGCGGCATGAAGGCGCTGCTGTTCCGGCCCGGCATGGAGTATCCCGAGATCGAAGATATCGACATCGATCTTCCGCGCGGCCGTGAAGTTCTCGTCCGGGTCGTAGCCTGTGGCGTCTGCCACAGCGATCTTCATTTCATGGAGAGCCGTAACAAGCCGGCCGGCGTCGGCCTTTACGGCAAGAGCCTCAACAGCCGCATGCAGCCGGGACCAGCGGAGCGCCGGAGCGAGGAAGCGCAGGCGTCGATGATCGTCATGGGGCACGAACCCGCGGGGATCGTCGAGGCCATCGGGCTCGACGTGCGCCACCTCAAGGTTGGCGACCGTGTCGTGGGCGCGGGCATCTCGCATTGCGGCACCTGCCGCCAGTGCCTCGTCGGTCGACCCTATCTTTGCCTGCACCAGCCACGCCGGGGCCCCGCCGATACGCCGCGGCTCAGCAAATGCGGCGAACGGGTGAGCCAGTTCGCAAACCTCGGCGGCTTCGCCGAGATGATCCTCGCCCATGAGACCAGTCTCGTGCGGATCGACGTCGATATCCCTTTTTCCTCGGCCGCGATTCTCGGCTGCAGTGTCGCGACAGGGACCGGCGCCGCGCTCAACACGGCGCAGGTGGCGCCAGGCAGCACGGTCGCGGTGTTCGGTTGCGGCGGGATCGGGTTGTCCGTGATCCAGGGGGCCCGGATCGCGGGAGCCGAGCGTATCTTTGCGATCGACGTGGTCGACCTGAAGCTCGACATGGCAAAATCCTTCGGCGCGACCGACGTCTTCAATTCCTCGGGCATCGACGCCGCCGCGGTGCTGATCGACGCCACCGACGGGCACGGCATCGACTTTTCCTTCGAGACAACCGCGCGGACCGAAGTTGCGCAGACCGCCTATGACTGTCTCGGACTTCGCGGCAAGCTTACCTGTCTTGCTGCGACGCCGTCCGAGCTCTCGAGCATCGTCTGGTCGGAGCGCCAGGTCATCGGCTCGATGATCGGGTCGTCGCGCCTTGCCACCGACATTCCCCGCTATCTCGATTTCTACCGACAGGGTCGCCTCAAGCTCGACGAGATGATCAGTCTTGTCGTGCCGCCAGAGAATTTTGCTGACGCCGCGCGCGCGGTCAACGAGGGGCGGGCGGCCCGCACCGTGATCTCCTTCGACGAGTAATCGCGCGTGCCGAATCGGCGCCCGCGGGCGACTCGGGCCGATATTTCCGGATCATGAATTGTCCGGAAGCGGCTTCTCGTGGCGCTCCATTGCACTCAGTGTTGGCGTCTTTCATGCTCGTAGCGATCTGAAGTTCCATGAGAAATTATCCGGGAGAGGGCGTGAAGATCGCGCTTGACTTAATGTTAGCGATGCTAAATATTAGCGTCACTAATTCAAATGAGGAGAGGAGTTATGGGAAGCGCCGCTCAAACCCATTCGCCCAGCGACATCATCTCGGGCGCCATCGCGGATGTCGTCGGGAAGCTTCGCGCCAGCCTCCAGAAGGAAGGCGCCGACATGGACGTCGTGATCGACGAGAATGAATCGGTGATCAACGTGAGCCTCGTGCGCAACCGCATCATTTGCGAGGCCTGCATCCAGCCCGAAAAGCTCGTCCGGACGATGCTGACGAACGCGCTGCGGGCGAGCCCCGAAGCCTCGGCACTGAAGTACAAGATCGAAGCCCACAACTGGGAAGTTTGAACCCCCGATTTCCATAATTTCCAGAAAAGTCAGGAGAAGACGATGCACGGCAGTTCACGCCCCAAATCCGCCAAGCGGCTCCCCCAGGACGGCGATTTCGCTCTTGAGGTCCTGAGCCCGGTCGCCGACGTCGACAACTCAATCACCCCGCCGTCGCCGCGTCTCGACACGCTGAATGGCAAGACGATCGGTCTCGCCTGGAACCGCAAGCCCGGCGGCAATATCGCCCGTGCCCGCGTCCAGCTCCGTCTCGAGGAACGCTTCCCTGACGCCAAGTTCATCCTGTTCGACGATGATATTCCGTTCGGTCCCGAGACGATTGAGCGCATCGTCGAGCAGTGCGATGCCGTCATCACCAACACCGCCGACTGCGGCGCCTGTTCGTCGTGGCTCGCGCATGACTCGATCCAAATCGAGCGCGCCGGCGTTCCTGTCGTAATGATTACCGCGCGCGCCTTCGTCGACGACGCGGGCATGTCGATGGTGGCTTATGGAATGCCCGATCTGCCGACCGCGATTTTCGAGGGCGTCGAGTTCACCAGCACCGGTGACGACGAGATCATCGCGCTGGTCGAGCCGATCATCGACGACATCGTCGACAAGCTCACCAAGGAGAACACCCAGCCGATGGCGCCGTCGCACCGACCCGCCGCCGAGGGTGACTGGGCCAAGAGCGAGAAATTCTACGGCAAGGACCAATTGTCGGCATTCGCCGAGTTTAATGAGAAATACCTTGATCGTGGATGGGGCGATGGCTTTCCGCTGATTCCGCCGACGAAGGAAGCGGTCAAGTGGATGCTCAGCGGCACCAAGCGCGACCCGCAAGAGATTATCGTCCGTATGGTTCCCGCCTTCGGGCTCGCGACGGTCGAAAAGATCGCGATCTGCTGCGTCATGGCTGGATGCCGCCCGCAGCATATGCCGATCCTGATCGCCGCGATCCAGGCCATGGACGATCCGAAGTTCTGGCTGCGCAATGTCGCCGTCTCGACCAGCCCGCATTCGCCGATGATCGTCCTGAACGGGCCGATCGTTGAGGAGCTCGGGATCAACTCGAACCGATGTGCCCTCGGACCGGGCGAGCCGTCGCGGGAAAACACCGTGATCGGTCGCGCGCTGCGCCTGATCATGATGAACCTTGGCCATGCCTATCCCGGTACGCTGGACATGGATACGATCGGCTCGCCGTGCAAATATTCGATGTGCCTCGCCGAGAACGAAACCGACAGCCCATGGGAATCGCTGGCGGTGGAACGGGGTTTCCGTAAGGACCAGAATGTCGTGACGATGTTCAGCGTGGAATCGCTGATGGAGGTCTACGACCTCAAGAACCACACGGCCGAAGGCATCATGGACAGCTATGCCGGCACGGTGAACAGCCTCGGTTCGACGCACAGCCGGCAATGGATGTATCCGCGCCGTTATGCGCACAACGCGATCCTTCTGTCGCCTACTCACGCGCGGCAGATCGCAGCCCAAGGCTGGGCGCGCGAAGATGTTCGCCGCTATCTTTATGAGAAGGCGCGCATCCCCGCAGGCCAGCTCCAGGGGCTTCTCGATCGCGACCGCATCATGAAGTCGATGAAGTGGGTGCTCGACGTCGATCCGTCGACGATGTTACCGATTACCGGTGGCTATGACTGGTTCCACGTCGTCGTCGTCGGCGGTCCGGTGGGCAAGAGCAGCTTCACCTCGGGCCACGGCCAGTGCGTGTCGCGCCTGATCGAGGATTGATATACTGAACGGGGGGCACCCAATCTGCACTCCTCTCCAGGTGCCTCCTCTTTTTCCCCTGTCATGGATCACGGCGATGGCGACCGTTGCAAAAGCTGATCAGGATATTGTCGTCTCGCTTGAGGACGGCGTCCTGTCGATCGTTCTCAATGACGAGGCTAGCCGCAACGTCCTGAGCGTTCACCTGATGGAAGCCATGATGTCGGCGCTCCGCGAAGCTGCGGAAAACCCGGCCGTGCGCGTCGTCCTCGTCTCGAATACCGGAAAGATATTCTGTGCTGGAGCCGATCTCAAGGCGGCGCCCAGCGAATCTTCCGCCCAGCTCTTTTCCGACCTCTTGCTCGCCATCCAGGCGTCGACGAAGCCGACCATCGCACGGATTTCCGGCCATGCGATGGGCGGCGGGGTCGGGCTCGCCGCAGCATTCGACATCTCGATCGCGAGCGACGACTGCAAGATGGGCTTCACCGAAGTGCGGATTGGCGTCGTCCCCGCAGTGATCTCGGCAATCTGCCTTCCCAAAATGCGCAAGGGCGATGCGCTGGAGGCCTTTCTTCGCGGCAACAGGTTCGGTGCTGCCAAGGCGGCCGAACTCGGGCTGATTACCCGTGCCGTGCCTTCAGACCAGCTCGACGCGGAAATTGCCGCGATCATCTCCGATATCCGGCTTGGCGGGCCGCAAGCGCTGGCTATAGTCAAGCAGATCGTTGCAATGGTGCCGGGACTTGCAACAACCGATGCTATCGCGCGACTGGCGAAACTTTCCGCCGAAGTCTTTGCAAGCCCGGAAGCGCGTATCGGGACCGAGGCCTTTAAGGAACGCAGGACACCTCCCTGGGCATCATGATCGGCCGTCCACTCGCCCTGGACCCGGAGCGGTCACCGGATCGACGTGATAGATCGAAGCCGAGCACGCGGCAAGCCAGGTGGCAGGAGGCAAAGGGGTCGCATCGCCTCTTCGGGGGCTCGACTCCGATTGCCAGCTGCGAAGCCCACTTCCACGAAACATTCATCATCGGACATATTTGCGGTGGTAGAGCGATTGCCCGCATTAATGGCGAGCCGATCGAACTGAGCACGGGAACGGTCCTGCTCGTCAATCCCTTCGATGTTGTCGAGTGCGACAGCGATCCGCTGTTCGACTATGACGTCTGTTATCCGGACCGCTTCTTCATGCAGCAGGTCCTGCTGGAGAAATCCCGCCAGGGTGGCGTACCCCGCTTCGCACGACATCTCATGGGAGAAAGCCGGTCCGCCGAGATCGGCTGCCTGCTGCGCGAACTTTTCGCTGCCGAACCGGTGAGGCCCCCCGAGGACGTCGAAGGCGACATCCGCCGCACGCTGGCGAGTGAACCCGGCCTCGTTGTGCCCATGCGCGCGCGCGCGGTTGTGCCGCCTTTTGTCGAAGATGCGTGCGCATTGATCGAGCGGCATCTTGAGGATGAGCTCTCGGTCGCGACGATCAGCGCGCGGGTGGGGAAAGGTCGTTCCGAGTTCGCCCGGGTGTTTCGCGACACGACCGGACTGCCGCCCAGCATCTACATACGCCAACTGCGTCTGGCACGGGCGCTTGAGCGCGTGCGCAACGGGGAGCCGCTTGCCGAGATCGCACTGCTCTACGGCTTTTTCGACCAGGCACATTTCACACGCGCATTCAAACGTGTCTACGGAACGGCGCCCGGCAGGCTCGCCCGCGATATTTCACGGTGCCGCGCCTGCAATTGAGGCGCTCGCGCACATATATACAAGATTGTCTTCCGAACCTCGTCCATCCTCCATTTCACAGAGGGAGCCGAACGTCGGGCTGACAGCCCGGGGGTGCTTGAAGCGCCGGCCCGTGAAGGAGAGATGCGATGGCACGCGTGCGCCTGCACGACGCGGCCGATCCCGATTGGCGGGTGATCGGCGACTGGACGTCCGACGAGATACGCGAGCAGATATCAGAGCTCGAACTTGCCTCGTCGATCCGCGAGCATGAGCGCGGCAACAGCGAGTCGCTTCAGCTGTTCGAAGTGAAATTTCTTCCGAACACCCTCGTCGATACCCACGCGCATGACGAAGAGGAAATCATGTATGTGGTCGATGGCGAGATGATCGTCGGCGAGCGCATCCTCAAGCCGGGTTCTTCCATCTATATCAAGGGCTCAACGCTCTACAGCTTTCGCGCCGGGCCCGAAGGCCTGCGCGTCCTCAACTTCCGGCCGCGGCTCGACGCCACATATATTTCGGCCACAGCCTATGACGCGAAGCGATCGGCCGCGCGCGCCGCGGCTCGCTTACAACCGACATTGGAGGCAAAATGATGTTTCAGACGAGTCCTATCAGTCCGGACCGGCCCTACGGCGCTATGGTCGAACATCTCACCGAAGAGATGCTGACCGACGAGACAGTTCGCCAAAGCCTGCGCGACCTTTGGGACGAACACGGTCTTCTCGTTTTTCGCGGCAACGCCACGCCGTCCTTCCATGTCGCGCTCAGCCAAGTTTTTGGAAAGTTGGAGAACCACCCGGCGCGCGAGATGTGCCACGCGGACCATCCGGAGATTTTCCTGCTCAAGCATGACAACAAGCTTGACCCGTGGCTGTACGATGTCGGCGGAAAGCTGCTGGGAGCTTGGGTTCCCTGGCATTTCGATCTCGCCTTCGTCCCGTTTATTAACCGCGGATCGTTGCTGCGCTCGGTTAAATTGCCGAACGAAGGGGGCGACACCGGATTTGTCGATGGCGTCGAGGCCTATGAGCGCCTCGATCCCGCACTGCGCGAATGCGTCGAAGGTCGCGACATCATCTACAGGATGGAGTCGGATTTCGCAAAGAACCGTTATGTCGAGCGCGCTACAAGGGCACCTGTCCGGATGGTGCGCGGCAATGACTATCAGAAGAGCATGGAGGCGCGGCAGGAACGCGATTATCCTCCGGTCCTCCATCCGGCAGTCGTGACGCAGTCCGGCTCGGGCCGCAAGGTTCTCCATTTCTCGCCGCTGATGGCTACAGGCATTTTCGGTATGTCCGACGCCGAGAGCAATCCGATCCTCGAGGCTCTAACCGACCATATCAGCGATCCAACGCTCAACTATGTGCACAAGTGGACCGACGGCGATATCGTCATGTGGGACAATTGGCGGATGATGCATACCGCTTATGGTTGTCCCGACGGCGAGACGCGCGAGATGTGGCGAACGTCGATTGCGGGCGACTATAATCTCGGCCGGTTGTTGTCCGATGCCGAGGCCGCATTAGCCGCCGCCTGAGACTGCGCACCGTCGCCTGCGGCGGGCGGTTGCAATGACAGAACCGGATATTGGACACATAGACCATGAACCTGCAATTTGACCTGGTCGTGCGCGATGCGACGATCTTCGATGGAAGCGGCGGCGAGCCGTTTCGCGCCGACATCGCCGTGAAGGACGGTTTGATCGCCCAAGTCGGGGCCGTCGAAGGACGCGGTTCCCAGGAGATCGATGCGTCGGGTCTGATCGCGACACCGGGCTTTGTCGACGTGCATACCCACTATGACGGGCAGGTGACATGGGAGCAGCGGACATCGCCGTCGGTAGCCCACGGCGTGACCACGGTCCTCATGGGCAATTGCGGCGTCGGTTTCGCACCGTGCAAACCGTCCGATCGCGAGAGCCTCGTCCACCTGATGGAAGGCATCGAGGACATTCCCGAAATCGTGATGGCGGAGGGACTGCCCTGGACCTGGGAAACATTTCCCGAATATCTCGACGTCGTCGGGTCGGCGCCGCGCGACATCGACGTGGCGACCCAATTGCCGCACAGCTGCTTGCGCGTCTACGTGATGGGAGAGCGGGGGCTACGGGGAGAAGCCGCCACTCCCGACGACCTTGACCGGATGCGGGCGCTCACGCGCGAGGCGATGGAAGCCGGTGCGCTTGGCTTCGGCACCTCGCGCACGCTCTTTCACCGCAGCAGCGACGGAACGGCGGTTCCCACGAAGACGGCCCATGAGGAAGAGCTGCTGGCGATTGCCAACGGCATGGCCGATGCGGGGCACGGGGTCATCCAGGCGGTGATCGAGATGCTCGACAAGGACGATCTCATGGCCGAACTGTCGATGTTCGGGCGCGTGGCCGAGCGGTCGGGACGACCCGGGAGCTTTTCACTCGTGCAGATGCTCGGCGCCGGCGACGCATGGCGCGCGGCACTCGATCTCACGCGCGATCTCAATGAGGCGGGCGTTCCCATCAAGGCGCAGACCTTCTGCCGCGGCAACGGTGTGCTCCTAGGCTTGGATCTCTCCTATAACCCTTTCTCGCGTCAGCCGGCCTACCGCGAAGTCGCGCATCTCCCGCTCGCCGAAAAGGTCGCGGCGCTTCGCGATCCGGACCGCCGCCGGCGCATTCTCGCCGAGGCGCCCAGCGGCGAAGGCATCGCGCATCTCAATTATCTCGACAAGTTCGACCTCATGTTCGCGTTCGGCGACGATCCCGATTACGAGCCTTCGATGGACGACAGCATCGCGGCGCGCGCGGGCCGTATGGGGATCACCCCGGCAGAGCTGGCCTATGACGAAATGCTCGCCAACGATGGGGAGGCAATCCTCTTCCTCGCCTTCAACAATTATAACGATGGTGATCTCGAAGCCGTGCGCACGATGCTGACCGACCCCAACGCCATCTGGGGCCTCGGCGACGGAGGGGCGCATTATGGCATGGTGTGTGACAGCAGCTATTCGACCTTCCTGCTCCAACACTGGGCGCGCGACCGCACCCGCGGGCCGCAATTGTCGCTGCCGTACGTGGTTCACGGACTGACCCGCCGACCGGCCGAGGCGATCGGACTGCTCGATCGCGGCCTGATCCGCCCGGGCTACAAGGCCGATATTAATGTCATAGACTTCGAGGCGCTGCGCCTCGCTCCGCCGCATGCGGTCAGGGATCTGCCTTCGGGCGGCCGCCGTCTTGTGCAGGATGCCCGGGGATATGTTGCAACCATCGTCGCCGGCGAGGTCATTCAGAAGGACGGCAAGCCGACCACGGCTCTGCCAGGTCGGCTCGTTCGCGGACCGCGCCCCGATCCCGTGCTGACTCAAGGAGAATATGCATGAACGCCCCGATTGATGTAAGGCTGCACATCGGGGCAAGCGCCCGCGACAGCGGCTCGGGCGGCGTCTTTCGACATATCAATGCGCACAGCGGCGAGTTGCAGGCGGAAATTCCTCTCGCCGGCGCCACCGAGATGAACGCGGCTATCGAAGCCGCTGCCGCAGCCTTTCCGCAATGGCGCCGGACGCGGCCATCCGAGCGCAGGGATATGCTGATGCGGCTGGCTAGTCTCATCCTCGAGCGCAGCGATGATTTCGCGCGTTTGATCAGTCTCGAGAACGGGACGCCGATCGGCATCTCTTCGCAGCACGGCGCGATCGCGCATGAATGGTTCGCCTATTATGCTGGCTGGGCTGACAAGTTGACGGGAGATGTGACCGCCAGCTTCTCGCACGGGCGCGACTTCGCCTACAGCCTCGCCGAACCTTATGGCGTCATCGGAGCGATCATCCCGTGGAACGGTCCGCTCCATTCGATCGGCATGAAGGCAGCCCCCATTCTGGCAGCGGGGAACACCCTTGTGCTGAAGCCGTCCGAATGGTCCCCTTTTTCTGCGGAACTTTTCGCCCGCCTTGTCCGCGAGGCTGGCATTCCCGACGGGGTTTGCAATATCCTTCCCGGTGGTGTCGAAGCCGGACAGGCCCTCGTCGCGCATCCGCTGGTAGAGAAGATCAGCTTTACCGGCGGGGCGCCGGCCGCCCGGGCGATTCTCGCGGACTGTGCGCAGTCGATAAAGCCCGCGGTTCTCGAACTGGGCGGGAAGTCGGCCAATCTCGTCTTCCCGGATGCCGATCTCGATGCTGCCGCCAACCACGCTGCGCTCTGGAGCGTCGGTCTGTTCAGTGGGCAGGGTTGCGTCTTTCCTACGAGGCTTCTCGTTCACGCTGATATCTATGGCGAGATGGTGGAACGGGTTAAGGCGGTTGCAGAAGCCATTCCGATGGGCGACCCATTCGATCCCGCCATGGTGCGCGGCCCGGTCGTCAACCACCAGGCAGCGGACAGGATCTTGTCGATTGTCGAGCGCGCGCGTTCGGCCGACGGTAGCCGCGTGGTTACCGGAGGGCAACGCGCCGGCGGCGACCTTGCGCGCGGCGCCTATGTCCAGTCGACGGTGATCGCGGACGTCGATCCCCAGAGCGATCTTGCCCAGAACGAAGTCTTTGGACCCGTGCTTGCGATCAGTTCCTTTGCCGACACCGACGAGGCGGTCCGTATTGCCAACGCCACCCAATATGGTCTGGGAGCCTATGTCCACACCCGGGATCTCAATCGGGCCCATCGTCTTGCCGAAGAGCTTCGTGCCGGCGGCGTTTTCATCAATGGCGCGATCCCTGTCGAGCCCGATACGCCTTTCGGAGGTCATGGTCTCAGCGGATATGGCCGCGAAGGGGGAAAAGCGGGGATCGACGAATTCATCCGGCCGAAAACTGTCGCCGTCGGCCGTGGTGGATGAACCCGTTCAGGCTGGACCAGCTGCGTCCGCGTCGCGTGCGATAAAACTTCCCTGCGCGAGCGCGACCGGTCTGCCCTCGTCATCCTGGTAGGCCCGCGCGGTCAGCAGCGCGACATTCTTGCCCCGCCTGATCCATTCGACCCCGATGGAAAGGGGCTTCAGCGCGTGGCCCGCGAGCAGGAACTGCGTTGTCCAGCCGAGCATGTGGAAATCGCCCGCCGGCCGCCAGCCGACCGCGCTCTGCCGCATCGCCTCGCACAGCGCAGCCGCGGTCAGCCCGCCATGGAGGGCGGGAAGAAACGGAGATCCGATGAAGCGGTGCGCCGGTCCGAGGCGGAAGCTGCCGGCTGATCGCTCCATCGCGAGATAATCGTCGAAGGAATCGATGCCGACGAAAGACAGCCCGGCGCGATGCTTCTGGAGCGATGCGTCGCGCGAGTAGACATCCTTGTAACCGCCAGCGGCCTTGCCGACCATGAATTCCCCCGCGCCCTTGCCCAGGAGCCGGCCATCGGCGGAGTCGGTAATGTCGCTGGTCACGAACACCGTCCGCCCGGTCTTGGCCGCGGTCCTTGCGCGGCAGTGAACGCTCGATCCTGGCGCCGCATCCGCGAACCAATCGATGCGCATGTCGAGCGTGACCAGTGCGCGGGGCCTTTCTCCCGATGCTGCGCTTCCCATGCATTGGTCTGCAAGAACGGTTGCGGCACCGGAGTGGATGCGACCGCCGGCGGCATCGAGGGCCGGCGCAACTGGCCGGCAAAGCATGTGGCAATCGTCGACCGTGCGCTCGACGGTGTCGAATCCGAGCATATGTCCGGCCGGCGTCGAAAAAGCCTTGCCCCAGTTCACCGCAGCTTCGACGGTCGCGGCTTCTTTGTCGCTCACCGCGTTTGCCTGTTGTCGGCCGGGAATTTGTCCGTGCTCATGCTCGCGCCCCGATCACCCGGTTGCCCGGCAAGCTCACGCGTTTTCCATCCATGTCCTGGCGGTTTCGAATTCCGCCTCGTTGAGGAACCGTTCGGCGTCGAGCGCCGCCATGCAACCTGTTCCGGCCGCAGTCACCGCTTGACGGTAGATCTTGTCCATCACGTCGCCGCAGGCGAAGACGCCCTCGACGCTCGTGCGCGTCGTTCCGACCGCGACCTCGATATAGCCTTCCTCGTCGAGCGCGATCTTTCCCCTGAAAAGCTCGGTCGCGGGGCTGTGCCCGATCGCAACGAAACCGCCCTCGACGTCGAGCCGGCTCGTGCCGCCCGTCACGGTGTCGACGAGATCGATCGCGACGAGGCCTGCCATTCCCTTGCCCTCGACGAACTCGGTGACCTGCTTGTTCCAGAGCACCTTGATATTGGGATGCGCGAAAAGCCGTTCCTGCAGGATGCGCTCGGCGCGCAGGCTGTCACGGCGATGGATCAGCGTCACGTCATGGCTGTGGTTCGTCATATAGAGCGCCTCCTCGACCGCGGTGTTGCCGCCGCCGATCACCGCGACCTTCTTGCCGCGATAGAAGAACCCATCGCAGGTCGCGCAGGCCGACACGCCCTTGCCCTGGAGAGCATATTCGCTCTCGAGTCCCAGCCAGCGCGCCTGTGCACCTGTTGCGATAACGAGCACGTCGCAGACATAGGATGTACCGCTATCGCCGCGGAGGCGAAAGGGACGCTCGCTGAGATCGATGTCGACGATCGTATCCCACATCATGCGCGTGCCGACATGCTCGGCCTGCGCCTGCATCTGCTCCATCAGCCACGGTCCCTGGATGACCTCCTTGAAACCGGGATAATTTTCGACGTCGGTGGTGATGGTGAGCTGACCACCCGGTTGCAGGCCCTGGACGACGATCGGCGCGAGGCCGGCGCGGGCACCATAGATCGCGGCCGAGAGGCCGGCGGGGCCGGATCCGAGCACGAGCATCCGGCAGGAATGAGAGTTCGACATGGGTTGGATTATCCCTCCGGTTGATCTATATAATAATGATTATCATGAAATATGGAAAAGGCTAGAGTCATTCCGTAGTCGACTGAAAGGAAGAGGAGCTCTGCCCCTGAAATTTGTGCTATTTTGGATCGAGCTGCCTGCCATATGGTTCCTTGGTTGGACGAGGATGACGGCATGAAGGCATCGAAGTTCGCGGACGCGCAGAAGGCGTTTGCGGTCAAACGGGCCGGGATAGGGGCGGAGGAAAGATCTGATCTGCCCGGTCGGGATAGATCAGTCGAAAGAAATGACCTGGCGCAAAATTGTTGGATCGCCATCGAGTGCGTCGAGGAATTCGGGAAGGTCGTCCAGCGTGCCCCGGGTGGTGATCAACGAATCGAGGTCGAGCTTGCCCATCAGGTAGAGGTCACAATAGAGCGCGAAGTCCCTGGCCGTGACCAAGCCGCCTGCAACATTGCCGATCAGGTGCTTGCCGTGAACGGAAAGCTCGTTCAGGTTGAACTCCACCGTCCCCTGCGTTCCGCCCAGACCGGTGACGACCATCGTTCCATCGATGCGCGTCGCGTCCCAGGAGGCGCGCATGGTTTCAGGACGCCCGACATTCTCGAAGGAATAGTCGAAGCCCCGACCATCGGTTAGCGTCTGCACGGTATCCGGCACCTCATCGGGCGTAATGACGTGGGTGGCACCAAAGTGTCGAAGCGCAGCATGCTTCTCGCGTGCCGGTTCGACCACCACGATCGCCCCGCAGCCGGCAAGCTTCGCTCCCATTACGGCGCAGGCTCCGATCCCGCCGCCACCGAAAAAAATGGCGCTGGCTCCAACTTCGGGGCGGGCGACGTTGATGACTTGGCCCGTGCCCGTCATCACGGCACAAGCCATTAGACTTGCGATCTCGAGAGGCACCGCTTCGGGGCAGGGAATCGCGGCGTTCGCCGAAACGAGCATTTCCTCTGCCCAGGTGCCCTTGCCCACCATGGATTTCAGCAAGGTACCGTCCTTGAGACGGAATTTCGCGTGCGCCCCGCCCAGGTCCTTTTTGTCGCAAAACCAATGAGCACCATGGGCGCAATAATAGCATTGGCCGCATTGTGGATGGCCGATGATGACGTGCTGACCGACAAAGCGATCTCGAACTTCCGATCCGACTTCAACGATTATGCCAGCGCCTTCATGTCCGGCGACGCAGGGCATTCCTGTTGGCCATTTGCCATGAACGGCGGAGTGGTCGGTGCGACATACGCCTGCTGCCTTCAGTTTTACCCTGACATCAGTGGGGCCGATCGGCATCGTTTCCACGTCATCGCGAATGCTGAAGCGGCCAACGGAATCTATAACGAACGCGCGCATCGGTTCTTCCATCCTTTCGGGCCCCAATTTCTCCCGGCCCATTATTCCCTATCAGGCTACCGCCTGACGCGGGCCTCGTCGGCACCCAGGCGGTGATCCCAGCGAAAAGGGGGCGGTGCTCGCCCGCACTGCACGACGCCGGAAAATGTCGCCTGCGCAAAAAGCAGTTCAAACGCATCGCATCTGCGCCTGCAAAACCGACCGGAGCATAGAGACTGTCACCTATCTTGCCGCGGCTGTCATCACTCACGATGAATCTCCACCGGTCTTGGACCGCGAAGACCATTGAATTCAGTCTTCGGGTGCAATCACGAAGAGCGCGCCTTCGATCTCGGATGTGCAGGGTAGCTGGCACGACAGGCGTGATCGGGCGTTACGGTGGTTCGAGCTTTCGAGGAGATCATCCTCATCCTCGCTCATTGCCGGCATATGGTCAGCGGCGGCTGGATCGACGAAGACATGGCAGGTCGCGCACGAGCAGCAGCCGCCGCAAAGCGCCAGCAAATCATCGATGCCTGCATCCCGGATGAGCTCCATCACCGACTGCCCTTCGGCGCCCTCGATCTCCCGCACCGTGCCGTCGCGGCATTGCACCGAAAATTTGATCATCGATAACCTCTCGCTGCTTTGCCGATCTTCGCCCGACGGGGCGGGGAGCGCGGCTTCCATTGTTCCGGTCTCCTGCATTACAGCGCCTGACCGATGAAATCCTTGAGCTGGGTCTTGGGCATCGGGCCGACCTTGGTCGCCACGGCTTCGCCATTCTCGAACAGGATGAAGGTCGGGACACCCCGGATGCCGAACTGCGCAGGGGTCGCCGGGCTCTCGTCGACATCCATCTTGGCAATTACCAGCGCGTCGCCATATTCGTCCGACAGTTCCTCGAGCGACGGTGCCATCATCTTGCAGGGTCCGCACCACGTCGCCCAGAAGTCGACGAGGACCGGCTTGTCCGAGGCAAGCACCTCCTCGGCAAAGCTTGCATCCGTCACCGTCTTGGTAGCCATCGTCTCACCTCTCCCCGTCATCTGTCTACAGCCGTCATCGCCAACTGCCTCGATGCCGATGGCCCGAAGCGATCGGCAGATCGAATCGCTGCGACGATCATATTGATAAAAATGATTATAAGCAATAGGTCTCCCCTGACCCTGCAGGGCTATCGCATTTGACCGAGGATGGTTTTGGCGAAGGCGTTGGACCATCCGGAGCGTTTCCGTTTTCTCCTGATGGAGATATCGGGTCTGGCGGTTCGCAGGACA
>Ga0065721_10049501_pt1 | contig 32838 bp, 22 predicted proteins | sample Mesricmetagenome_FD_59108 | JGI IMG/M metagenome (GOLD analysis project Ga0065721, IMG submission 59108) | Mesophilic microbial community from rice straw/compost enrichment Sample: eDNA_1 v2 (version 2) | ecosystem: Engineered > Solid waste > Grass > Composting > Bioreactor | place: USA: Davis... | reverse complement strand
TTCCATACGTTTGTCGTTGTTTTCGTACGCCACAGTCATTTAGGTTTTGCAGTTAACAATTATCAATTTTTCGCAAAAAAAGCAGTCACAAATATAATATTGTTTTACAAGTAACAAAATTTCCTTAGTATTTTACGCGTTATTTTCAGCTTTATTTGCACTTATTGACCATCTTCCCTATCCTGCTGTTGCTGTTGTTCGTATAAATACGCATAATATCCCTTACGTGATAACAAATCGTTATGTGTTCCGGTCTCAATGATCTTCCCGTCTTCCAGCACTACAATGATATCAAAATCAAATAAAGTGAATATACGGTGGGTGATGATGATGGCGGTCTTATGCTCCAGGAACCGGCCCAGATTATGCAATATCTCCTTCTCGGTTCGGGCATCCACGGCGCTCAGGCAGTCGTCGAATACCACCATTTGCGGGTTCTTGGCCAGGGCACGGGCTATGGAGATACGCTGTTTCTGACCGCCGCTGAGGGTTACGCCCCGCTCTCCTACCAGGGTATCGTATTGGTCGTGAAAGCTTTCTATTTCTTTATCCACACTGGCATAACGGGCGGCCTGCTTTACCCATTCATGGCTGCCGCCGCCGGGTGTGAATAAAATATTATTGGTAATGGTATCGCTGAACAGGAATACATCCTGCGGCACATAGCTGATTTGACGGCGCAGTTCCTGCAGGTCCATTTCCCGCAAATCAATACCATCAATGGTAATACGGCCCCTGGTGGGGTCGTACATGCGTAACAGCAGCTGTGCAATGGTGGTCTTGCCGCTTCCGGTATGCCCCACAATGGCCACCTTCTGCCCTTTTTTGATATGCAGGTTAAACTGGCTAAGCGCTTGTATACCAGTATTTGGATACACGAAATCCACATTTTCAAAAGCAATCTCGCCCTGTAGGCCGGGCTGTTTGGCGGGCACGGGCGATTGAATGGCCGGCTCAGTGTTCAGAAACTCATTAATGCGCTTTTGCGAGGCCACGGCCCGTTGTATCATGCTGGCTGTCCAGCCTATGGCGCCCACTGGAAAAGTGAGCATATTGATATACATAACAAACTCGGCAATGGTGCCTATCTGTATGTCGTGACTGCCGTAAATGGCGTAAATGCCGCCAATCATGATGGTCAGCAGGGTGCTTAAACCAATCAACAGGCCCATGGAGGGAAAATACAGGGCTTCCATTTTGGCCAGGCCAATGGCATTATGACGGTAATCCTCGGCATTTTTGTTAAAAAATCCCCACATGGCCTTTTCCTGCACAAACGACTTGATGACGCGTATGCCGGAATAACTTTCCTGGGCATTGGTGGTCAAATCAGACAGCAAGGCCTGTATGCGCTCGCTTTTTTTGTTGATGATGGTATTCACAACATAGATGGTAATGGCCAGTATGGGCAGCGGCGCCAGCACATACAGGGTAAGCAACCCGTCTTTTTTAATCATGTAATAAACCGTGAGCGAGATCAGCGATACCAGGTTAATAAAATACATGATAGCCGGACCGGTAAACATTCGCACGCGGCTTACATCTTCGGCCATACGGTTCATGAGATCGCCGGTGCTGTGCGTTTTGTAAAAATTGATATCCAGTTTCAGGTAATGATCAAAGATGGCATTCTTTTGATCGAACTCTATATGGCGGCTCATGACAATAATAGTCTGCCGCATCAAAAACATGAATATGCCACGTATAAGGGCCAGCACCAGTATGGTGATGCCGCAGAGGGCAATCACCGAAATGCCACGGTATGCCTCGGCGAATTCTATAAAACGAATCACCAGCCAGTCGTAATCTACGGGAATCTTTTTTCCTTCAATGCCAAATGAGCGGTTCACCACATCAAACACATAACCGGTGACCTGCGGCGCCAGTACGGCAAAATAGTTGGAAACAATGATGAACAGTATCCCCAATACCAGCCTGTAACGGTACTTCCAGAAATATGGATTCAATGCTTTTAATTGTTTCATGCCGCCACAAATGTAGCACCTATTGCCCTTTCTTCTGGCTATAAATACATGGCTGGCATATCACTACCATACATAAGTACCCACTGCACCGCCGTTCAAACTGGTAGTAACCTTTTTCCCGTTAAATTGTATGTTAAAAGTTTCGGGGGTTGTTTTTTTGTTGATCACCAGCAGCACTTTTTTGCCTTCGGGATTTTTAAAAGCCACGTTCAGCAAACTGCCACTGTGATTGGAACCAATGCGTACCGAACCGGGACGCACAAATTTGGAAAGATGCGCAATCACATAATAAGGCGCATCTCTGGTAACGGTGGAACCAATGGTAAGCGCCCCCAGACAACGATCGCAGCCACCAGGTGTATGCGGCTGGTAATTGGGATCGGCGGCCAGGTTCCATTGCAATACATTTCGGCTCCAGTTTCGGATGGCGCCAATCATCAGGTTCTCGATATGCCAGGCCAGGTCGGCGCCAAAATTACCCGGACCACCGGTCCATTGCTCGGTAAAATACACATGTTTGTCGGGGTATGCATTGTGCACCTGCGAAAGCGCGGTAATAGAACCGCCATATAAATGAAAAGCCGATCCATCCACGTATGGCCGTGCAGCTGCATCATCCAGTATGGTCAATGGATAGTCGGGGCGATCGCAGTTGTGATCGTATAATATGATCTTCGTTTTTATATTGGCATTGGCAAATGCAGGGCCCAAATGGTTTTTGATAAACCCGGCCTGCTCGGTTGCCTGCATCACCATGCTGGGGTTATTACCGCCATGCAAAGGTTCGTTTTGTATGGTAATGGCGTCAATGGGTATACCTTCTGCCTGCATGGCCTGTATATACTTCACAAAATAATTGGCATACACACCATAATACTCAGGATTCAGGCTGCCGCCTATAAAGCTGCCATTGGTCTTCATCCAGGTGGGCGCCGTCCAGGGCGAGCCAAGGATTTTGATATCGGGGTTCAGCGCCAGTATCTTTTTTAACACAGGTATCAAATGCAGTTTTTCCATGCTGATGCTGAACTTACTAAGGTCCACATCGGTTTCACCGGCGGGCACCTCGTCGTAGGTAAAAGTAGTAGCGCTGAGATCGGAGGCGCCGATACTCACGCGCAAATAACTTACACCAATATGTGTACTGTCCCACAAAAACAATTCGTTCAACAAAGCATCCAGTTGCAATTCGCCCAACCCATACAACAGGGTAGCGCTGCCGCCTGTTAAGGTATAGCCAAACCCATCCATGGTTTGATAGGTTTCAGTGGTATCTACTTCTATGGTTGGGTAAGCATTATTGCTGTTGCCAAATACCAGGCTTACGTTTTGTTTTTGGAACAAGGCGCTCCGGTCGGGATTGGTGAGATAAAATGCCACATCACTATTGGTAACGGACCCGTCATCGGGTGGCGGAATATTCCCGTTTTCGTTATTGGCATTCCCTTTTTTACATCCTCCCGAGAGTACAATCCAGGCCATTAACAGCGCAATACAAGTAATACAAAAGCTATATGATTTGTTCATTTTTCCTTCATTTTATAATAACGGATATAGTCTATTTCCATAGAAGCGGGGAACACCTCATCGTACACGCCTTTCGCCCCACCCCAGTTGCCGCCTACGGCTATGTTCAGCAATACATGAAAAAGTTGGTCGAATGGCCAGTGCAAATAACCTTTCCCGTCATTCACATAAGCGAATACCAGCGTGCCGTCGAAATAACCGCGCACGGCACAGGGCTTCCAGTCTACCCGGTAAACATGAAAAAACGACAGGGCGGTTTCAATGAGTTGGGTAGCTGCTAAATGCCTCTTAGTTCAACATTGTCTATGGATATACCGGTGCTGCCCAGGTTGGCGCCGCCGCATTTGATCACCAGGTAAATGGTGCCGCCCTGTGCAAAACGCACCTTTCCTTCCTTACCTTTCAGGTCACCGGCGCATCCTATTTCAGCTATATTTCCGCTGAATTCTTTGTTACCACATCCTTCCCAGGTATTCAGCGCAATCTGTATACCGCCATCGGTATAATCGGCTCCCTCAGTGGGTTCTACCCTGCCGAAATACACTTCAAACCAGGTATCGGTAGCGCCGCTGCCCGAAACGATCATCCCAAACCGGTAGTCTTTATTGGCCTCTACTTCTATGGCCTGGTAAATACCGGCATGTCCGTTATTGCCTCCGCCCGATACGGTCATCTTTCCACCACTGCGGTTCCAGGTTACAGAACTACCGCTGATATTGAACTTCGTCCATTTGGCTTCATCTTCTGCCGTTTCAAACTTACCGCCCTGCACCAGGTTACCGGCGGCGGGATCGGATGTTGCAATGGTTACGGTTTTGGTGGCACTGAAACTCATGCCACCCCTGCCAACGGCATAGTGGGTGATATTATAAGTACCGGCATCGGGTAAAAACAGCGGCTGGCTATGCCGCCCTATCACCGGGCCGGCGCCATTATCAAAATCCCATTTCGATAAAATATAACTGCTGTCGTTGGCGGTCACTATAAAACGATGATCGCTGCCGGCCACAGGGGTTACAGTAAATTCGGCATTCAAACTGGTTTCTGAAAGACCATTATCATGCACATCGGGCTTGCTGCAACTGGTCATGATGGCGAACGCAATGCTTATAAAGAAGAGGGTTTTCATGCTTTTGTATTTAGGCAATGGTTTGTAAAATGAGGTCGGAGGTCGGAAGTCGGAGGTCAGAGGTAGGAAATACAGGTTCTTCTGACTTCCAACTTCACTAATCATAATTAGGATTCTGCGTAAGCTTCGTGCCCTGCAATTCCCGGAAAGGTATCGGAAACACTTCGTGTTTGCCGGCCACAAAACCACGGCTTCCCAACACGGCAGGCGCATCGCCCCAACGCACGAGGTCGAACCAGCGATGTCCTTCACCGGCCAGCTCGGCACGGCGTTCGTTTTTAATGGCGGTCATCGATACGGGTATCGATGGCAAGCCCACCCGCGCACGTACGGCATCCAGCAGGGCCTGTGCACGCGCGCCCGTGGCGCCCAGCGCTTCGGCTTCCATCAGGTAGGTATCGGCCAGCCTGATCACATACGTGTTTTGCCGATAGTTCAACTCGGTAGCGCCGCCACCGGTTGATACATCCGATTTACGCGGCAGAAATTTGTTCAGGAAATAGCCGGTATTCATATAACCGGGTATATAATCGGCATGACCGGCATCTTTCAATGCATTCAGGTCAAGCAATGTGGCTTCAAAACGCGGATCGTTTTTTATGAAATCATAAAAATCCTGGGTAAACACATTGAAGCTCCAGCCCGATGGTAAATCAGGCGCCAGCTCGTCTTTTCGTTCATAACTCCTGGGACCTACCATTACATTCAGGGTATTGCCTTCATCGCGGCCGCTGCCCCAAAAGTCCCAGTCTGAATTGCCGGCGGCGCTATGGGTTTCTTCCAGTATCGATTCTGAATTGAACTTGTTCGATACTACCCACAGATCGGCAAAATCATCCAGCAGTTTATAACCATAGGCATTGGCGCCTGCCGGTGTACCATTTACTTGGGCCAGTTGCGCAGCTGCCAGGTCGTTCTTTTTCTGATACAGGTATACCTTGCCCAGCAATGCCTTTGCAGCGCCTTGTGTAAAACGACCGGCCTCGGTAGCCAGGGCTATGGTAGGCGGCAGGGCATCGATGGCTTCGGTGAGGTCTTTTTCAATTTGCGTATATACGGCCTCGGGACTTGCCTGCTCCACTTCATACATGGTGGCGGCTGTCAAGGGTTCCAGTATCAGCGGTACCCGGCCAAACATTCTTACCAGGTTGAAATAATACAAAGCGCGTAAAGCTTTGGCTTCACCGGCAAACCGGGTTCTCGATGCTTCGTCCATAGGTACATCGGGCAAACGTTGCAGTAATACATTTGCCCTGAAAATACCCTGGTAGGGATCGTTCCAGTAACTGCCTGCCATCAGGTTGGAAGTCATGGTATAATTCGAGAAAGCCTGCAACTGATTACCATCCGAAGCGCTGCCGCCGCCGGTATAATGATCGTCGGAACCGGAGTTCATGAGCGCGATCATATTCTCGAAACCACCCGAATTCTTTCGCATGGGATCGTACACGGCTACCAGGGCTGCAAATGCCTGATCTTTATTTTGATAATAGTTGCTTGTAAGAAACTGGCCCTGCGGTTGTATATCCACAAAATCTTTTTTACACGAGGCCAGTGTATTGAGTAGAACTGCCACTAACAGTATATAATGAGTTGATTTCATATTGTTGAATTTTTGTTGGGTTAGAACTGCAGTTGAACGCCACCAATAAATGAACGGGCCTGTGGATAAACACCTCTGTCGAGACCCAGCACCTGGCCGCCGATCTCGGGATCATAGCCGGTGTACCTGGTAAGCGTAAACAGGTTTTCTGCAGTGAGGTACACGCGCAAACGGGCAGCCTTTATTTTTTCCACAATCCGCGAGGGCAATATATAACCTATCTGCAGCAGCTTCATACGGGCATAATCGCCTTTTTCCAGGTAGAAGTCGCTCATACGGGTGAAATTGCCATTGGGATCGGAAGTAGAAAGGCGCGGATGACTGTTGCTGGTACCCTCGCCTGTCCAGCGGCCCAATACCTTTGTTTGATAATTGGCATTTCCTATATCCAGGCGGCGCAGCCCCTGGAAGATCTTATTACCGGCCAGGCCCTGCATAAACACCATGATGTCGAAATTTTTGTATTCGGCATTAATGGTTAAACCAAATGTATACCTGGGCAGGTTGCTGCCGAGGAAAGTTTTATCCAGGTCGTCGTTGGTGATCTTGCCATCGCCGTTTTGATCTACCCACCTGAAATCACCAGGCCGGGCATCGGGCTGTATCAGTTCACCATCTTTATTTCTGTAGGCATCTATCTCGGCCTGGTTCTGGAATATGCCGGCTGTCTGAAATCCAAAGAAGGCATTATACGATTGCCCTACCTGCGTGCGGGTAATAGGCCCCATGGTCTGGAAACTGGCATCCCCCACAATAAAGTCGGCATCGGAAGCTACATAGGTCACTTCGTTTTTGATATAGGAGAAATTACCATTTACACCAACACGTACATCACCCAAACGTTCGCTATAACCCAGTTCTACTTCCAAACCGGTATTGTTCATATCGGCCACATTATCTACGGGCAACCCTGAAACTCCTACATACCCGGGAATATTCACCGGGCGCAGGATGCCGGTGGTTCTTTTTTTGAACCAGTCAAAACTTACATTCAGTTTGGTGAACAATTGTGCATCAAAACCAATATTGGTTTGCGCGGTTTTTTCCCAGCGCAAATCTGGATTGTCCAGTGTTTCGGGTGCATAACCGGTGATGATCCCATCCGACTGGCCCAGGGTGTAATTATAACCACCTACTACCCGCGACAGGTAACCAAAATCGGCAATGGCATCGTTACCCACTTCGCCATAACCGCCCCGAATTTTCAGGCGGTCTACCACATCGTTTTTTGGCCAGAAGGCTTCATTCGAAATATTCCAGCCCACCGACATGGAAGGAAACCATCCATACTTGTTGTTCAAGCCAAATTTGGTAGACCCGTCCCTTCTGATGATACCGGTAAACAGGAAACGTTCATCGTAGTTATAGTTCACACGCGCAAATAATGAATACAATTTGTGCTGCACCTTGTCGGCCGAGGTGGAATTCCTGTTGGCCTGTGGTATATCGAAATTAAAGGAAGCGTCTTTATAGCTGGTGATGGGCAGATTGAATAAAGTAACGCTGGATGCACCGCCATAATTCTCTACATAACTACCCTGTCCCAACAACACCGTAAAATTGTGTTTATCGATGGTATTGTTATAGGTAACGGTGTTTTCAATATTCCACATCAGGGCATTTTCATTGCTCTTATTATAATTGTTCTGCAGCGTTCTTACCGTGGCGCTCAGGTAAAAGAAAGGTGTGAAACCCTGGCCGCCCCAATATGATAATTTACCGCCAATGGTGGAACGGAGTTTTAAATGCGAGGTAATGGCCGCTTCCAGGTAAGCATTGCCTACAAAATCGTTCGACCAGTTGAATTGCCCCAGCCTGGTTTGAATATAGGCCACGGGGTTGCTCATTTCCTGGCCTACCAGTGTGGAAATGCCATAGGGATTGCCATTGGCATCGCGTATCACCGGGTTGCTGTTATAAGGATTGCCGTTGGCCACATTGGGATCGGTAATCACCAGCGGCGTAATGGGATCGAGGTTGATGGCCGATGACAAAGGGCCACCAAACTCACTGTTGGTATTCCCAATACCCACGGTTTTCTGGTTGGAATAAGCCAGTGTTTGTCCAAAGGTGAAGATCTTCGATATTTTGTGGGTGCTGTTGATACGAATATTTTTCCTGGTATAATTCGAAATGGGTCCGGCTACAATGCCTTCCTGGTCCTGATAACCGAACGATAAATAGAATTGTGATCTTTCCGTACCACCGCTCAAACTCACTTCATGCGAGAAGCGGGCGGCCTTGTCGTTGAAGATGGCATCCTGCCAGTCGGTGCCTGCACCCAGTGAGGCCGGGTCGGGAAAAATGATGCTGCCGCCACCGTTCACCGATTTTTCATTCATAATGGCAGCGTACTGGGTGGCATTCAGCAGGTCCAGTTTTCGGTTGGCTCTTGAAATGCCGTAAAAACCATTGTAGCTGGCCGTGAGCTTGCCGCTCTTGCCCTTTTTGGTAGTTACCAGCACCACACCCGTTGCCGCACGTGTACCATAAATGGCCGCCGATGCGGCATCTTTCAATACTTCAATAGATTCAATATCGTTCTGATTAATAAAACCAATACCTCCCTGGTCAACCACTACCCCATCTACAACCCACAGAGGGTTATTGCCTGAATCGCCAAAGGTGGTGATACCACGCACCCGTATGGTGGCCGTGGCACCCGGCTGTCCATTGTTTTGCGCAATGGTAACACCCGATACCCTGCCCTGCAGGGCCTGTTCAATACGGTTGCTGGGAACATTCTCCAGGTCCTGGGCGCGTACCCGGGAAATGGCGCCGGTTACCACGCTTTTACGCTGGGTGCCGTAACCCACTACCACTACTTCATCAAGACCGGCCGCCCCCACATCTTCAAGTTGAACGGTCAGATTGCCGCTTTCGGGCACCTTCAGCTCCTGAGGGGCCATACCCACATAGGAAATAACAAGAATGGCGTTGGTGCCGGGAACCAGGATCTGGAATTTACCGTCGGCATCTGTAGTAGTGGCCACGTTGCTGCCTTTTACTGCCACTGTGGCTCCTGCCAACGGTTCGCCGGTTTTGGCATTCACTGTACCTGTAACAGTAATGCTTTGAGCCATCACTGGCGAAAAAAATGCCTGTAACCAGAAGAGTATACAGGCATAAATGAACATTTTCATACGCAAGTTAATTGTTGGTGAATAATGATCGAAATCTGAAACTAATGTAGGTTGAAGTGGAACCTTATCCTAAGAAATCACCCCATCAATACCCCATCAAAAACGGCCTGAAGCCTGTAATGCATGGGTGGGAGCCCCATCTTTACCATATCAGTTTATAAATGAGAAATAAGGAATGAAGAATTAGAAATGAGGAAGTGGGTTCCAGCGGGTAATACACTTTCTCATTCCTTATTTCTATTGCTCATTTTTCATTTCTTCCCGAATTCAATAGAACAAAAATCTATTCCACCTTCCTCAAAATATACCCGCAGCACATGCTTTCCTTTTTTCAAACTGATAGGCTTAACATCCACTGAACTCCACCCGGTAGACCGGGGCATACTAACACGAACGGCCTTTTTCTGCGAATTCACCGTTACTGAAATTTTAGCATCCTCTTTTGCTGCGTTATACTTCAATTTTAAAGCATAGTTACCTGCCTTTTTCACATCTAACGTATACTGCAACCACTCGCCCGCCTCGGTATGCGAAACAAAATACCCCTCATCCATACCTATATCCACGCCGTCATTCCTGTACACACGCCCCTGGTTGCCACCGCGCTGCCCTTCTTCGGATATATGATAATCCGCCGTATCCTTATCAAAATAGGCCACACCATTACGGCCCAGGTCGTAATCAACGGCCTGCACCACGGTACCGTTTTGCACCCGGTGAGGTTTAAAAGGTAAAGCTGTATACGAGAAAGGCTGGCGAATAAGCGCGTCTATCACATCCCTTTTAATCACCGTTTCTTCCAGCCGGGTGGCATGGGCCAATTGCATCAGCCCATCATAAGCTTCCTGCTCATCAGGCTTCGGCCCTTCGCCCCGCCAGTAAGCGAGTATTTTTTTATAACCGGGGTTCGATTTGATCTGCATGGGGTTGTTATTGCCCAGTTTTTTCAAAGGCCACCAGGCCCAGCCTATATTATGCCGCTCCAGCAGCTGCACGGCCTCGGTAAACCATACATTGCTGTTTTCACCGGTTTCGCCCAGCCATACGGGTACATTGTATGTATCCCGGGTATCGAGTATATGTTGTATGGCGCCAACAGTATTATAATTCCAGTATTTGTGAAAGCTCAGCACCATATTGTTATCCCAGGGTGGCAGTATACCATTATAATTATTACCCCAGCCGTTGCCTTCTATAATAATGATGTGCTTTTTATCTACCTCCCTGATGGTTTTGGTGATATCCACCATCAGTTTTTTCAGCGGTTCGTTCTTTTTTTCTTTTAAACCGTTTTTATCATTCTCGGGGTCTTCAAAACCCCAGTTGGGTTCATTAATAATATCATAGGCGCCTATCCAGGGTTCGTTGGCATACCGCTCGGCCAGTTTTCGCCAAAGGGCAATTGTTTTTTGTTGGTTGGCCTCGCTGTCCCACAATGATGGTTTAGAGGGATCGCGGTCAGATATATTATTGTCGTTGCCCTGGCCGCCGGGTGCAGCATGCAGGTCCAGGATGAGGTACATTTGATTGGCCTTGCACCAGGCCAGCAGACTATCGGTAATGCGGAACCCTTTTTCCAGCCAGGTATGTTTACCAGGCTCGGGCTCCTCCTCCACGGGCAGGGTGTATAAATTATAATGCATGGGCAGCCGCACGGAGTTAAAACCCCAGGCTTTCATGGAATCGATATCTACTTTACGGGTATGGTTGGCCAGCCAGGCATTGAAAAACTGCTGTGTTTTGGCTTCGCCCACCAGTTCGGTGATGCGTTTTTTAATCAAATGCTGCATGCCCTGGCCATGCACCTGCAGCATATAACCTTCCTGCAACATCCAGCCGCCCAATCCTACCCCGCGCAATAACACATTATTTCCTTTTTCATCTGTTATTTGTTTTCCGCTAACTTTTAAAAATCCCTGGGCCATGAGCGGGGCTTGAACGGTTAACAAGAGTACAAGGCAGGCAATGAGTCGGGGTGTCATAGATTACAGTTTTATGCTTCCAAGTTAGTCAGCTAATACAGCAATATCTATTTTGACGCCCCTACAATACCACATCATAAAACAGCTAAGCGGTTAAAAAACAGGCATTTTACCCTATCGATACCTTATCATGCCGCTTTTTTCGATGAACGGTTTTCACTATCTTTAAATTCATTTCGCTTGCCATGCGTTGCATTTTCGTTTTTGCCCTCATCTACCTGTTGAGCATTCAAGGCTTTGCCCAAAACACCATCGCATTGCCTGAAATTACCAATTTTTCCAAACGGGTATACAATGCCGGCACCCAAAACTGGAAGCTGGCCCAGGATAAACAGGGAATCATTTACGCCGCCAACGACGAAGGGCTGCTGAGCTACGACGGCAGTTTCTGGAAAAAATATACCCTGCCCAACCAGGGTGGCATTCGCTCACTGGCCATTGGTAACGATGGGCGCATCTATATCGGCGGCCAGGGCGAGATCGGCTATTTTGAACCCGGCAAACAGGGCCGCCTGCAATACACCAGTCTCAACGACCTCATACCCGATAACGAAAAAGATTTTACCGATGTATGGGATGTGATACCCCTGGGCAAGGAAATATTCTTCCGATCCTTCAAACGGCTGTTTCAACTGCAGAACGATAAAATAACGGTGTACAACAGCGCCATCTGGGGCTTCCTGGGCGAAAGCCATGGGGTACTCATCGCCAAGGCCTACCAGAAAGGATTGCTGCGTTTTCGCAACGGCACCTGGGTGCCCTTTCAGCAGGCGCAGTTTTTTCCCGAAAAAGCCGAAATCACCTCCATCATCCCGCTCGATGGCGATAGCTCGCTCATCTTTACCAAAACCCATGGCTCCTGGATACTGCACGGAGAATCCATCACCCCCTTCGACTCGCCCGATATACGCTTCATCAACCAGAAAAATCCTTACGAGGCGGCAGTGATCGATAAAAACCAGATTGCCGTGGCCACCAACCTGGCCGGTTGTTTTATCATCAATGAAAAGGGCGAAGTGATACAAAGGCTGTCCAAACAAGACGGCCTGCAAAGTAATAATATCCTCTGTGTATTTACAGACCGCAAAAAGAATATCTGGCTGGGGCTCGATAACGGCATCGACTATGTGGCCTATAACAACCCCGTAAAACGCATTTATCCCGATTTACAAGGCCATAGCTCGGGCATGTCGGCCGCCATTTATAACAACCACCTGTATATTGGTACCTCCCACGGTTTATACAGGGCCGCTATATCAGATAAAAATGATATTGGCTTTATCAAAAGCATTTTTGAACTGATACCCGGTCCAAGAGGCCAGGTATGGCGACTGGCTGAACTGAATGGCCATCTGGTGATGGGGCATAACGATGGCTTTTACGTGGTGGAAAACAATACTACCCGCAAGGTAGACAGCAGCTCGGGTTTCTGGACCTTTTTGCCCGTTAGCAGTGTTACGCCTTCTTCAATGATACTGGCCGGCACCTATAACGGCGTTAACTTTTACAATTATATCAACGGGCAGTTCAGCAACCCCGAAGTACATACCCATTTTGAATCGGTGCGTTTTGTAGCCATCGATGGCAAAATTGCCTGGGCTGCACATCCCTACAAGGGATTGTACCGGATTGAGCTGAGCACCGACAAACCTCCCAGCTATACCGTTTATGAAGATAAAAAGGGCATACTCAGCGTCAACAATAACCATATCTTTAAAGTGAAAAGCCGGGTGGTGCTTACCAACGACAAAGGCATCTTTGAATACAATGCCAAAACCGATGATTTTGAGCCCTCCGCCCTGCTCACCGGCATACTGCCCAAAGTACCCATTCAATACCTGCGTGAAGACCAGTATGGCAATATCTGGTTTGTGCACAACAAACGGCTGGGTGTGGCCGATCTTTCGGGTAAACAACCCCAACTCATTTATTTCCCCGAGCTAAACAACAAGATGATGGGCAATGGGCTTGAATTTGTATACCCCTACAACGCCCACAATGTATTTGTGGCCGCCGAAGAAGGTTTTTACCTCATCAACTATGAGCAGTTCAGGCAGTCGAAGGAAGTCATACCCATTCGTATCAGCGATGTTCGAATCGTGAACAAAAAAGACAGCACCCTGTTTGGCGGTTATCTCAACAGCGAACAGGAAGTACCGAAAATCAACTATGCCTGGAATTCGGTGCATTTTGATTATTCTTCGGTGTTGTTCGATAAACAAAGCAGCGTGGAGTATTCCTACTATCTGGAAGATTTTGACAAAGGCTGGTCGCCGTGGTCCCGTAAAAACGAAAAGGATTATACTTATCTCTCGCCGGGCACTTACACATTTAAAGTGAAAGCCCGCATACACGAAGGCGCCGAATCGCCCATTGCTACGTACCGGTTTACCATCCTGGCGCCCTGGTATCGTACAGGATACGCCTATGCCGTATACACCCTGTTATTTGGATTAACATTATACAGCATCTACAAATGGCAAAAACGCAAATTCATTGCACAGCAGCGCAAACACGAAGAAGAGCGCCGGCAACTGGAATACATGCACCAGCTGGAAATAGAAAAACACCAGGAAGAACAAAAACAACTCATGTACCTGCACCAGCTGGAGCTGGAAAGGAATGAAAAAGAGATCATACGCCTGCAGAACGAAAAACTGCAATCGGAAATACAATTAAAGAATACCGAGCTGGCCAGCACTACCTTCAACCTGGTGCAAAAGGGAGAAATGCTCATGAAGGTAAAGGAAGAATTTGTGCGCATGAAAAAGCTCAGCGAAATGGACAAGGAGTCAGACGATTACAAAAAGATACTGCGCATGCTGGGCGATGATAAAATGAAAAGAAACTGGGAACAGTTTGCCGTTTATTTCGACCGGGTGCACAGCGATTTCCTGGTATCGTTGAAAAATGCTTACCCCAATCTCACCGCCAGCGATTTGAAATTATGCGCCTACCTGCGCCTCAACCTAACCAGTAAAGAAATAGCGCAGATCATGAACATTACCATTAAAGGAGTGGAACTGGGCAGGCACCGCCTGCGCAAAAAGCTCATGTTACAGCCCGATGTAAACCTGGTGAATTTTTTATTGAATTTTCATGCAGAAATAAAAAGATAGCGGGTTCACCGTTTATTTTCACCATTACTATTTGTTGCACAGGCAATGAAAATGTATACTTTGTAACAAGCCCGTTCTTCCGCTCAACTTCAATGGTGATATTACCCCTTGCGCGCATGCCGGTCACCTTGCCTTCAGCCTTCCATTCGTTGGGTATGGCAGGCAGCAAATGAATAAAACCTTCATGGCTTTGCAGCAGCATTTCGGCAATACCGGCGCCTGCGCCAAAAAACTGCCGCCTTTCTGGCAAACAACATTTTATACCGCGTGCTTTTTCCACTTACCCCTGGTGAACAACCACAGGGTAAACAGGCCAACCGATGTTTCGGAAAAGAATACCGCCCAGAATACCCCATGATACCCATGATCGAAATGAATGGCCAGCAGATACGACAATGGAATTTGCAGGAGCCAGAAAAACACCGCATTGATCCAGGTAGGTGTGGCTGTATCGCCCGAACCATTGAATGCCTGTACCGATACCATCCACCAGCCATATACAAAAAAGGAATAGGACAAAATGCGCAACCAGGTGCTGCCCACCTGCACTACTTTAGCATCTTCCGTAAACAACGATACCAGCCATTCATTACCGAAGAAATACAGGAACGATACAGCTACCAGGAAAATCATATTATAGAAGCCAATCTTCCACACCGTAGACTCTGCCCGGTCGGGCTGACCGGCGCCCAGGTTTTGTCCTACCAGGGTGGCCGCCGCATTCGATAGTCCCCAGGCCGGCATCATGGTCAGCATCATAATGCGCAGCGCAATGGTGGCACCTGCCACCGCCTCACTGCCTATATCAGACAAAATGCGCATGATAAATATCCAGCTGGTCATACCCACGATCATCTGCCCTACCCCACCCAATGAAGTACGAACAATGCTGCCCATGGTGCGGGCATGCCATCTCATGGCAGCCCAACTTATCCTGACGCGTTGATGGCCGTTAAACAGGAACCATAGTTGTATCAACACCCCAATGCCCCGGCCAATGGTGGTGGCAACGGCCGCCCCTTCAATTCCCAGGGCAGGTATGGGTCCCCAGCCAAATATGAGTATGGGATCCAGGATAATATTAAAGCCGTTGGCAATCCATAACACCGTCATGGCAATAGATGCATCGCCGGCGCCTCTGAAAATGGCATTGATTACAAACAGCAGCATGATCACAGCATTACCGCCCAGCATCCAGGCCGTATAGCGGTACCCGTTGTTGATGCTCCACTCGTCGGCGCCCATCAGCCGCAACAGATCCTGTGCGTAAAATATACCGGCCAGTGCAAAAGGCAGTGAGGCCAGTAACGCCACAATGATGGCCTGCACGGCAGCCGTATTGGCTTCTTTCTGTTTCTTTTCACCTATGCGCCGTGCAACAATGGCTGTTACCCCCGTGGCCAGTCCCATGCCTATGGAATATAAGAGGAACAAATAGGTTTCAGTTAACCCTACCGTGGCTACCGCCGATGGGCCCAGTTTACCCACGAAATAAATATCTGCTATGGCAAAGGCGCTTTCCATCACCAGTTCCAGTATCATGGGAACTGCCAGTAAAAAAATGGCCTTCTTTAAACTGATCTTTGTATAATCTGCTTCTGTACCGCGCAGTGCATCCCATAAAGCCTGCCAGATATTCTGCTTCGGCAATACCGGCGCCGGTGCGGTTGTATTGGTTTCTGCGTGCATAAAAATTTAAATTGTGCTTACGAATTTTTGCCTGGAGTTTATTGACAATGTGTTTGGCAAAATCGTGGCATTATGTTTTTTAATAATACCGGTCTGCTACGCAGAGAGAGCGTGGTGAAATGTGTTTTTTTCATGGCTATATTTTTTTGATGTCACAAAGCTAGGACGTAGAAATTTACTACAGGTGGTAAAATACGACAAACTATGGGGCTGTTTACGACAGATTGGATATATTTATCGACCACAAACAGTATAGTGATGTTGGCGAAGGTACATCAGCCCATTTATCACCATATGGCCTTTATCGGAATGTGGCGCCTAACCTGCTGAAAAATTATCTGGAAGCAGAATGATGCTATAAAAAAAAGATCCCCCGGTGTGCGCCGGGGGATCTTTTAATGAAACTTTTTTTAATTATCATCGTCTTTTTTGGGTTTGTCTTTCAATTCCGATTCCTTTACATAATGTCTTTTGCCTTTATCATCAACCCAGTAGTACTTTGAATGGTTATCGATGTAGATCGTTTGTCCATCGGGACCTACTTTATCCTTATGTTTTGAATCGGTAATTTTAGCTTTACCCTTTGATGCCACCTTAGCGGTTTTGTTGCCCACCTTTTTAGCCGCTTTTTTTACTTTACTGTCCGTGCTATCCTGGGCATGCATGGTAGCCGGTAGGCTCAACATAAACAGTACGGCAGCTACTCCCCATATCTTTTGCATAATTCAACAAATTTTGTTCAGGGATATACATAACAATTATCCGGCCAGGTGGCGGCGCGCTGGCCGGGGGGGGGGGGGGCGCGGTAAATTTTCTACAAAAGGGGTAATTCAAGACAGATATTCAGACAGGTACTGCCCTGTTTTCGATTTGTTGAAACGCAACAGATCGCTAACCAAACCTTCAAACACCACTTCACCACCTTCACTACCACCGCCGGTTAACAATCAACATATGATTTTCGTTTAAATTTACTGCAGGTTAAAATTTTACTCCATGAAAAAACCAGAAAGCGTTGAAGCCTATTACAAAGACAGAGGCATCTCCACCTACCCCAACGGTTTATTCAACGTATTTGCAAGTGACGGTTATTGCAAAGAACCCATGTCGTACAGCAGACGTGACTTTTACAAAATCTCCTTCTTACAAGGCTCCAGCGTCCTCAGCTGGCATCATCACGAAATCTCCATCGATAAACCGGCCCTGGTGTTTTTCAACCCGCATATGCCCTTTGCCTGGAAACCCGTATCCAAAGAACAACCCGGCTTTTTCTGTGTTTTCAAATCCGAATTTTTAAAAGAGCACGGCAGGCAGCAAAGTCTGCACCACTCACCACTTTTTAAAACCGCGGGCTACCCGGTGTATTTCCTCAACAAATCGCAACAGCAATACGTAGGCAGCATATTCCGCACCATGCTGTTAGAGATCAATTCAGATTATATTTATAAATACGAGTTGCTGCGCAACAACCTGCATCTCATCATCCACGAAGCCCTGAAGATGGAGCCCAGCACCCACCTCATCAAACACACCAATGCTTCCAACCGCCTCACGGCACAATTTTTCGACCTGCTGGAACGCCAATTTCCCATCGACACACCCGACAGGGTGTTGCCACTCAAAACAGCGGGCGATTTTGCAAAGGCACTGCATGTACATGTCAACCACCTGAACCACACCGTACGCGCGGTCACCGGCAAGCCTACTTCCATGCATATTTCGGAGCGGATCATCGATGAAGCCAAAGCGCTCCTCAAACATACCGACTGGACGGTATCGCAAATTGCCTGGAGCCTGGGCTTTGAAACACCCAATTATTTCTACACCTTTTTCAAAAAACACACCGGTCATTCCCCCAAACACAGCCGCCTGAAGTCTATTTGATTTTTATAGTTTTTACTTTGAAAGCTATACTACCTGCACCATGCATCGTTGCTAGTTTTGTTTTGAACAAAAAACTACAGCCGATGAAAGTGAATGCTTATGCCGTCATGGAAGCTAAAGGGAAACTGGAAAAATTTACTTATGAACTTCCCGAAATAGGCAGCGAAGAAGTGGATATCAAAGTAGCCTATTGTGGTTTGTGTTATTCTGATGTAAGTATGATCAATAACGACTGGGGCTGGACAAAATACCCGCTTGTACCCGGACATGAAATGGTGGGTGAGGTACTGCGTACAGGCAGTAACGTACGTCATATCAAAGTGGGCGACAAAGTGGGATTGGGATGGTTCTCGGCCTCCTGCATGCATTGCCCGCAGTGCCTTTCAGGCAACCATCATTTTTGCAGTAGTATTGAAGAGGTGATCGTTGGCCGTCATGGTGGTTTTGCCGATATCGTGCGCGGCCATTGGTCCTGGATCATTCCCCTGCCCCATGGCATCCATATGGCCAAGGCCGGACCTTTATTGTGTGGGGGCATCACCGTGTTCAGCGCCATTCAATCTGCAGGCATTCGACCCACCGATAAAGTAGGTGTTATTGGCATTGGCGGTCTGGGACACCTGGCCCTGCAGTTTTTAAAATATTGGGGGTGCGAGGTAATAGCCTTTAGTTCTAACCCATCGAAACACGATGAAATCATTAACATGGGCGCCACACGCGTGATTGACTCAACCGATGCCAGCGCATTACAAACTTTGCGTGGTCAACTGAATGCCATCATCAGCACCGTACAGGTATCGCTCAATTGGAACAGTTATCTGGAATGTTTGACGCCCAGGGGTGAATTGCATATGGTGGGTATGGTGCAGGAGCCGGTAAAGGTTGCTGCCATGAATTTACTGGTAGGTGAAAAATCGTTGGCGGGTAGTCCGGGCGGCAGCCCCGCCCTCACCCGAACCATGCTGGATTTTTGTGTGCGGCATAGCATTTATCCCGTGGCAGAGGAGTTTCCTATCAACAGGGTAAATGATGCCGTTCAGCATTTGCAGGAAGGCAAAGCACGTTACAGGGTGGTGTTGAAGATGTAAAGGTTAGTTCAGCACTTCCTGCTTTTCATGCAATTTGCGCACCGATCGCCAGCCCTGCAACTGGTGAATGATCGATTCCTGCACATGCATCCATCGCTTCAACCCTTCAATGCTGTTGTTCACGCAATACTTTGCCATAGAGGCCGGCTGCCGGAATTTTCCCTTCACCGGCAGGTCGAAGGTAAACTCTGCCAACTGTTTTCGGAACCGCAACATACCCTTACATACCTGTTGCAGCACATCGATGATGTGGGTGATATCTTCCGAGCTGATCATTTGCGAATTGTTCATGTCGCTGCCACTCATCATGTATTTCAGGTCTTTCAGTAATTTCTGTTGCACTTCACTGAAATTAGCCATCGACCGGTTCAATATCCTGATGGTGCCCAGCACATAATCCAGGTCCTCGAAATAGCTGCCTGTTTCGCGAAAGAACAGCGACACCGCATCATGGGCATATTCCAGGTCGCCCATCACCGCCTGGCTTAACGATACACTGCTGCTGATGATGGCTTTTTGAATATTCACTACATAGTACACATCAAGCACTTCCTTGTTCAACACACAATCGAACAAAGGATACATGTTCTGATCTTTGGTGTACAGCTTATACGCGAAATAGGTATGTTGTTTTACCGAAGCTATGGGCAGGAATGTAAAACCATTATAATACTGCTGTCGCATACGGTACGTCTTCCTAATATCCATATGATTGAGTTGCCACAATGAAATAATATTCAGGTCTTGAAACCGGTATTAATTTCAGTAAATCCTTTTAAAAATCATACTGCCGGCCGGCATTTTGTGAAACAGATAAATAAAAACACCTAGCGGTGTTCAAATTTGTTTGACGCTTCGTCTATTCAAAATCAATCAGTGTCCTGTAAAGCACTCGTTAACAGCAGGATATGTTGGAAAATTGTTTATAAAGCCATCCGGAAGCAGGGGAACTTTTAACATTTTTTTTGACAGCCGCTTTAAAGTAGAATAATGTATCTGTTTTTGCATCAGTTCTGCAATAGCAAGCAGTTGCCGTTTACTTAAACCCAAATACAAACGGAAACACAAAGCTCACGATTGCCGCCCACACCCCATACACCGGCAGAAAAACAGCAATAGCATTCCCCACGGTCGATATATTTTTCTTACCCGAAATTACCCCTGCAAGCCGCAGCGCCACCCATAACAAATTAACAAGCATCAGCCCATTACTACCCAGCACGGCTGCCCTGTTCGGCGTCATCCCCCATTCAGAAATTCGGAACAGGATGGCCGACAATGCAATGCCATTTACGACGATGGTGACAAGCGATAACAACACCAGCACCCAAATTTCGCCCCGGCTTGCCCTGGTTCTCGACGATTCTGCCACCGAAAAAAAGATGATGGCCATTACACCCACCAGCAAGGCATTGAATATTAATAAAAACCCACGATCATTATATGGGTCTTTACCGGTATAAACTACCGCTGCCAGGTAAATCACCAGCATTACCAACACCAGCGGACTGAATATTTTGGCAATTACCGGCGACACCTTACCCACCAGCTGCGGGTTGGTTTGAGTAAGATAAGTACCCACAATGGGCACAAAAGGCAATCCGAATATGACTACGTTCTGAAAATAAAATTTTTCGATGTTAATGCCTATCAGCAGGAAGAGTCCGTTGGTTACTGCGCTTAATATACCACCTGCTATCAGCAGGAGCGTCGACATCACCACCAGGTCGCCATTATAACTCAAATACCCCAATCGCTTCTCTAAAGTGTTCCTCCCGGCCCCTGAAAACACAAAGCCTAACAGCGCCCAAAGAAATATACACATATGAATGCACGACAAAGTAAGGGTATCGCTTGCGGGGTTATCAGGGAACAGGTTCATAAACACCAGGCCAGTGAGGGCCAGCCCCGTTACCACCAGGGCATTGATTGTTGACAGTTGATTTTTCCAGCCAAAGTAAATCGCCAGCATCGGGAAAATAATAAAGCCTGCATTACGGGTATAAAAGAATGCATCATTGATATGGAAAATAGCCGGCAGTTTGGCCAGCAACCCGGCCAACAGGGCTAATCCCAATACGAAAATCAGTTCCCTCCTGCTGCCCCATGCAATTTCTTCCCGCACATAATTCAGCCGGGCATTCCAGAATGCCGCCAGGCTATTGTCCTGCAATTGCGGGTACAGGGTGGTAAACGCCCGCTTAAAAGCTGATTTGTTTGCCCGGTACACTCTTTCCAGTTCTGCCGGGTTGCCGATATGAGTCAGTATTTCCTGTTGCATGTCCATGAATATTATTTTAAAAGAACTTTGATTTTCAAAGTGTTTATGAAAAAAAAAATAACGCTTAGGCTATCGTCGTGATTTGATGAGTTTTTCCAGGGCTTTCAGGTGATCGTCGAATGCTTTTTTTCCTGCCTTTGTCATAAAATACCGGGTATTGGGTTTTCTGCCCACAAAGGATTTTTTTACGCTGATAAAATTTTCTTTCTCCAACGATTTCAGGTGGGTGGCCAGGTTGCCGTCGGTCACATCCAGGTAGTCTTTCAACGCGTTAAAGTCCAGGGAATCGTTCACCGCCAGTACCGACATAATACCCAGCCTGATCCTGCTTTCAAACGCCTTATGTAAATGCTCTATTAATAGTTTCATCTTTCGTACCTGTAATGGATGTACATCCCATAAATAATATGCGCCAGTCCAAACCCTGCCGCCCAGCATAACAGGCCATAGCCGGTAAAGGAGGCGCCCAGTAAACCCAATGCTATTTGAATAAGTCCTAAACCTTTTATTTCCTCATAGGTAAACTTGCCGGCATTGAATAAAGCCAGTCCATAGAATATCAACGTACATGGCGCCATTAAAATAAACAATCCGTTGGCCATTACAATAAGAATCAGCAGCCCTCCTGCCACCAGCGGCACCGCCATATTCACGACAAGGCGTTTGGCCGTGGGGTTCCAGGCTTTTTCACGTCTTTTAGCCGCCTTTTTCCGGGATAGAAAAACCGCCGAGCCGATCGCTAGTATCAATACCGAAATGGCTGTGACAACCAAACCGGTCAGGTTACCCTCTGTATACAGGTATTGATGGGCTATCAAGGCGCCTGCCAGGGCATAGATACCGGCTAATATGCCTGCCAGCCCGGAGACCGACATAAATTTGGTGGAGCGCTCCATCATGGAACGCATGACGGCAATATCCTGTATATAATACTGGTCATCTTTCATTTAAAGTACTTTGTAATTCAAAGTTAGGGGATAAAAAGAATATATGCAAGAGGTGGTGCAAAAAATACAGATACTGGCCGGAAGCCAGGTGAAATTCAGAGACCCGGGCGTTGCTAACCCGGTTAACAATGACACAGAAAAATTGGGTACGAAATCATAACCCTGCAACCTAAGGGCTGGCAATATTTGCCAGTATTTCCGCCGTGCTTCGCCCAGACGGCCGTTTGAGCAGGAAGGCCCTTTTCTCAATTTGTCGCGCCAAACGTATCTGCACCTGCTTGATAATAAACTTCCATTGTTTTCCCGAGTCTGATGCCGACAAACTGATATCCGGAAATCTAACGGTTGCAGTGATTTTCCTGGGATTTTTTGCTTCGGAACCGAATGCCTCCACCCATAAGTCCACCTTCACGATATCACTGCTTTGTTTTTTCAGTGTTGATACCATTTGGTAAAATTTCCGTTGCAGGTAATCATTCATCTTTACCTCATGCAAGTGAATGGATAGTGGAATATATTCTATAATGGCTGTGTGTGTCATAATGCAATTCGTTTTATGGTCTGAAATGAAGTAATTGTTTGCACATGTTCATGCTCGGTAAAACGCTCTGAATGCGCCCATATCACCCGGTTGTTAAAAACCCGGAATGGTCAATGTAAAGCGATGCCTGTGCTCTTGCAGCTACACGTATACGCATGCGCTTAACGGCTCAGTGAAGTAGAAAAAAAACAAGCGGAATGGATTACGCCTGCGGTGTAATGCGGAAGTCCTTAAAGTTGGAAAAATAGAAAAGACGTTTACAGAAGGGCATGAATTCCTGGAAGGACGATGGGCGTCCCTCTCCGTCCCGCACACTACCGGATAGGATTACTGTACTGTTTTTTGTATGGAACAATGCCGGATTCATTCCGCAAAATTATGAAATAAAACCATCATGCATTCATACAACCAGCTTTAACCTGTATTATGAAGGATTTTAACAATTTTTAATCCGTTGCTCACTCATCCAATTCCATCAATGATTTTCAACGTAAGCAGCAGGCTCGTCTAAAAACCGCGCTTTACAAAGTTCCGAACAAAACCCCAACAAGTTTCCCCTATATCGTACGGTATCTTCCGTAGCAGATACTTTCATTCCACACACGGGATCGTCCATTGCCGATTGTGGATTATAAGCCACGTTTACACCTCTCGACGGCTTCTTAATTACCGGCTTATTAATAGATTCAACATCCACCACACTGTAATAAATTTTCTCGTCCTGGCTCCACGCCACTACCACTTTATCTTTACCAAATGCTTTCACCACCGGATAACTTGCCATGGAACCCGAAGATGCTATTTCACCGGCATACGCCCTGTCATCAATCAACCTGTTCAGTACAATTTTATTGAACGTTTTATCCCCCACTTTCCTTTTCTCATCATAGGCCAATATGCGACTGCCTTCTTCAAGCACACATAATTGAATAAACCGCGCCTGATTGCTCACCAACAGCCGGTTTGCAGGCTTCAGGTGCGTATTCAGCTCACAATAATAAACACCTTTCTGCGACCCACCGGTAAACCACGTGGTATACATTTTATTATCTGTTATCGCCAATGCGGGCCCATTATGGGGGCAGCCATTGATCACCCAGCCATCCTTACTGTAGGGAACAGCCAGAGAAAAGGTGTTGCCATTATCTTCAGATGTAACGATTGACATATCCCTTATAGAATCATTTATAATATCCCGGAAAACTATGGACACTCTTCCGTTCTTGCTTCCGCTAATAGCTATTCTGCAGCATTCACAGGCAATGGAATCGATGACCATCTCATTTACAAAAGAATTACCGCCGCTGGTTTTGGCGAACCTGACCGGCCGCCCATGTATTTTTTTATTGGGTTTGGCATCTAACCAACAGGCGCCTATCTCGCCATCACCCAACCTGGCTAGGGCGGTAAAAGAATGACTTTTACCGGGAGTAGTATCGGCATGCAGGTACACAGGATTTGTCCATGATTTGCCTTTATTGGTAGATACAATGTACCGAATGGAACCGGCAAACCGGTTGTAATCGGATGGTGTGGATGTTTCATAAACGGCTATAATGGCGCCGTTATTTTTTACAGCTATTTTAGGCATACCCTCTTCATGGAGGCTGGCATTCTGTTCAATGGGAATAGCAATTTTAGAAGAAAAGCGGCCGCTTTTTTCATCCAGCCAGGCCATGTAAAAGGATTTTTGTTTTGAATCGGGATTGGTTTCACACCAGCTGACAATGGGCTGGTCCTTTTCATCGGTAGTGAGGTATACGCAACTGGCGTGCCGGGTTGAATCGGAAATACAAATTGCGCCTGTTGTTTTATGGTTGATGGGAGAAGTACATGATGCAGCTATGATAACCAGGCAGATTAAATAGTTCTTCATTTGAAAGTTTATTATAGTTAGATGAACATCGGGGTTGTTGATATTTCATTATCAACAAAAGGGGTTCACCTGGCACATGGAAAACCCATTGCCGGTATGGTAAAGGTAAAACTCAGTAATGCTTATGCTACATCGGGCGGGTGAAACAGCGAAACGGATCGATGAATGGGAGAACCAATGGTTCTGAATACAAAAGTGATGGAGTTATTGTGATTTTCAGGAGGTGTAAGTGAAAGATGGTAAACGGGAGCAACAATTTCCAATTGGGTGGCCAGTTTTAATTCCGGTGGTTGCCCCTGCTCCTTTTCCTGCTGCGCCTGGATCTTTTTCATTAACTGGCATTTGCCATTACAGTGCATTTGAGGCCGGGACTTGTTTTCGCAACGTTTCATATATTCCCTTTTTTCAACCAGATAGTCCAGGTAATACCAACCCTGGTTGAAAGTTTGCCCCAGAAAAGCAAGGAATAATATGAAAGCGATGATCCTCTGCACAACGGACGCAAAGGTAGTACAGAACTTATTTATGGGCAATTTTTTTGTAATGGCAGCGCTTCGGGAGATCATGTAAAACGCACCAGCAATCTGCCCTTCTCACATTCAATCACAAAGTTGCCCCGCAATTATTGGGATAATGACCAACGTCAAAAAATAAAAAGGTATAAACAGGTTCGGTAATTTACAAACATTATTATACCTTAACTAAGCGATAATTATCATAAAAATCAAACTGAGAAGATTCAAATTAAGGTTGATCGCGAGTGGTCAAGAAATTGAAGCTGAACTTCATATACCAGTTCGCCTACTTTTATTGGCAATTGGCATCATGGTATTTATTATCATTAAGGCATAGGCATGAAAATAACAGGCACGAGAGAGGCATTTTTACGGTTACTACAAGAACGAGGCATATATGCTGTACCGGGTATTACCAGATCAACCGTTTGTAACCGGAAGCGGGCGCTCTCGGGGCAGGATGTTATAAATCCAAATTTTTCGTTCCATCGCCTGATGGCTGAATTGTTCTGAATACATCCTCACTGGCTTCCTGTCCTCTTGCAAAAGCCTTGATTGATGTAAACAACTATTTAAATGATGTTAATAGTGTGTTAGTCCAAATACCCCCATTTACGTCGATCCGGCAATTCAAGTGTTCGGTTTACTTCTTTACTCAAAAAATTTATTTTCGGTACGTAATGACCTCTCGCCGAGGTTGCAGGAATACCAGGCCAACATCACATAAATGCTGCTGAAAAAAATGTAGATTTGCCAGGGCATCCACTTGCATATGATCAATAGCAGTATTGGGCACAACTTCCACTTTTCTTCCGTATCACTCATTCATTCCGTAATTTGAAAACAGCATAACCAAATATCCAAACAAAAATAGTATGGAAGAACACGTCTATTCAAACAGAGAAATCACCATTTTATGGAAACCAAGTCTATGCCGGCATGCCGGCATTTGCGTAAAAACCCTGCCCCAGGTGTATAATCCCCAGGCACGCCCCTGGATCACCGTTGCCAATGCCACTACACAGGAACTCATCAACCAGGTAGCCCTATGCCCATCCGGAGCATTGAGTATAAAAAAAGAAACCGACAAACCTTAAATAATGGAAACCACCAAAATAGTTTTTAACGATGACCATGGCAACGGAGAAGTGCAGTTGTTGACTGATGAAAAGTTAGCCGGCAAAATGGAAATTTCGGTAACAGACGGGAAATTGACAGTATACCATACGGAAGTAAACCCCGGGCATGAAGGTAAAGGTTTTGCAAAGTTATTACTTAACCAATTGGCAGGTTATGCCAGGGAAAACAATCTAAAAATAATACCACTTTGTCCCTATGTATTATCCCAATTCAAACGTCACCCTGAATCATACACAGATATCTGGTTCAAACCGAATGTAAATAACAGCTGACAAATTAAACGCACATGACTCATTTGCCCGAACTGATACGCGATCTGGCTTTAATTCTCCTGGTAGGCGCATTTGTTACTATTCTGTTCAAACGCATCAGGCAGCCCCTGGTATTAGGCTATATTCTGGCGGGCTTCCTGGTGGGTCCGCATTTTGAGTTGCTGCCGACAATTGTAGACGAGAAAAACATAGAAACCTTTGCCGAGATCGGCGTCATCATGCTGCTGTTTAGCCTGGGCCTGGAATTCAGTTTTAAAAAGCTGGTGAAAGTAGGCGGTTCGGCATCCATCACGGCGGTTACTGAGATACTTTTTGTGGGTTTAGGCGGATACCTTACCGGCCACTTGCTGGGCTGGAGCAGGATGGACAGCATTTTCCTGGCGGGCATGCTGGCGAGTTCCAGCACCACCATCATTTTGCGGGCTTTTGATGAACTGGGTTTAAAAACCAAACAATTCGCCACGGTCGTTTTTGGCGTGTTGGTGGTAGAGGATATCATCGTCATATTGTTGATGGTATTATTATCTACCATTGCTGTAACACAGTATTTCCACGGCTCGGAAATTCTTTTTACTGTGTTCAAACTCGGCTTTTTCCTGGTATTGTGGTTTTTGATAGGCATCTATGTATTACCTGCATTTATAAAAAGGACCAGAAAATGGATGGATGAAGAAACGGTGCTCATACTTTCCGTAGGACTTTGTTTTGGCATGGTACTGCTGGCCACTCAGGTAGGTTTTTCAGCCGAATTGGGTGCCTTTGTGATGGGCTCATTGATAGCCGAAACAGTATTGGCGCAGAAGATAGAACATGCTACGCTGCCCATCAAACAACTTTTCGGTACTGTATTCTTTGTGTCGGTAGGCATGATGATCGATCCGCAGGCAATGTACAGGTATGCAGGCCCCATAATAGCCGTTACCTTGCTGACCATCGTGGGCAAGTTTTTCTTTAGCGCATTAGGTGCGTTGATTACCGGTCAGCCGTTAAAGCAGGCGGTACAAATTGGCTCCAGTATGGCGCAGATAGGTGAATTTGCTTTTATTGTGGCGGCGCTGGGGTTATCGCTGGGCGTTATTTCCGAATTTTTATTTCCGGTAGCAGTGGGTGTATCGGCAATAACCACCTTCACTACACCCTACTTCATCAGATTTTCGGAACCCCTATACAACGGCATCACCAAAATTCTTCCTCAAAAATGGATCGAACATCTGGATACCTATAGTACCGAAACAACGGAAAACAAAGACAACCCGCTTTGGCGGAAAATGCTGCGGGAATACAGCAGGATTCTGGTATTTAACAGCATTATGATCATCGCCATTGCCTTGCTGTTTCAATATGCCGTGGTTCCATTCTTAAATACAGAAATACAAAATGAGCTTTTGAGAAATGTAGTGGCCATATCTGCTGCTACCCTGCTGGCATCGCCCTTCCTGTGGGCTATTCTTAATAGAAAGATCACCATACAAAATGGTGATAAAACCATACATCCATACTACCTCAATTACTCGGTAGCTGGTATTTTTCTCCATGCAATCCGTTTTCTGGTAGGCGTATTTCTGATCGGCTTTTTTGTTGAACAAATCACCAGTACGGGATATGCCTTGGTGATTTCAGTGCCCGCTATCGTGGCCTTGCTATGGTTATTATCAGCAAGAGTAAAAAAGATATACCAGCGCATTGAGGAGCGGTTCATATCGAATCTAAACGAAAGAGAACGGCTGGAATACATGAAAAATAAAGACGCTATTGAACTGCAACAAAAGAACAAAGAGGCCAACAAACAATTTGCAGAATGGAATGCGTATGTGACGGAGCTGGAAGCAAGCGATACCATTGCGTTTGCAGGCATGACGTTGTTCGAACTGAATTGGAAAAACAAGTTTGGGATAGATGTGGTGTATATACGCAGAAACGACAGAACAATCCATTTGCCTAATGGAAGTCAACGCATATTGCCACACGACAAAGTGGGCATTTTGGGAACCGATGAACAGATATCCCGGTTGAAACTTGTTTTCGACGAAGTTGGCAGACAGGCGGGCAGTGAAGAGGACATCGATATCAACGATATTCAACTTTTCAAAGTACGCATCAAGGATGGTAATTCCTATACCGGTAAGACCATCAAAAGCTCAGGCATTCAAAAAGATTTGAATAGCCATGTAGTAGGCATTGTAAGAGATGAGAAACGGATACTCAATCCCCAATCATCAGAAATGCTGCTGGATAATGATGTGGTGTGGATTGTGGGGGATGTACGGAGGGTAAAGAAATGTTTGTTGAATCATAAGGATGATTTTATGGAGGTATGACACACTGCTGCTCCGACCCCCAAACGTCCAAAACGTCAATTCCGCCAATCCGCTGATTATCAACACCCCCTCACCCTACCACATTCACATACAAAATTCCGCTATTCACATACGATTTCCCGCACATACCATCCTCCATTTGTATTTTGAGCCCGTTTACATATTAAAGGTATCGAAAACACTATTACACGTATTGTAATAAGAACCGATTTATCCATGCACCTTACCGGCACCAGTCACGGCCCGGAGGATATTTTTCTGTACAATGCTTATGCTATGAAGTTCACACGTCACCTATGTTTCCATCAACTGGTACCATGCATTACCGGTAAAAAACCTGGCAGCCGGTATGTAATCTTGATTTTGCTGTTGTTTTGTTACCTGCCTGGTATGTCGCAGACACCGCCTGTAATTACCCTACCGGCCGGTGAAACCATCTGCGATGGTGCCACCACCAGTATCAACCCTGTTTCTTCCGAATCTGGTACTACCTATAGCTGGACGGTGGTGCAGACTGGCGTAACCGGCGCCTCAGACGGCACGGGAACGTCTATAACACAAACACTTACCAATACCGGTACTACACCGGGCACGGCCGTTTATACCATTACGCCCACTGCCAATGGTGTTGATGGTTCACCGGTTAATTATACTGTTACTGTACAACCAGTGAGCAACGTTTTATATGTAGACGCACTGAACGGCCACGACGCCAATTGTGGCAATGCCTGGTCAACAGCTTTCAAAACCCTGTCGGCCGCTATGGAATTGGCCAGGAACCATACCGTTGTGGATAGTATACTGGTGGCAGAGGGCACCTATTATCCCACAGGCAATCAAAACGGAACCGACCGCAACAAGACCTTCCTGATCACAAGAGGCAAACTAAAACTGTTTGGCGGCTATCCCAATGGCGGCGGCGCCCGCGATATTAACGCCCACCCTACCGTGCTGAGTGGTGATATAGGTGTTATGAATGATAGTCTTGACAACAGTTATCACGTGATGGTGATTGTAGATGTACCCGCGGCTGCCGATAGCGTTGTGGTAGACGGTTTTACGATTACCAAAGGGACGGCCGATCGTGGTGGCCCATTGAAGTATGGAACCCAAAATTTATACCAGGGCAATGGCGGCGGGATATATGTGCAGGCTAGTAATAATGGGAAAAAAACCGTTCTGCGTAATCTCTCTATTATCAACTGCGCTGCCAGTTCAACGGGCGGCGGCTTAATGCTGAACTACGGCGCTCCGTGTATACAGAACTGTACGTTCATAAACAACTACGCGTTTATAAGAGGAGGAGCTATGGCGAATGAGTTTGCAACCAGTCCGTATGTTACCAACTGCCGTTTTATCAACAATATTGCTGGCGGTTTAGGTGGTGCGGTGATTATGAGGCAAGCTAACAGCCGTCCCGAATTCGTTAACTGCCATTTTACAGGCAATAAAAGTCTTCCCTTATCGACAGCTCGCGCCTTTGGCGGGGCCATGTATATCCTGGCCTATCCCCAGGTTGTTATATCCAATTGTATTTTTTCAAACAATAGCGCCACTGCCGGCGGAGGAGCCATAGCTAACTCCTTAATCGCGGAATTGAATATCACGCATTCGGTATTTGAGAATAATGAGAGTGCCTCTGGCAACGGAAGTTCGGGAACAGGTGGCGCATTGTATTTAGAAAAGGGTGGAATCGTTGGCATAGGCAACAGTGTGTTCGTCAACAACAGGGCAGGCGGCACATCGGATGATGGCGGTGGCGCCATCATGATCTATGACGGTACCATGAATTGTACCAATATTACATTGGTGAATAATAGCACCTCCAGCACCAGCAACCCCAATGGCAATGGCATTACCATTTATTCAGGCGCGGTTTGTAACTTCAGAAACAGTATTGCCTGGGGTACCGCTGCCACACAGGTACACAACCTGGGGGCATTTATTAATGACCACTCGCTGGTAAAAGGGTCGGCAGCCGCACTGCCCAACCTCGATCTCGATCCGCAATTTGTAAATGCCGGCAACCCGGTGGGCGCCGACGGTATTTGGGGAACGGCCGACGACGGACTGCAATTAACGCCCTGTAGTCCGGCTACCAATATGGGCAATAACACCTATGTGACCGGGGCGGTGGATTTTATCGGCAACAACCGGATATTTGCCACTACGGTTGATATGGGCGCTTATGAACTGCAGGCGCCGGTAACGCCGCCTGATTTCACCGATATTCTAAAAACTTATGGCGATGCCGATGCGCCCATACCCAATTTTACCAATTGCTCAGGACTGCCCGTAACATTTACCATAGCCGATAATACCATTGCCTCCGAAACCGGCGGCAACCTGCAGGTTCATAATGCCGGCACTACAACCATTACCGCTCATATTCCCAATAGTGCACCCGATGTTACTGTAAGTCTGACCGTAAACCCCAGGCCGGTAACAGTGAATCTTTTATCGCCTGTTGCTAAAGTATACGATGGCAATACCAATGCGGTAGTAAGTGCGGCCAACCTGGAGTTGACGCCCGGCGATGTGATAGGGGGCGATGATGTGACCATTGCCTTAAACAATACAAACGCTTATTACGATACCAAAGATGCCGGTGTCGACAAAACCGTAACGGTTCCCCTGACTAATATTGGTTTAACCGGTGCCGCAGCAGCCAACTATGTAATTGCCAATACAAGCGATGTGAGCGCAGCTATCGGAACCATCACCCCACTAACCGTTACTGTAACTGCCGATGCGCAAACCAAGGTGTATGGATATCCCGATCCTACCCTCACCTATACGGTAACACCCGCGCTGTTACCGGGTGATGCATTCACCGGTAAACTGCAACGCGCCACGGGTAAAGATGTGGGTATGTATGCAATTAACCCGGGCTCCCTGGCATTGAACAGCAATTATATCATAAACTTTGTTGCCAATTACATTACTATTATACCCAGAACAATTACCGTAACTGCTGATGCACAAACCAAGGAATATGGCGATGCAGATCCACCGCTCACCTATTCCTATACGCCGGTATTGGTAATAAACGATGCCTTTACCGGATCGCTGGTGCGCGATGCGGGAGAAAACACAGGGGTTTATTCTATTAACCAGGGAACGCTGGCATTGAGTAGTAATTATATATTGGTGTTTACTGACAATAATTTCACCATTACACCCAGGACGATCACGGTAACGGCTGAAAACAAAACAAAAACGTATGGCGATGCCGATCCACCACTCACCTATTCCTATTCACCGGCATTGGTGGGAACCGATGTGTTTACCGGTGCGCTGGTGCGGAATGCCGGGGAGAATGCGGGCTCCTATGCCATCAACCAGGGTACGCTGGCGCTAAACAACAATTACCAGCTTGTATATAACGGCGCCAGCCTGGTGATCAACAAGGCCGTGCTGACGGTTACCGCAGGCAGCGAAACTATTTGTTCAAACGATGTATTAACGACCATACCGGTTAACTATACAGGTTTTAGAAACGGTGATAACGAGTCATCACTTACGACAATGCCTTTTGTCCCCGTTCCCTCCTACAATACGCCGGGCAATTATGTACTAACGCCACAGGGTGGTGCATCACCCAACTATACCTTCAATTACGTGCCCGGACAACTAACCGTACTGCCAGGGCCTGCCGGAAACATTACTCAAATTCCATTGGGACCTGGTATTGTGAACACACCAGGCATCAACAGCGGCGTACAGTTGACGGCGCCCGGTGGTGCCGGTTATACCTATGCCTGGAGCACGGGCGAAGTAACCCGTTCAATTACCGTGA
>Ga0065721_10004377_pt1 | contig 32844 bp, 15 predicted proteins | sample Mesricmetagenome_FD_59108 | JGI IMG/M metagenome (GOLD analysis project Ga0065721, IMG submission 59108) | Mesophilic microbial community from rice straw/compost enrichment Sample: eDNA_1 v2 (version 2) | ecosystem: Engineered > Solid waste > Grass > Composting > Bioreactor | place: USA: Davis... | reverse complement strand
ATGAGAGTCCCGAGAAGGTTGACCTCTCTCCATTAGGTTCAGCATCCGTTGTAGATATTGATGCTGGAGTACATCATCAATTAATCCTGGACGATACCAATCAATTGTGGGTAGTGAACTCCTACGCTGACGGCTCTTACGGTGATATAGAAAGGGTAGACTTAACTCCAATGGGCGATGCAGAGGTGGTTAGCTTTTCAGCTGGTGATCTCGGATTCAGTTTAATATTAGACAGTGCAGGCAATGTCTGGGGTTGGGGGGACAACAGCTGGGGGCAACTCGGTGATGGATCTTACGTGGATAGCGACAGCCTCATAAACATAGGGAATATCTATTCGAACGAAGTAAGCGTGGACATCGAACAGGTATCAGACGTTATTCCGGTTCGCATCGGCGAGAATCGCTCTATTTCTGTTGCGAATGTGACCTTCGCAGGTGGGGCGTACTTTAGCGATCCATCTGTATTTGCCAGTAACAGCCTGTTTGGTTTCACCTTTGGCAAAAAAGATGTAATTGTTCCTGCCGAAATGACTGTATCAGAGACTTTAATGGTGGATTCTTCAATCTGCTCAGAGATAGGACTGTTTCCCTATTCATTTACTTTAGGGGATGAGCAGGGTAATGAACTGGCAGAGCTAGCCGTTTCTATCAATTGTTTACCAGATGTTGAGGTGCGTGTTCAGCAATCAATGACTGGTGAAGCGGAAGTCAAAGTTAAAAATAATTTTAACGACGATTATGTGGTTCGCTATTCACCTGTTGCACTAAATCACTCATCTATTTCTATGTGGAACACATATACGGACAACGGAGGTGGTCATTTTCCGGAGTTTCCTAACACGGGGACAATTGCTGGATACTGGGGCAATGGTCGTGGGGACACGCAAATCTCTCAACGTGTTATCGATACTCCGAAAGGCGCTATAGCTATCTCTGAACTGGCATTTGCAATAGGCGGTAATGGGTTGCGGGTAGTGCTGGATCAGCCTGACATAAAGAACCTGAAGTTTAATTTGACGATCCAACAAGCATCAAGCGCGACCGTCATTAATGTATCTTCAGAAGATGCTATTGTTGTGCAGGAGATAGATGGTGCCACATCCTGGTCATTTGGTTTGGAGCAGTATACAAGCCCATACTTTGCGTTCTACAACGATGAGGCTGATGCAATCGTTTGGAGTTTTGAATTTGAAAGTGACCAAGGTTCACCGATACCGCTGCAATACAATTTATGCCGTGGCTGTGAAGTTGTTATTCCATCGACTTTTACATGTCCAGACTATTCCTCCAATTTGTTGTTTGGGAACATCGAGATCATTAATGGTCAAGGTGTAGTCATAGACAGACAACAGCTGATCTGTCCCCGGAAAGATATCCAGAGAATTGCCGCAGGCGGTTATCAAAGTTTTGTATTAGATAAAGAGAATGAACTCTGGGGTTGGGGAGATAATCGCCAGTTTGACTTGGGTGTGACAGGTGGTAATGACTATCACATCATACCAATCTCTATCGAGCGTAAAACATTCCTTGATCGCAGCTTGCTCAGCATTGCTTCTGGATACAGTCATAGTTTGGCATTAGATGAACAAGGGCAGGTTTGGGTTTGGGGTATGAACTCCGATGGTCAGCTAGGCAACGGTCAACGTTATGGTGCTTCGCTACCTAAACCTATAGCAAAAGATAAATTTAACGGCAAAAAGATAGAGGTTATTGCAGCGGGAGGTAACCACAGCTTCGTCATAGATGAGTCAGGTGAGATCTGGGCGTGGGGTTACAACGGAGATGGTCAATTGGGGATACCAGGAAACAGCTATTATCAACCTGTTCCAGCCTTAATTAGTTCTGTATTGCAAGCGGGTGACCGGTGGTTAACCGTCGTCACTGGGAGTTCACATACTCTGGCATTGGACAGTCAGCGGCGTGTTTGGGCTTGGGGTTACAACGGATCTGGTCAACTGGGCAATGGTACGACTGTTAGCTCCAGTGTTCCTGTTCAAATAGATCTGGCAATGCTGGAAGGGGCAAAAGTTATAGCCATAGCAGCGGGCGATAGTCACAGCGCAGCTTTGGATGAATTTGGCCGCTTATGGATGTGGGGCTACAACGGATATGGTCAGCTTGGCACCGGAACTACGATGCAAAATCTGCAGCCTGTTCAAGTAATTATTCCAGAATTCGATGGGGGGAGAATAACGCAAGTAGCTTTGGGCGAAGTTTATAGTTTGGCTGTGGATAATTCTGGTGGGTTATGGGGCTGGGGATATAGTGGCGATGGCCAGCTCGCTAGAGAATCATACAATGAACTGGTACCAGTAAAAATCCCATCACGGGCCAGAATATCAACGGTCGCCGCTGGGAGGGGGCACGTCTTGGCCCTAGATGAAAACAATAATCTCTGGGCTTTTGGTAGAAATGGCTCTGGACAACTTGGTACAGGCAACTCCGATTACCGCTCTCACATCCCGGAGCCTGTGGGCAAGCTCGATGACGGAGCTGCATTAGCGGATATAGTTTTATTTGCAGGTAATGCTCAGATCACTGTTGGTGAAGCTCACCCCGTATCTGTTGGAAAAGTCAACATAACGAACCCATTCTTTAACAAGCATGAAATATTGCTGGGTGACACGTCTGTAACTTTTCTCAAATCCGGTACGAGTTTTGTGGTCGGCGGGCCGTTAATGCGGGCAGAAGAAGATTTTATCGAGGTAGATCCTTCAGTATGTAAAGCGGTGGGAGAACAAAAAGTTCCTGTCGAGCTTATAGATATGACTGGTCGTTCACTGGCCTCTGACACCGTCAGTATTCAATGTTCTCCATCTATCAATATATCGGTAGTCATACATGATGGCGCTGAAATTGATGTTACTAACGAATCCAGTGAAGACTACCGAATTAGATTTATTGGAGCTCCAGGAGTAACGGTCGCGGGGGCACAGTTGGCGGAGATGCAGTTATGCCCCAGTTGCCATAACAGCTTCTTAACGGACTTCAGTTGCCCTACAAAAGAAATGATTACCGAGTTGGGTAGTATCGAAGTTCTTGATAGTGACAATCATGTTGTTTACAAGAAAAAACTATTCTGTCCCCCAGCCAGAAAACGGGTGGAGACAAATGAATATCGAAGTGTTTTTCTTGACGATCTAAATCGACTCTGGGCATGGGGGTTAAAGCCTAACGACGATGTCTACACTCGCCCCGATCTTGTTAACACTGCCAGATATGGTATGCACGATCTGGTGTCCATAGCTGCTACTAACAACGCTACCTATGCCTTGGATAGCGCCGGAAATCTATGGCTTGAAAAAGAGATCTTTAAATCTACATTGGTTCCGGATGCAAAATACAAGGCTCTTGAATCTGGTTATCAGCACAGCCTGTTGCTCGACGATCAGGGTCAGGTTTGGGCTTGGGGGAACAATGATTATGGTCAGCTGGGACGTAACGGTTCGGAAAAACCTAAAGCCAGGATACCTGCTCCTATCAAGGCGGCCTATTTTAATAATACAGCTGTTGTAGCGGTCGCAGCAGGGTATGCTCACAGCCTGGCAGTAGATGTCGAAGGAAGGCTTTGGGCCTGGGGGGCCAATGATCTGGGGCAGCTTGGAATTGGAGGTGAGGATAGCGTCGGTAAGCCAACTCTAGTCGATATTTCGAATCTTGCCGGCCAAAGAATTAACGCCATTGTCGCGGGTGCTTTCCACAGCCTTTTGCTTGATGATTTGGGGCGTCTGTGGGTGTGGGGCGATAGTGAGCAAGACGGTTCTAATGGTGAGCTTCACACACTGAGATTGGTTGATACGACTCAGTTAGCCGGCAACAAAATCATTTCAATCACAGCTGGCTCTGCTTTCAGCATTATCCTTGATGATGATGGCCGACTCTGGTCATGGGGTTCAAACTGGGAAGGACAATTAGGTAGTGGAACTGAATATTACCGTGATTATCCGGGATTGGTTGACCCAGCTCTCTTTGGTGGAAGAAAGATAATAGAAGTATATGCAGGTTATAACTATGCGCTGGCCATAGATGAGGATGGTGGCCTATGGGCATGGGGTGCAAATTACTACGGCCAGTTGGGAGACGGTACAACAACAGGGCGAGCCGCCCCTACCTTTATTGGCCATATTAATGAGTTAGAAGCGGATGCTCTGGCTTCACTTTCATTAACTGCAATGGCTGATCCGGTATCCATTGTAATTGGGCAGGATGCTTTCGTACGATTGACAGGAATTGTTGCGAAGAATGAATACTTTAATGTCCAGCGCATTACCTCCACTAATTCATATGTTCGTTTTTCATCAATAGGTGACGAGTTTGTAATCAGTGGACCGAAGGAGGTCGGTGGAACCCTGGAAGTTGACCCCGCAATTTGCGTGGAATCCGGTTTGACAACTCAGTATTTTGAGTTGGTGGATCAGAACAATATCGAACTCGCATCCGCCAGTTTCCAGCTGAGGTGCCTGCCAAATATTCATATCGCCATAGAAAAGGAAGAAAACGGCACGGCAAAGATAATTCATCGCAATACGTCCGAAGAAGATTACTTCGTACGTTTTACTGGAAACGGTGCTGTAACTGTTGATGGCGAATCGAGTGTTGAAAGAATCCTCTGCAGCGGTTGCGAACTAACTATTGATACCGACTACAGTTGCTCCCGTTTTGAGGTGGCTGCAATGGGAACTATAGAAATCCTGGATGCTCAGTCACAGCAAATTGACCGTCACACAATTCGCTGCCCAAGAGATGATCATTATCTATTCTCTGTAGGTCAAAACTATAGTATTGCAAGCGACGAAAAATCCCGCCTGTGGAGCTGGGGGGCGAACGGTGACGGGCAGTTAGGTAACGGAACTTATATACCTCAAGATCGTCCTTTGCCTTTCAATTTGACGTTACCTGCGAATACTCAGGTGTTGAGTGTTGTGAGTGGGGGCCAGCATAACCTGCTTTTAACCAGTGATGGTCGTGTGAGGGCATGGGGCTATAATTACTACAGCCAAGTGGGCGTTGTAGGTGAATATAGAGTCGGGACTCCTTTCCTGTTGGATGCTGCCCTATTCGATAACAAGCCTATCGTCTCCGTTGCGGCTGGTTACGGTCACAGTGTCGCGCTGGATGAGGACAATGGCATTTGGGTCTGGGGACGTAACTATGAAGGGCAATTAGGAAATTCAACAACGGTCGCACTGCGAGAACCCTACTTACTGCCATCGTCCATTTTTGGCGATGCCAAACCAGTTGCCATAGCATCAGGAACGTACCACAACCTGATGCTGGATGATCAGGGGCGACTATGGGGTTGGGGTTACAACTATTATGGCCAATTAGGTGATAATTCTCGCACAAATCGGTTGGTGCCAACATTGATTGATAATATGGCTTTAGGGGTTGATCGCTGGAGTAATGTATCCGTCGGGCTTTCGCACACTCTTGCTTTGGATAGCGCTGGTCGTTTATGGAGTTGGGGGAGCAATAACTACGGAGAGCTGGGTGATGGAACAACAACTTTAAGATCGTTACCTACTTTGATGGATACCAGCTTCTTAGATGATGCTGAAATTGTCGCGATTGCTGCAGGTGATGGGTTCAGCTTAATTCTCGATGACCTGTCTCGTATATGGGGTTGGGGGCGTAATGGAGAGGGTCAACTAGGCGATGGAGATTCCTATTCCCGTGTAATACCGGACCTGGTTAACTTGGATAAGCTCGGGAACGTAAAACCCATCAAGATTAAAGCTCGATATAGCCATGTCCTTATGAAGGATACACAGAACAATCTGTGGGGATGGGGAAGCAACTATTATGGAGAGCTAGGCGATGGCACGCGGTATTATCGCCGCCTTATACCTGCGCCAGTTCCCATTCCTGTTCCGCAGGAAAGGATGTATCCGGACATCATTGCGATTCGAGAGTTGATGGCTCCCGATGCCGTTATTGTTCCTTTGGAAATCACAACCGATGACTATTACGTTATTCGGGTTAGCAGTCAGGATTTTGAGCCGAAAGTCTTGATCCGTACTGCAGCAGGTGCTGTCGTCGCTCTTGCACCAGAAACGTGTGAAAAGGACCTTGGATTTATTGCGCTTCTTCCCAGAGGAGTTTATTACCTGATGGTTGGAAGCTTAAGTGACCAAAACGGTGAGTTTTTTGTAGAGGCCTACGTGCCAGAGATGAGCGATTATGCAGACTTTGAATGTTCAGGTAGTGGTTACGGCAGTGGATATGGCTCCGGCGGCGGTGACTGGTGGGGCAGTGAACCAGACAGCGGTTACGGTTATGGCTACGGTTGGTAACAGTATTTTTATTTAGATATGCAGATTGAATAAGGTGATAAATCATGAATGCAGTAAAAGTTTCAACATTATGTTTTTGCGCTTTTCTGGCTCTGTCAGGATGCAGTGATTCAGGCACTATTGCGACCGTAAATGGACGCGATATCACCCAAGCGGAGTTTGATGCGTATTTAAAATTCAAACGTGTTCCCGAGCAAGACAAGGCTCGTGTTGATAGAGCATTGGACGAATACGTACAGCGAGCTGCGTTAGCGGCAGCAATAGAGAAGACAGAAAAGCTTGATGCCGACTTAATTGGTGCCGAGCTGGAAGAGTTTCGTCGACAAATGCTGATTGGACGCTATTTTGAGGAGCATCTCAAAAAATCAGTGGACGATGACGCTGTGCGGAATTTTTACACTAATAACATGGCTGATTATGAGACTCAGCGGATGCACGTTGCACACATACTTGTCCGCGTCGATTCAAAAATGAGCGAAACAGAGCGGCAGGCGAAACTCAGTACAGCACATGAGGCTTACAGCCGCATTCAAAAAGGCGAAGAATTTACAGATGTAGCGAAAATTTATTCAGAAGATACGGTATCAGCAAAGAAGGGCGGAGATCTTGGATGGCTGGCCGAAGGGTCTGTTGATCCTGAGTTTTCTGAAAGATTGTTCTCCATGAAGCCCGGTGATGTATCTGAGCCATTTTTGACCCCTTTTGGCTTTCATGTGATTAAGGCAGTAGAGGGCCCGCAAAAAGTAACGCGTCCTTTGGATGCTGTTGAAGGTGATATTCGTTATCAGTTACGTAACGAAACCAAGATTGTCGAGACTGAACGCCTTTTGAAAACGATCAAAGTGAGCCGAAAGGATTAATTTATGTTGTTGTACAGGAAAATCCCCACCGAAGTCTCTCGGGTGACTATGCCTCGAATATCAGCTCTGCTCATTTTCTTGAGTATCGGGTTGACTGGTTGTGACCAGAAGCAGGAGGGGCAGGATACAGCCCAATCCTCTCTGGTCCTGGCCAAGGTTAACGGTGAAGAGATTACTGAAGATGACCTGCTATTCTCTATAGAGCGCACGTTCAGCCAGGCAGACATGTTCAATTTCGATGAAAGCCTCCGTCAAAAAGTACTTGATAGCCTGATCGCGAGTCGCGCTATGAAGCAGCTGGCTCTGCAGGAGCTTTCTGAAGATCAGCTTCAGAAAATTGCAAATCTGACTCGAGTTTATCAGGAAGAGCTGTATGTAAAAGAATATCTTCAGGCTCATGTAACACCAACGCCCGTCACGCCCGAGATGATTAATGAATATTATGAGAAGCACCCGGAGGAGTTTGGTTCGGTAGATATCCGTGATTATGAAATGTTGGTTGCGCCAGCCAATATTTCAGATGCTATGCGAGATGATCTGCTGGGGAGCATTCCAGAAATAAGACAAACCACCAACTGGTCGTCTTCTGCTGCAAAGTGGGATGAGCGGTGGGGGCTCAGGCATCAAAAGGCAAGGGTCACAGAAGGCCTGTTGAATAAGGTCTTAGAGCAGCAAGTTAATGCCCTTGATAAAGGCAATACGTCCAATGTTTTTTATATTGATGGACAATTACACCTGGTACGAGTAACCAATCTCGTCAAAACCCCTCCTAAATCTTTAGCTGAGGTGAGCGGGGATATTCGCCAGCGTTTGGCTCCGATAATGCTACGCGAGGCTGTTAAGAATGCTTCACAAGAGGCGCGAGAAAAGGTTCAGGTTGAGATCATCTCTCAAGCTGACTAAGTTTTTCACATGGGTTCTTTACTATCAGCGAGAGCAGGGTCTCTCTTGGGCTACATGAGACAGGGTCGTATGGAAAATTATTTAAATAGACAGGACTCGGCTCTCGAGGGATGGTCATTTAGCAATGCCAGGAAAAAGGGCATTTCTGAATTGATGGGATGGGTTTTTCTAACGCTTTGCAGCCCGGTATTCGGAGCATCTCTACCATGTGAAAGCATTTTTCCCGTGGCTGTTCAGAGCCATCAGCCGGATGGTGAAATCAGTTTTGATTGGAACGCACAGCTGTTGGATGCCGCAGAAGAATCATTAATGGTGGCACGCGTCAATGACTCTGCTTGGTCCGTTTTGCCCAGTTGTGGTACACGCCGCTGCAGTGCCTCTGCGCAACACGCTGAGGCTGTTAACATAGATTTTCCAGAAAACACCAGTAGTGTTGACTACCAGGTGGTCTATCAAGGCAGTGCTACCTTAGGCACGCATCAATATAATCAATTTCGATCCGTTACTGTTAATGGAGAAGGAGTTTTAACTTTTTCACCCATTACAACTTCATACCATATCAATCAATTAAATCTTGGTTATGCAGCTACGTTAAATTTATCGCCAGGTATTTATTGGGTTGATAATCTGACATTGGCCACAGGGAGCCGAATCAACGTGGTAGGTGAGGGAACTGCCCAGCTCTACGTTAAGAACGGACTAACATTTCCCTGGCAGTCCTATGCAAACATGACATCGGCAGGCAGCCCGGATAATGCCAGCAAACTATTTATCTATACCCACGGAGATCTGACCCTTCAGGCGGGTTCTGAAGTATCTGCGGTGAGCTACAGTAAAAACAGGCTTAGTATCGCGCAAGCCAAGCTCTACGGCGTTGCCAGTTTTCATCAGGCTAATCTTGGCTCCTCCGGAAAAATTTATGCAGACGTCGGATCGCTTGCTCAGACTGAATTATCCACATTTTGTGGAGGAACAGGTGGTGATGGGAGCCAGGAGCCACCTGTGGGCAGCTCACCACCTCCTGTTGGAAACATATGTCGTGCGGCATTCGGTAATGGACTCCAGGCTCATGGCGACGTGGGAACCATAAGCTTTCAGCAGAATGCGCAGTTACGCAGCGGCTCATCACATCAGTTATCAGCAGTTGATGTGATTACTATGGGTGGATCGGCTCAGAGCTGTGAGGATACTCAATGCGTTGCGACAGGCGTTCCCAGCCAAACATTAACTGCGGGAGATTTTAAGTCAACACTGGCAACTAATACGATAATGGTGCCTTGGTCATCCATATTCACGATTAATGGTAGCGATGAGCTGGAGCACGGACAGGTCACACTTGCCGCTGATGCAACAGTAAACTTTACCGCTCAACCTGATGCGTACCTGATTCGCGAAATGAATGTAGGCTACGGCAGCACTCTAAGATTGCCCGCCGGGGATTATTGGATCGAGCGTCTAGCACTTGAAGCAGACACCAGGATAGAGGTAGTGGGTAATGGAACGGCGCGATTATTTATCAGGGACCCCTTATATATTCCATGGTCTGCTCAACTTAATGGCAACACCGAGGATTCGGCCAAACTCATTATCTATGGCTATGGTGATATTGAATTTCATACTAGCAGCAGCGCTCACGCCCTGGTTTATAGTCGTGGTCAAGTAAGGTTGAACTATCAAACCCAGATCTTTGGTGCAGTGAACGGCAAAGGAATTACCTTAGATAGTGACAGTCATGTGACCTATACGCCAAACGCAGTCTCACTAGCTGACTTTGGTGAACTCTGCCAAGGAACTTCTCCTGCTCCAGATCTGACTCCCCCGCAGTTACAGATTGACCAGCCGGATACGCCAATAGATGCTGGCGAAATCCTCATCACAGGCAATGTTATTGATCCGGTACAGGAAAATAGCGGTATCGCATCGGTAGTCCTGTCCACTACACAAGGCCACCAGATTACGGCTGCGCTCAATGAGCAAACTTTCTCTGCAAGTGTCCCGCTGGTGCTGGGGGGCAACCTTATTCAAGTTGAGGCACGAGATTTTTCCGGCAACATAACGGTAGATTCTATTCTTGTTCACAGAATATCACTTCCTCAATTAATCGTTAGCGGACCGTTTGATGGCTCTGAAGTGTCAGCTCCGACTGTTACAGTCACTGGTGAAGTCATAACTGCCTGGTCGTTAGATGATGTACAGCTTTATCTTGACGATACACTGCGTCCCCTGTCTGGCACCGCTGGGGCTTATTTATTCTCTTTCTTGGTGATGCTGCAGGAAGGAAATAACGTATTAACGTTAGAAGCAACTTCACCGGATGGTAGTGTTAGCCAATCGTTGAATATCAAATATTCAAAACCCGATCGTGATGGCGACGGTATTCCTGATGATGAAGATGCATTCCCGGATGATCCCAATGAATCATCTGATATGGATGGTGATGGTATCGGTGATAACAGCGACCCGGATCGTGATGGTGACGGCTTTTCCAATGAAGAAGAACTTCAAGCAGGGACCAATCCTGACGATGTTAACGATTACCCGGATCGTGTTGCTCCATTACTGCAAATATCCAATACCCCCGATGAAATGGTGCAATCCCCCACAGTTGTATTGCGAGGGTCTGTATCTGATCCGGCTCAGCCATACAGCGGTATTCAAAGCGTGACTGTAACCTCGGACCGGTTTCCTGCATCAGCTGTTACAGCAACAATTACAGCGAATCAGTTTATGGCGGAAGTACCGCTGGCGGTCGGGATGAATCTGCTGACAGTGGTGGCAGCGGATTTTTCTGGCAATATGACTCAGGCTACTCATCAGGTGCAACGTAGTTCCCCGCCGCGTCTCGTAAATATTTCCCCTGCTAATGGTGCGGTAATATCCGAAGAAACCGTGACTATCAAGGGCCAGGTGGAGACCCTGTTAGCTCTGGATGCTATACGTTTTTACATTAACGAATGGCAGATAACCCCGGATGGTACCGGTCAGGAAGGCTTATATGCTTTCGCTTTGCCAGATATTCGCCTGCAACAAGGACAGAATGTATTTGTTCTGCGGGTTGAGTCGCTTGCTGGTGCAGACTCTCAAACATTGACGATTACCTACACACCGGAAGATCCGGATGCTATTGAGGAGCCTAGGCTCTCGATAGTCGCGCCTGCTAATGGCAGCCAGTTGCGCGATAGCAGTTTTCGCTTCAAAGGGCGAGTCATTAGTCACGCGGGTTTCGCTGAGGTGACAGTAAATGGTATGGCGGTTTCTGCCCCAGCCGGTAATTTGCAGGATTATTATTTCGAACAGGTAATTTCGTTTCCTGAAGGCATAGACACTGTCGATGTGACGGTTGAAGCTCGCGATGCACTTGGTAAGACCTCCAGGCTTGTTGCGCAGTATCATCGTGACGGTACACCGCCACGGCTAATACTTGATGCAAGCCTGCAGCCCAGCCCTGCAGTTAACAATGTTATCCAATCACCCTTCGTTGTAAATGGCACAGTAAGTGATGACAATCTGTCCAGCATCACTGTTAATGACCAGCCCCTGGTATTACGCCCGGGAGCAAGCGTCGGCCAATACGACTTCACCCTGCCTGTATCTTTAGCCGCGGGCGCACAAGCCCAATTGGTCTTTAATGCGTACGACATAAGTGGCAACCGGACCAGTGTGGCATATATTTTTCAATCCACAGCACAAGCCTCGATTACACCGTTATTGCCTGGTGAAAATGCCGAGCTTCTGGGGCGAGGTGATCCCATAAAAGTCCAGGCTGCAGCTCGACTTACGGAAATCGGTGAAGGGCATCGTGTAGTAGTTGTAGTAAATACTCAACAAACAGAGCTGACCGTTGTTGGGACCTTGGCCAGCGGAGACGTTACAGTTCCTCCACAAGCTGGTACATACACGCTCAATTATCAAGTCTTAAACGCACAGAATATAATCGTTGCGTCTACGACGCGTCAGGTACGAGTGACTGATGAGACAGCGATACCGGTGGAACTGGTACGCTACTCGCCCGAGAATAACGCAAATAACCGCGAGCCAAACCAGCCTGTTGAGCTTTACTTCAATAAAGCGATCGATCCTTCCAAATTGACGATAACGGTCAGTGAAACGCTGCATGGTAATACCTACTTGAATCTTGATCCATCCGGTGCTGATTTCCTGACCGCGCAGGGCTATCAGCTTCAGGAAGTGCACCGCGACAACGAGATAGTCCCAGGTGCAGTGTCTGTTTTACCTGGCAACCAGAGTTTTGCATATTACGCGAATCGTCATTTCGGCTTTAATGCAGATGTTTATGTAGATGTAATCTACGATGGTAACGAACTGGGTCGATTCAATTTCAAAATACGTCAGCTGCCTACTTTTATTATCGGTGGTGTAGTTGATCAATTCGGCCAGCCGTTATCAGGAGTGCCGGTAAAGCTGACGTCTCTTAATCGCACCACCACGACAAATAATGACGGCAGCTTTGCCTTTGGCTTTCAAGAGGCTGCTGGTAATGAAATTCCTGGTGGCCGTCATGAGCTGATCATTAATCCCGATTTTGCCGTGCCGGGATACGGGACACAGGTGCGAACTATTAACCTGCAACAAGGACGCAAGAATGAAATCAGCTTGTCACGCTTACCAGAGCTTCACCCTGATATCCCGTTCCAGTTAATCAGCGCCGATCAGGGGCTCGTCAGCCTGGCAGGCGATGAATTACGGCTGGATTTAACCGGAGCCAGATTATTGTTTAAAAACGGCCGGACCTCCGGCAATCTGCAGGTGCAATTCATGCCTTACAGCCAGCTTAATGCAGCTGTAACTCCCGGTGCTTGGCCGCAGTGGATGTTCGCTGGCCAGCCGCGGGGAGTTGCGGTGGAAAATCCCATTAGTATCGACATTAAAGTCCCGATGCTAGCCGGCACCTACGATTACATTTCTCCGGAAATAAAATATGTTGTGTTGCTGGGTTACAACCCGGATCGAGAAGTTATCGAGCCAGTTGGTATCGGGCAGATCGAAAACTACAGGATAATAAGTGTAGGAAAGGTCCAGATCAATACACTGGATTACATAGGCTATGCATTAGTTGATCTTTCCCAGCAGCCGCTTCTACAAGATGTTGTAGACGGCACAAAAACGTTACAGCAATTGCGCAGTGCACTGCAGCAATGATGTCAGGGAACCATAACCACATGAAAATGAAGTTAGTTAAGGAATGTATACCGCCTGTTTACCGGTTTGCTGTTGCGGTTGCATTGACGCTATCTGCACACACTGTCTTTGCGATTGCTTATTACCAGAACCAGGTTTATAAACACGGTGCAGTGATGGCCCGTGCAATGGCCTTGGATGAGAAAGGTCAACCTATCCTTGTTCAGTACAACGAGGATGGATCCGAGGCTGGTGAAGTGGCTTTGGGGGAATATGCGGACAAGGTTGACCGTCTACAAATCATCAGCGCCTACGAATACACAAGTGAATATAATCGATGGAAAGAGTTTACTGAGCGTCCTAGCAATCCTCTGGCGCAAGACGCGCAATTGTTGAGTGGGGAACAATACAAGCAAGCCAACTTTTTAACGGTAAGTGGCGAATCTATTGACAAACCAGGATTGTTGGAGCATCAGAAGAGTGTGCTGGTCCGCGGGCGCAGTAACCGCCTGACGACAGCCCCGGATCAACTGATATTAATGTCCTTCAGTGTTGACCTTACGCAGCCATCACCACCGGATGATGCTGTCAGTCTTGTCATGAACGAGCAGGGGCGAATTATAGCTTTTTCACATCTTAATATTGCGCCCCGGTCCGGCTTCTTCGGAGATCCCAAAGAGGCACAGGACTTTTATGGAGGCTACACACGCGGATCTGAAGACCAAATTTTTGGGCCAGTTCCATTCGTAAAAGTGTATGTGGATGAATGGGTTTATCCGGGCGGCGTGGATGTGACCGACAGAGAGGGAAAGTACCGTCTTAATTTTCGTTTGCCTCCATGCCCGGGTTTCAGTTTTGAACACACTACGGATGTATGGGCGGAACTTTATTACACCAACTTCAGCCCAAATGGTGCACCGGTGTTGCCTTACTATCTGCGTCGGCAGGATTGGAGCTATTGTAACGGCGCTGCAATGTATGACATGAGCCTGGGCGGCGCCATGGCCTACACTAATACGATAGCCTCACTTGCCACCATGTCCACACCCAATTACGCCATTGATTTGCGGGTGGATGTAATGTTTCTGACTGGGCGTATATTGATTGGCAATCCGGGGGGAACACCTGGCTCGGTTGTGCCTATTCCGATTGGAGATACGACTGAGTATGTAGTGCAGGCGTCTTCTGTTACGCCTGTCGCGCAAGCGTTTTATGACTTTGATGGTGATGGAAAGCCCGACACGGCTGTCTTGGGTAAACTGGTGCAACAACCACAACCGGATGGAAGTGTGGAAACGATATTTGAGGCTGATCCCGCAGGCAGTGTCCAAGGCGTTTATTTTAGTTCGAGAGGAACAACTGGCCAGCCAAATGTTATACGTCAAGCCGACAGAGAAAAAAAACGCGAAGGAAGCAATGCATTCAAAAGCAACGGTCTTCTCAGCAGCATCAGCGAAGATGATTTTAAAAACACGGACATTCTCGTATTCCGTGAATCTACCGGCCAGTTGGTGATGGAGCGGAGGGGATTGCGCGATGCGGAGATTGACGGGCGTGCTCAAGTGGGGATGGGGCAGGGCGATGACAACGTCTTCTACCGGGTCATGCTGCGCGGCCCGCGCGACGGTAATCTCAATATAGGTGGCACAAATCGTTCCGGTAGTTGGGACGACTGGGCCTCACGCAATAAACTAACTGCTTCATTCCAAAGCCAGGAGTCGGATCATTTGAAACCCGGCGAGTGGATACGCCTGGTTGTTATTAATCGCGCTACCGGCTACATGGATACCCAACGTGTTCAGCTAAGCGATGCCAGCCGAAATCCCGGTGGCTACTTAAATGTGCCGGTAAAAGACATTGTCCTGCGACCGCCGAACCTGAAAGTCTGGGCGGAGCGCGATTATACGCATGACAACGGCTTAACCCGTCAGCGGGAAAGCCGGAATAATATTATTGGCGCGGAAGGCGCAGGCCGGGTATCGGATGATCGCATTACCATCTACACCGAATGGTTTGATCATGATGGCCGTCCTTTGCCGGAAGGATTGAGTGTAGACCACGGCGAGCAATATGGTCTAACTGGACGTTTGGCCAAGATCGTAACGCCCAATCTTATTCAGGCAGTGACGGACAATGACCTGTCCAACTTTCCCATTGCCGCAGGGCGTAATATGCAAGTTCTGCAGGTCAGGAGTAACCTGACGGTGCCGGAACACTATTACATCCACGTATCCGGCACCCCGAAGGACGAAAATCCCAGTTTTGACATGGGGGGCGCGGCTGCCTCGGATATGATGCAGTACCGCCCCCGCGTGCTGACTCCCTTCCTTGTGCCGTTACACGACGAAGATAAGGAATGGCAAGTCTTCTCTGCCTGGAATCAGGCCAGGAAAGCCTACGATGCGGAAGTCATTGATACCGAACCGACCAAGCCCTTGCCCAGCTACGGCTGGACCTACCGCCCTGAATACCAGTTCAGTCAGTTCCAATTGGAGATCGATAGCATCCTGCGTGAGTATACCGATGAAAGCGGCCAAGCCCACGAACAGGAATTACTGACGGAACAATTAATCGACGGCAAGATCCCCACCATTCGCAGCGACGATGATCTGGTCTCCGTGTTTTATTCGTTGGTACAACAAACCGTTCCACGCCTTACCGCTATTGAGGGCGAACAGGAACTGGTGATGAGTCTTGGTGCTCATGAACTCAAGGTTACCGTGACAGACACGGGCGAAATTCGTTTTGACAATCTTGAGCAACTTGATTATCTCGACCCGACTGATCTGCTCACGATCCGTTTGTACCTCAACCACGACGCTGGGAATACATTGTGGGAGTGGGCCTTCACCCGCAACGGGTTGCATGTGTATTACCAGGTGCCGGGCAACACGGAAACCCGCAACGGGGTTGTGGAAACGGATATTGAAATCCTGAGCCTGCTTGAGCCGGGTGAAGCGGGTTCCGGTGTTATGCCGGTTCAGGACCCGGTAGTACGTACCTTGGGTGGCATGCGCTTGCGTTATCGTTATATACCGCCATCACTTGCCGGTACAGAAATTACCTACGTCGACTGGACCATCAACAAACGTGGCCGCTACTGCCAGGGCTATGGGGTTGATGATCCGCAAGGGCAGTGCACGGTTGTTGATGCGGGTGTAGTTTACAAACAAACCAACATCCCACCCGGTGACACCGCCGATGTGTATTGGGAACCCCTGACGGACCAACCTGCACCACCCATGGCAGGTACCACGAACGTGGACTGGTCCAACTGGGCGGGTACGCAAACGGCTGATACAGGTGTTGAAGCTAGCCTGAAAGCACATTACACCATCCCCTCCAGCTCTGGAGGCAACCGTGTTCCGCGCACTTATGAGCAGACTTTCCATATCAAGACCCGCGAACTGAGGCCAGACCCGGCTGATCCGATGGAAGGCAGTGATGTGGCGATGCTGGAGGCGATGTTGTGGCAGTTGGGGATTAGTCCGCAGTATGGAGCGAATCCAAACTACAACTCAGGATACTTGGGAGCGAGGATAAACTCTTCTCGAAATGGCAGCGGGTTAAGTAACTGGACTCAAAATTGTCAGGGAGCTCCTGCTGACAATAGGGGTATGTATTACTACGGATGGGGTGCCCAATGTCTGGTAGGACAAGTTTCTTTGGAGGGTATGATTCGTCGGTTTCAGGCCAGGAATGTCAATATCAACGATTTAGCAGGCACTAATACAACAACTGATGTAAGCGGTATTGTGAACAATGTTACCTTGAGACGCTTGCAACGGATTTGGTCCCATTATTTTCGGGCTGTGGAAACGTATGCAGCACATCCTGTGTTTACTTATCGGCAACTTCCCGCAAGTCTTTGGGTGGATATCGAACAGTTAGCGGATCAGGGCGGCGACATACCTTACTCGGGTAATTTACCTGCTACCTACACATTAGAGGCAACGTACACGCAAGCAATCCATGACGATATCGTCGCTGAGTTCCCCCAAGTTGCCCAAGGCATTGCTCGTGAGGGAGTATTCAAATCATGGATACTCCAAGAGGTTGGTAATGGTGCAATTTTCTGGGGTAACAATATCTCCAATTACCAACCTAGCCCCTACCGTATTAACGAAGGGGGTGGAGATGAAGAGGGTAGTATGGGTTATAACCACATTGTTTGGAAACGTATGTACGGGGCGGAAAACAGTTGTGAATCCAATCGAGGTTTCCTGACCAATGGCGTGGAAAATATTAATCTTTACCACCCGGTAAACAGTGCGCTGGCGTTTCTCGCTGCGGCTTCCGACAGTGCCTGTACATACTCACGAGGTTTATACAACGCTTACATCACAACACAGGGCCAAACTACCCCTGATTATGTGGTTGCCCATCCTCAGCAAAACACTCCGCTGTCATACTGTTATGAAACAACCGCACCTGGCGATATGGTCGGTCCGCGATGTTCTCGCGCCGGTAACCAAGCTAACTGGATTGCTTTTAATAGCACTCACGACGATGGTTACAACCTCTTGGGTAAAGCGGTAATTGCTTATAATCAAGGTGCCAATGCTAACAACCTACGAAACAACTCATATTTTACTGCTTTGCAAGGTATGCCGCGTCGCACTCCGGCAGGCAATTTCTCCCCCACCCATTTTGGTTACTGGCTAGGTGTCAAGCAACAAAGTTGGACGATTCAAGCAGATATCGGTGGTTATTTACCATTTGTTACCTATATTTGGGTGGGCGCTCGATATCCCCAGACAGACCCGGTTACCGGCCAGCCGCATCTCAATGCGGGGCAGCCTGAATGGTGTTTCGCCTATGGGGAGAAGGAGTGGATGGCCGGGCGAAGATATGCCGACGTGCGGACAGCTGCTATAGGAAGTATGCTTAATCCTGCTGTCGGAAGAATAGCTTGTCAATGACTGGAGTAATTTGATGAAATCAATATTGTATATATTTTCAATAAGCTTTCTTTTGTCCTGCTCATCGGTATATTCCCAAATCCAACTGGAAAAGGGAGTCAGCGTTAATGACCAAACCATTATGGATCTTGCAGCCACAAGCTTGCCGTATGCAGCGTCTTTTTGTGGATGGAATAATCCTTGCCCAGAAAATACTTCGTCACCGCTAGCTTTTATTCAATCTGATATTGATGGTGAATACTATGCATTAAAGGCAGACGGTAGGGTGGTATTTTTTAACGTAAATACAAAGCAGTTTAATCCGGGCTGGCTCCTCACTCGCTGGCCTACCGAGTTAATCGATAAAGAAGTTGCGTCTATTTATGACATGGAAGGTGCCTCAGAGGGTGATGTTTGGCATTTATATGCTCATGAACGTTTACTTAATACGAGCTCATTAGGTTGCTTGGCGAATACGCCTTTGCGATATGGTGCTTTGGAAAATAATGGCAAGGATAGTTTGGTTATTTACATGGGAAAGAATGACCAGCAACTTGATTGGATACTGTTTTCTCCGCAGTCTGCTGCCATTGAATTTTCTGCCCGATTGGCCCTGCAAGATTCTGTGGAGGCACCTCCGGGCAGCAAAGTGCAATACCTTTCTGATGCGTTGGGGCGTATTGGTGGGGTAGGTCGTCGAGCTTATGCAAAAGTTTATTTTGATGATTTTGATGGAGATGAGGAGCTTGATATTTTGGTTTGGCGTAAACGATACGAATCTCGTTTACAGGAAGATCCCATAAAAGGATTTGAACTCAAAAAAGAAGTTGTGCGTCATTATAAATTCATCGAAGGCACATATCAGAAACAGGATACCGAAGAAGCCACCATCAAAACATGGCTTACTACCAAACAGCTTACTTGGTCAAAAGGCTATCCTTCTAAAAGTGAATGTCCCGGCCAAACTGATCAGTTAATTCCTGAGATGCATGATCCATTGCTAAATGATCCTGACGTGTTGCAGTAACGAAATAAATCAATAGGCGGTAAAACGTAAACGGTAACGAATGAAAATTCGTTACCGTTTTTTATTTCTTCTTTCAGATTGTGCTGCTTGTCGAGGGAATCACTCGGCACATCCTTGTGCCTCGCCCTGCGGGCGGCTTCGCCGTGCAAAAATGCTTTCCTGCATTTTTGTGGGCCTTTACCCGCAACGGGTTGCATGTGTATTACCAGGTACCGGGCGACACGGAAAACCGCAACGGGGTTGTGGAAACGGATATTGAAATCCTTGGCTTGCTTGAAACGGGAGAGCAGGGCACACCGGTCAATGCACCGGCGACGATGCTGGAAATACCCAGTGTTCGGACCTTGGGTGGCATGCGGTTACGTTATCGCTATATTCCCCCGTCATTAGCCGGAACTGAATTAACCCGGCTGGAGTGGCGCTTTGGCCATCGTGGGCGTTTCTGCCGTCGTTATGGCGTTACTAACACAACAGCGGATGCCTGCGCACTGGTTGAGGCTAACATTCCTTATGTACAGGAGGATTCCCAAGGTAATCTGTATGACGGCAATATTTACTGGGAGCCGGTCGACGCCAATGGTGATACTGACTGGTCAAACTGGGCGGGCACCCAAACCACAGATACTGGTATTGAGGCGAGCCTCTATGCCCGCTATACCATTCCATCAGGTGTTGATGGATTGCGCGTACCGCGTGATTATCGGACCAATTTTCGTGTAAAAACTCGTGAGTTTCACGCTAATCCAAGTAATCCGATGACGGGCAGCGACGTGGCGATGTTGGAGGCGGTAATGTGGAATATTGGCATGTCGCCCAGCGCTAAACCAGGAGTATATGGCGTAAGACTGGGTGTTGCAGATCGTAACCGATTTGTTACTTCTACGCCGTCAGTGGGGCGCATGGTCGGACGATTTAATTACATCAGCTATGGCCCGGTAGTCTATGAAACACAAGAAATGCATACTGGACCGGTAACTGGTGAACAGCCCATCGCTGAAATAGGCAGGCATTGGCGTCATTTTATATTGGCACATACACATTGGCAGGGGAGTGCTACGATTAATTACGCGAATCTTGAACCGAATGCTAGCGGACAAACGAGTGCACAAGCTGGTAATGCGATTCAGGCGGCGGAAGCGGTTTGGGATGGCGTCGTTAATTATCCTGGCGGACCAAGCTTCGCTAACATCCCGCCGACATATACAGCAGCCAGACACAGCAATATACAGACGTTGACAGGCTCTACCTTTGAACGACATCAGATTCTCAAAGCTATGGCGCAAATGGAAGCCAATGGTAGGCATCAAGCTGACTATCGAATAATTGTCGGTGGTGGTGATGAGCGAGGTAGTAAAGGCTTTAACCAGTTACTGAATACTTACACTTATGGTGGGAGCGCACAGGATGGAAATGGCAGCGCAGCGGAAGAGGTTACCGGTTATACCGCGGCTGGCGTGAGTGCGGTTAATCATTATGATGCACGTCATAATCTGATTGCCAAAGCGGTATGGCTGGCAATTGATGATGTCCCTCGTCAGAACGGTGGTGGTGGCGGTAGTTTTTATCGAGCATTTGCTACCACAGGCGGCAGGAGTTATCGGGATATTTATCAATGGCCAGTGGCAACACCCTTGAGGAAAATAGAAACAACGGCAGTGTCTTCTGTTGTTACGGGAACAAACCATACGGATGATGATTACGAATTACTGGCGAAGGGGTTAGGTGGTTACAACCAGGGGGCAGCAATTTTTGGTGGAGGTACAGGACGCTCCTGGATCAATATGTTATTGGACAGGGTAACCCCTCTGGACCCAAGCTTTATTACTGCTCGTGGGCTCAGTTATCGTCAGAGGACAGCTCAGCAACGGCAGTTGTTTGCTAATACGGAATCCATGCGTTATGCCATGCGAGTGATGCATGATGTGGATAAATTGAATCTTCCCTATAGGACTTATGTATGGCAAGGCGGTTTAGGTGTTGATGTTAATGGTGATGGTATTATTCAGGATATTCCTGCTGACCCAACAGCGACTCCACCGGTTGCCGGTGTGATAGAAACAACGGAGCCTTGGTGTTTTGCTTATGGGGAGAATGAGTGGACTAATGGAACTACGTGGGTTCATGCATTGGATGCTGCTGTTGGCGACCCTTTGGCAGTGCCTCCAATAGCTCCAGTAGGGCGTATAGATTGTGTAACAGGGGTGGCTATACCATGAGGAATTGTTTTTTATCAGCAGTATTGTTTGCTTCGATATCGGTGAGTTCGCAGGAATTGGCTTTGAGTCAAGGTGTTGGGGTAACAATGGAGAACCTTTCTACGCTTGCTCAAACAAGCTTGCCACTTTCTGTTGCTAGAACAGGGCAAAGATCGGTTGGTGACCCGGTAGTTAGAGCATTTCTTCATTCTGAAGATACTGGCGTTGTGTATTCGCTGTCTGAGAGGATGAAGTTATACGCAACGCGTTATTCTAGCCGAGATCTTATCGGTTCATGGTCTCTCGAACCCTACTCAGAACATCTAAAAATCGGCGGAGAAGACTCTCTAGCGACTGAAGCCATTGCAGCCGCTTATGGCGAGCAGTTTAATCGCACAGATACCTTGGCAATCGTGCCCGACTATGAACCGAGCTACTTTATGTCTCCCGGAGATTTAAAAGATCGTGTTGGATGTATGGAAGCCAACCCATTGCGGTATGGTGATATTAACGAAGACGCACAGCAAGAACTCGTATTAACGATTGGCAAGGATTTTGTCGTTTTTTCACCGCAAAAGAAGAACGTAATTTTCAGCGCGCATTACTACCTGAGCGATGAACTTTCCCAGGAAGAAGCTCAGAACTCAGGATTGACCAACAATAAATCCAGTGACCCCGCGTATATTGCTTATTCCACACTGGAAGTGAAAGACAGGAGAGTTTTGTACCCCGCATTACGGTCTATATCAAAGCTTTACTTTGGCGGTTTTGAGAGCAGTCAGTCACGTGACATTGTGTTGTGGAGAAAGCTCTATCAATCAAAATTGGTTAATGATCCCGTGCCAGGTTTCTTTAAAATAGGTGAGCTTCTTGTTCATTACAAACTTATTGATGGGGAATATAAAAAACAAGATACGGAATCATCGGTTGTAAAAGGCTGGCTCACCGCCAAACAACTTACTTGGCAAAAAGGCTATCCCTCCAAAAGCGAATGTCCCGGTCAAACTGATCAGTTGATCCCGGAGATGCATGATCCATTATTAAATGATCCTGACGTGTTGCAGTAACGACACAATTCTACAAGCAGTAAAACGTAAACGGTAACGGATGGAAATTCGTTACCGTTTTTTATTTCTTTTTTAGATTGTGCTGCTTGTTGAGAGAGTCACTCGGCACATCCTGTCCACTTCCCCTATCCTGAGACAGGCGCAAGCGAGATGCTGCTGTCATTGATGCAATTAATAATTAATTGAAGCGATCACCTCAGGCAAAGACATTCAAATTCAATGGAGTCCAGGGAATTACGCATAAGCATTTAATTTTATCAATCCAGATTTGATCTGGTAGTCCATGGGTAGGGAGTGGTTAAATTCTATTAGAGCTTTGAAGATTTCTGCATCTGTAGAACCGTGGAGTTTCATATCGTTATATATCTCAATTCTTTGCTCTGTTACCTTCGCGGCGGTGTTATCAAACTCGACTGATTGGTTTGTCCATCTGCGCCAGGCTTCTGCATCATTGAGCGGTGGAGCCTCATTCAAATTGACTAAGAGCTTGTCTGGAATAAAAGCCACATCTTTCGCCATGGTTTTTGCAAATTCTGGATTAGCCTCAACCTTCGGAAGAAAGTGATCCCAGCCATGATGGCGAGCGGGGTTCGAAGGGCCGGCGTTAATGGTGGCAGCGGCTTGGCTGGCGGTGTGCAGAGCATGCTCATTATTAGTAAATTTTAATCGCAATGCATTGACTGTACTGGTTAGTTGGGTAATGGCTGACATGTACACCTCCGTTATGTATATATGAGCACGCGCAGGGAACGTGCCATTATCTAAATCAGGGTTTAGATGACAGTACGTAGGTTTCTATACCAGCAAGCGGAAAAGCTTTGCCACAGCGATCNAGTTGAAGATTGCCGTCTGACTGGGGGTTATGGGAGGTAAATGTCGATTTGATTTTTTAACACAGCCAGAACACCAACCNTGATCCGTCCCGGCATCCTTTATTGTGATCGCATTAGAAATTACAACGACGAGGAAGCCAATTACCTGTTTTAATCCAGAGCAGGCCTGCACCTTTTCTACCCCCGCAAAAACCCCAGAAAGGCCTGCAAAAAACGCAAACCTTTCCGAGCTCTTATCAAAAACTTCCTCCCTACAACCGACAATCATTCCCCAGATTAGCCTGAATGATCTCCTTATCCGCTTCGTCGGTCAGGCCGTCGTGATTCAGGTCGTACCAGCTTGACAGTCCGCCGCCTTGTTCGGGGTCGGCCCAGTAGGTCCATTCTTCCAGGTCGGTTTCGTCGACGCGCAGGTCGCCGTTTCCGTCGCCGGGGCAGCTGATGCCGCTGTTGAGCAGTTCGGTCAGGGCGTTGCTCAGGGTGGTGAAGTGGGTTTGTTGTTCCGGTGTCAGTTCGTCCGGTGTTTTATCGGCCAGGAGGTTGAGGTCGGCGCGGTCGAGTTTGAGTTCTTCCGGGTTGGTGCTTTCGTTGATTTCGTAGAACTCTTCTGTGTCCACGTAGGTTTCAGTGGCGCAGTCCATGCGGCTGAGGCGGACGAGTTTGTATTGGGTGTCGCGCAGTGCGCTCTGGTGACGCGGGAAGAGTACGGTTGGGCTTTCTCCCTGGGTTTCCAGGTAGGCATTTACGGCGCAGCAGGAGGAGATGCCGGCGGGTTCGATGTCGCTGCCGGGGCCGTACCAGACGCCGCTTTGGTCTTCGCAGACCTGGCGCTGCGGGAATATCTGGACGCAGGTGTTGGCTGCGGGGATTACGCAGGGTGGGGAGGTTTCAGCGCTGATGTTGGTGCCTTGCTCGGTGAAGTTGGTGGTGCGGATGCTGTCCTGCTCGGGGTCGGCGAGGTAGGGCAGTACCGGTTGTGCGTCCAGCTGCAGCCAGTCCGGCAGGCGTTCTTCTTCGATGCCGGCTATCTCGCGAAACAGGCTGTAGAGGTCGGTGGTATTGACCATATGCGGTACGTCGCGATCCGGATGGTTCACGATGGATTCGGGTCCGGCCACGATCAGTGGAACCCAGATGCCGGTCTGGTACAGGGAGCCTTTGGCGCGCATGGGGTCGAAGGGCAGTTTGACCGTGGGCATGTAGGTGCCGTTGTCGCTGGCGATGATGACGACGGTGTTGCTTTCCGGGTTGTATTGCAGGCTGCCGTCTTCCTGTCGGATGGCTATGCCGGTTTCTTCCAGCAGACGGCCGATCTCGTGGTCGATGGCTTCCAGCATGTGCTGGGCTACAGCGCGCTGCTGGGCAAATTCTGCGAGGTCGACGGGGTCCGCTGGCAGCACGCCGAGTTCCGCGAGGTTAGCAGCCACTGGTGTGCCGCAGCCGAGCAGGCTCAGGGTTGCGTCCGGGTGAGGCAGGAGCGAGGCGGGTGGCGGTTGCAGCGGTGCGTGGAGCGCGGAATAGCCGAGGCTCATCATCCAGGGCGTGCCGGGTTGCTGTTCCCGGGTCTGCTGTATCCACTGGATGGCTCGATTGGTTTCCAGGGTGGTGCGATAACCACGGGCACGGGGGTCGGAGACGGGCAGGGTTTCATTGCTGCCGTCAGGTTCGTTGATCTTCCAGGCTCCGGTGTAGTAACCGTTCTGCACGGAAAAGTTGAGCTCAGCCCAGCGTGTCTCGCTGTAGGCGGTGGCGTTGGGGTCGAAGATGCCGCCCCGCTCNACGCAGGCGCGTCCGGGCTGCGGAAAGNTCTCGGGGTCGTTCATCACCAGATGCCCGCCGTCTGCCATGTAGCAGACGCCCNTATCTGCACCATGCTCCGCATCGGCCAGGGTGTTAGGCACAAACCCGCAGTGATAGGTGCCTTCCGGGGCTACACCGCCTGCTGTGGTATCGATGGGATAGGGAGCTCCATCGAGATACCCGGCAAAGTAATCCCAGCCCAGTTCGCGCATGGCATCGTCACCCAGCGGGTGGTTGCGGGGTTCCAGTTCAGAGCCGGTGAGGTGCATCTTGCCGATAAGCGCGCTGACATAGCCGGCTTCCTGCTTGAGCAGCTTGGGCGTGGTGAGGGTATAGGGCGAGACCTGGGAATTGGCGAGGTCCTTGGAGACGATGGCGTTCTGTACCCCGCTGCGAAACGGATAGAGTCCGTTGAAGAAGGTGGAGCGGGTCGGTGAGCAGGTGGGCATCGACCAGGTGTTGCGGAAGCGTACTCCGGCGTTGGCAATGGCGTTGATGCTGTTGGTCTGGGCAGGGACGGCTCCGCCATAGCCCATCACTTCAAACTGGTCCACGCCAGCGTCGTCCATAACGATAAAGAGAATGTTGGGGGGCGATACATCGACAACGCCGCCCGGGTCGGAGCTGGCGCTTGCGCTGGATGTCGGGCTGGAGGCTGCGCTTGAGGCCGGGCTGGAACTGGCGCCGGAACTGGAATTTGAGCTGGAGCCGCAGCCGCTGATCGCCAGCGCGCCCAACAGCCCCAGACCGGCCAATATCATTGGGGTTTTCATGATGGTTAAGTCCTCTTTGGTGATAGTGGCCGCAGGTGCGGCCTTTGTCTTCCCGGTTTGTTACAGCGCCAGCGCCGGGTCCTCTGGATTTTGTTGTCGCAGTGCATCAAGCAGTCCGGCCCGGTCCTCGCCTGGGGGGAGGTAAGTCAGCAGGGTCAAGCGCAACAGCCGGCTTGCCGGGGCCTTGCGAAGTTGCTCCCGCAGCAGCTGTACTGCCTGTTCACGCCGGCCAGTGTCATACCAGGCCACGGCCAGCACGTAGGTGTAGGTCTCGTTGTCCGGCTGCAGGTGGTGGGCCTGCTCCAGCGAACTCACTCCGGCAGCGAGTTGACTGGCGCGGATGTGGGCAAGGCCCAGCGCATGGTGCAGGCTTGCCTCGTTCGGATACGTGCTCCGGGCCTGCTCCAGCAGTTGGTGTGCGGCCGCAGGCTGGCCATCGACGAACTCCCGCCACTGGGCCAGTGCTGTCACGGCTGGTGCAAAAGCCGGATTGCGCCTCAGCGCTGCCTCCAGTGCGGGGGCAACCTGATCGGTGCGACCGGTGAGGCGGTAAAGGTTGGCCAGGTTGAACCAGGCCTCGGCATTTGCGAGCAGGTCTTTCTGCGCCTGTTCGTACTCCGCAAAGGGTTCAGGGGCCAGGGTGCGTCCGGACTGTTCCGCGAGCATGAGCATCTGTTCAGCGGCGGTGATGCGCACCGCCCGTACCGGGTCTGTCAGCAATGGCGCGAACTGGCTTTCAAGCTGGAGCGGGTCCAGTGCGGCGAGGGCCTCGATGGCTGCCCGTCGCACGGGGGCGTCCGGGTGTTCAAGGGCAGCAATGAGTTGTTGCTGGGCCGGGCGCGAGGGATAGGCCGGGAGTTCTGCGAGCAGAGCGGCGCGGCGCAGTCCCGGCAGATCGGTGCGGGAAAGCTGTTCCAGCAGGGCTGCCGCAGCGCCGGGTTTCCCTTGCCGGGCTTTGGCTAACGCTTCCACATAGCCGCCATCGCGCGGTCGGTGGTCGGGGTACCATTGGTCGAACTGCGCTATCAATTCCTGGGGCGGCAGTGGGCTGGCGGGACGGTCGTTGTGGCAGCTCAGGCACGCATCGCTGTGACCCAGGGCCAGTGCCTGAGCCGGATTCGGTGAACTGAAACTGTGGTCGTGACGCAGGTCGTTGCCCATGTACACCTTGCCCGGCATATGGCAGGCGACACAGGCCGAACCGGCAGAGCCGGGGGCGTGGTGGTGGTGAGAGGGATCATCGTAGGCCGCTGCCCGCAAGCGGTCGGTGGACAATGCGCGTACCGCGATGCCGCCGGGGTTGTGGCACTGGGTGCAGACGGCGTTGCCGTCGAGGCGCAACCTGCCGCTGTGGGCGTTGTGGCAATCGCTGCAGACCACACCTGCCTGATGCATATGGCTTTGCAGGAAGGAGCCATATTCAAAGACTTCATCCTTGATCTTGCCGTCCACTTCATAGAGCTCTGCCGTCAGGGGACTGACGAGATAAGCATCCTCAAGCCGCGGCCAGAGTGTCGGATCGCCCAAGGGGGTTCGGCGGCTGTGGCAGCGGCCACAGACCTCCAGCTGCAGGCTTGGCTGTTGTGTGCTCAATGACAGAGCAAATCCTCTGGTCGGGCTGGCATCCGGTGCTGCGGCCCAACGCAGGTGATCCGACGCAGGCCCATGACAGCCCTGGCAGGTAATACCCGCCGCGTGCCACTGGCTGTCGAAACGGTCTTCTATCGGGTCATAGCCGGGCTGGTAGCCGGTGGTGTGGCACTCAATGCATTGGGTATTGGCGTTGTGGGCGGGCTTACTCCAGTGCAGCGCGTGATGGCTATCCACGCCTTGGCCGTCGTATAGGTGAAACCACTCCTGCTTTTCCGTATCCCAGGCCACGCCCGATGCCTGCAGGCGGCCGTCATCCAGCGCCAGCAGGTATTGCTGCAGGGGCGACCAGCCGAAGGTATAAGCCAGGGTAAATTCCCGCTGCTGCCCGGAGCCGTCGGGTGTGCGCAGGCGGTACTGATGCGTGTGCTGCGCAATCTGTTGTTGCAAAAAATGCGTAGTTTCCGTGTCGCTGGTGAAGAGGGTGTTGTTGAAGTCGCCGAGCACGGTGTCTGGTGCAGGAGCCAGCATGGCCAGCTGATGGTGCGAGCCTTGCCAGTCTTCAACCTGTGGAAGATGGCATTGGCGGCATTGCGCTTCGTCCACCAGGTGGGGCCTCGCTGTCACCCGCTCAGCAGATGAGGGCATGTTATCCGCCGTTACCCATAGAACGCTGGCCCACAGGGCAGCGATGAACATAAGAACACTGAGGTAAGCAAGGCGATGCCCGAGCATGATTATTGTTAGCCTGTTGCTGTGATAGCGGTCTGGCGGGCGGGAAATGCTCATCCCGTTATCGGTTTGTCCGAAACCAGTTGGCGCATTATTGCGNGCGGAGGTGGAGCGGGGCATACCATGAATATGGTATGCCGGTCAGCNGGACGTGTTAGCGGTCTCGGGGAGTTGCAGAGGAAGCTTCAGGGTCAGGCGCGTACCTGTTTCCAGTCCTTTCTCNAATCCTTCGATCTCAATGNTGCCATTGAGCTGGCGGATGCGGCGGCGCATGTTGGCCAGACCGGTGCCGGTGCGATTCGGCTGGCGGGGAAANGGAATCCCATCGTTCTCCACGGTGATACACGCTGCGCCGTCATCGCTCTGACTGCCCANCACGCTGATGGCGGTGGCTTTGCCATGCTTGATAGCGTTGGTGACGGCTTCCTGCAGGATTCGCAGTACGTTCAGCACGTGAGACGGNGTCACNCCCGTAACATCCGGCAGGCGCACCATGGACCATTGGAGTGAGATCCCCATGCGTTTGAGCTGGCGCTCCAGNCGCTCGCGCANNCCGGCCAGGGCGACGGGAAATTCATGGTCCTGGATATCCAGTGAGTGGATCACCAGCCGCAGATCATCCAGTGCTTCCCGCGCGGCGCGCTCCACCTGCGTCGACTGCTCCCGCTCAGACAGAGCGATGATCGAAGCCAGGTGGCCGGACAGGCCGTCGTGCAGGTCCGCGGTCAGGCGCTGGCGCTCTTCGCTCAGGGTTCTCCGGGCTGCTTCTTTGCGTTCTTCCGCGTGCAGTCTCGCCAGTTCCTGTTCCTGCTCCTGAAGGCGCAGGGTCAGATACGCATTAATGTTATCCAGCTGATTGAGGCTGATGCCCAGCCGACGCATCAGGATCATGGCGATGCCGATCATCATGGCGGGACGGTAATACACGGACAGCAGCACCGGCCCATCAAGCTGCCCCGCGACTATGCCGTAATCGTGCAGGGCCGTGACCAGTGCCAGCAGCAGCGGAAACAGCAGCAACCAGGCTTCCCCGAGCCGTTTCGTCACCGCCGCCCAGATGGCGATACTGAGACTCACCAGCAGGCCGGTCATATTGACCGGCGCATTGACGAACATCACCAGTTTGGATGCGGCAACCAGATCAAGCAGCGCCAGCAGCAGGCACAGGGCCGGCACTCCGCCCGCCGCCAGTTTCAGCCAGCGCGGTGGCGGAATACCTGCCACCAGCAGCACCGTGATGACCAGGATGATACTGGCCGCTGAACCCAGAATATGGAGGTAAGGCATGAGCTGGCTGAGGAATGGCAGCAGGTTCTGCAGCATGCCCAGNTAGATAAACATGGANGTCAGCAGAAGCAGTGTCAGCCAGCCGAACAGNGCCTCCTGGGGNCGATACANCCANAGCACCAGCACCACCAGGGTCATCAGCAGCTGGCCGGCTGGCACCATCAGGCGCAGGTATTCCAGCAGGAATACCCGGCTGCGGTAATGGGGTGCCAGTTCCTCCGCAGTCCCCACATACAAGGTCGACAGGTAACCGGGTACCAGGCTCATGGACTGCAGATGGATGTCGATGATGTTGTCTCCCGGCTGCAGCAGCCAGGCGGGCAGGGGGATCAGCGCGGGAGTGCCGGACGCCAGCCCGATCATGGTGGTGCGATGCCGGGTATCCGCGAGTTCATGGCCCGCCAGCTCGACCACAACCTGATGGCTGATGGTGGGGATAAACAGATAAAGCGGTGCAGTTTCCTGGAGCGGCAGGGTGACGCGGTAATGCTCGGCCTGATAGGCAGGTCGACGGGCCTGCGGCAGCTTGACCGGTTGCCAGTCATCGCCATCCAGCCGCAGTGCCTCGCTGATGGCGAGCGTCTGTGGCTCCGCCGGGCTCAGCCATAAGGGCGCGCTGGCGAGAATCCCCAGCGCCAGCCATAGCACCCCTAAACCGAACTGCCGGATCACAGTTTCAACAGACCCCTTTTTGATGCTTCATATACGGCCTCAGAGCGATTATTGGCCGCCAGTTTGCGATAGATGTTCTTGATGTGCACCGGCACAGTATGGCGCGAAATGCCTAACCACTCCGCCAGTTCAGTATAGGTAAAACCCTTGGCAATGCCGCGCAGGATTTCAGTTTCGCGGGGTGTCAGTTCGGGCGCGGGAACAGCAGGGGTGGTGCCGTTCATGCGGCGCACCAGGATGCGGGCGATAGACGAGGATATCGGTGAGCGCCCGGCACGCAGCTCCTGAATGGCTTCCACCAGCTCCAGTGAGTCAGCATCCTTCAGCAGGTAGCCCACGGCGCCGGCCTCAATGGCTCCCAATACGGTTTCGTCGTCGGCCAGGGCTGAGATCACCATGGCATCCGCTTCGGGGTAGCGGCGGCGGAGCAGCTGAATGGCTTCAATTCCATGGCCGTCGGGCAGATTCAGATCAGCCATCAGCAGATCTACCGGCTGGCTGTGGAGGACCTCCAGTGCTTCGCCCAAAGTGGCGCAGGCAGCAACCAGCTCCCCGCCGGGCCAGTCCTGCAGGATGCGGGCAAAGCGTTCGCGCAGCGGTGCGTCATCTTCGAGTAAAAGTACCCGCACCGCCGGTGAAGCAGGGTCGTTGTCAGCTGTTGTGTGGGTCATGGAATCTGTGCCTGTTCTATCGGACCCCATCATGGCAGAGCCCGGCGGGGGTCAATATACCTTGTTTATGGTATAGGCAGACCGACCTGGGCAAAGATTGCCGCCCTCCAGTACCCACAATCCGGATCAGCGCCCTCCGTTAAGCAGCGCGAACACCTTGCGGTATTCGCCACTGCTTTCCGCATTCCGCAAAGGCTTGACGCGATCCACCAGAATTTCATCCGTTGCCTGTTCGAGGCGTGCCAGACTTTCCTCGATAAAATCCTCCAGCGGCATGCAGTGTGGACTGTCGCGGTGCCCGGGCATCAGGTCGGTGGCTACGGCGGGCGGCGCGAGTTCCAGAACCTCCACGGCAGTGCCCCGCAGCTGATGGCGCAGAGACTGGGCGTAGGAGTGGATGGCGGCCTTGGTGGCGCAGTAGGTCGGCGTGTGCGTGAGCGGGATAAACGCCAGCCCGGAAGACACCATCATCACCGTTGCGCGGGCCTGCCTTCTCAGGTGAGGCAGCAGCGCCGCCGTGAGGCGGATCGGCCCCAACAGGTTGGTCGCAACAGTGTCTTCTGCGGTTGTGAGATCTACGGGGTCTGCCAGAAGATCTTCACTGATCATGATGCCGGCGTTATTGATGAGTACATTCAGCTCGGGATGCTCGGTCACAAGGCTGTCGCTGAACGCGCGGATGGCGTCGGCGTCCTGCATATCCAGTTCCATCCACCGCATGCCCGGATAATCCTGCACAACGGCTTCCAGCGCGGCCCGACGGCGACCGGTGATGATGACCTGATTGCCCCGTTGATGGAACGCGATGGCGAGTGCTTTACCGATGCCGGCGCTGCCGCCGGTAATCAATATCGTGTTGCCTGTCATATTCATAGGAGTCTCCTTAAACAAGTCCGCCATTGGCGAATNTCGTCTGGCCATTTACCCACGCGCCCNTNTCGCTGCAGAGTGCGGCAATGACATCGGCAATATCGGCAGGCTCGCCCAGNCGTTTGTGAGGCGTGCGCTGGGCAAAGGCGGCGATCTGCTGCGGGGTTTTGCCGTCGGTAAACAGTGGTGTATTGACTACGCCCGGCGCAATGGCATTGACCGAGATCCCACGCCCTTCAAGTTCCTTGGCGAGGCTGCCGACAAACATATCCTGAGCCATCTTGGTGGCTGCGTAGGGGCCATAAGTCGCGGTGCGCAGCTGGGTGATACTGGAGGACAGGCAGATAATCCGCCCACCATCACGAATGCGACGGGCGGCTTCGCGCAGGGTATTGAAGCTGCCTTTAGCGTTCACCGCCCACATGCGGTCAAACGCCTGATCGGACAATTCACTGAACGCACCCAGATGCATGATGCCCGCATTGGCTACCGCGACATCCACGCCGCCGAATTCTTTTTCGCAGGCATCGAACAGGCGGCTGACAGCTTTGGGATCGCTCACATCCGCCTGCACCCAGATCGCCTTGCCGCCGGCGGCTTCTATCTCGGCCACAACAGCGGCGGCGAGTTCACGATTTTTTTCACAGTTGACGGTAACGGCGTAGCCTTCGCGGGCCAGCCGTCTCGCGGTAGCGGCACCGATACCGCGGGAGGAGCCGGTAACGATAGCCGCTTTGCCATTGCCTGCAGGTGGCGTGGCGCTGGTTGCGCCGAAACTGGATGCGACGCCGAGCATCAGGGGGGCGGCTGCCATCGCCGTGACCAGTCCACGGCGGCCCTGGCCTTTGCGGGAGAGCGTGGTTTCGTCAGAAGGTGTTTTCATGGCACTGTTCCTTGGTTGGTTATGACAAGTGAACAGTAAAACCAATGGCCTGACCGTTTTTGCCTGAGGCTTCACCATGCTTGCCGGATTCTGCAGCGCAATAGCCTCCGCCGGATTCTTGCGTTAGCCTGTAGTCATGAAGACTTATCAATTGCTGATCGATGCTGCTCAACGCTACGCCCGCCGCCACGCCAACAGTGACGGGCTTGCTATCACGCCTGTGCCGGGGCTGCGGATGATGTGTCTGAGCGTCCCGAACCGAAAACTCCAGTCGGTTTATCGTCCTCTGGTTTGCCTCGTATTACAGGGGCGGAAACAGCTGCTGGTCGGACATCAGCAACAGCTCTG
>Ga0065721_10049500_pt1 | contig 32858 bp, 36 predicted proteins | sample Mesricmetagenome_FD_59108 | JGI IMG/M metagenome (GOLD analysis project Ga0065721, IMG submission 59108) | Mesophilic microbial community from rice straw/compost enrichment Sample: eDNA_1 v2 (version 2) | ecosystem: Engineered > Solid waste > Grass > Composting > Bioreactor | place: USA: Davis... | reverse complement strand
GGTATCGGGAGTCCGATACCTTTGCACCGGGAGATCGGCCGGTGGTGGTGACGACGCCCTGGTGCAAGGTTGGCCTTTCCATCTGCTACGACCTGCGTTTTCCGGAGTACTTCCGGCAATTGGCGCAGCTTGGTGCAAGCCTGCTGACGGTGCCGTCGGCGTTTACCTATCGCACCGGGGAAGCGCATTGGGAAGTGTTATTGCGGGCGCGGGCGATTGAAAATCAATGTTTTGTCCTGGCGGCGAATCAAGGCGGTCAGCACGACGCCAAGCGGCATACCTGGGGTCATTCCTGTTTGATCGATCCCTGGGGTAAGGTATTGGCTTGCCGCACGGAGGAGGGACCGGGCCTGGTGGTGGCGGATCTGGATTTTGCTGCGCTACGGGAAATACGGCGGCAGATGCCGGTGTTTCAGCATCGCCGGTTCTGACTTAGAAGCCTACCAAGGCGGATTTAGTATTAATACGCCCAGCCTATGCGCAAGCCGGCGCCCTCGCCGCCATCGCCCTGGACGTAAGTCAGATCCAGCAAAAAGCTGCCGAGGTGCCAGCCCAGGCCGCCGCTCAGCTGATCACCTACCGACGCCTCCAGGTCGTGCCGGTAGCCCAGGCGCAGGGCGAGTATCGGCAGACGGTATTCGATGCCCAGGCTGACATCCTGGCGTTCGGCTTCCCCTTGTAATGCGGGCGTCTTGTCCAAATCGGCATCCAGTCCCACGTCGAAACTTTCCCCGATGTAGGCCAGACCCAGACGCCCGCGCGGCTGCAGTTTGATGCGCTCACCTGCATCGGTGGTAATGGTTTTGCTGCGCAGATCTTTGACCGCGAGACCGATGCGCCAGTGATCCGCGAGGGTGACGGCTGCGCCTATATCCACATTGAAGTAGAACTCGGTGCGGTCAGTGCCGGCGCTCTCAAACGTGCCATTCACCACCCGCCAGCTCTCGTCAAAAATGCGCAGATGCACCACCTTCGGCGCTATGCCCAAAGCGATTTCCTGATTCCACAAGGTGTACTGTTTACCGGCCGAGACACCGAGTTCGGACAGCAGCAGCCCGGTGCCGGAGGCGGAGGACTGGATCTGTTCACTCGGGTCCATCAGGCCGTTGTCGTTGTACAGTTCCGGATGCTCCTCACCCCTGGTGCCGCCGCTTTCGACGAATTCCAGGGCTTCCATATAATCCTCGAGCAAGTCGTAATCGGCCTGCGCGATTTGCGATACCCCCCGCCCGAGCACCCGTGATCCGACAAAAAACGTACCGCCCTCGAAATCGCCGGGCAGGCTCACGCTGTAGCCCACATAGCCCTCGGCATTGATGTCCTTGCCATCGATATCGCGCATGGCGCGCTCCAGTTCGCGGGCAGCGTCGATGCCCACTCTTGCGGTTTCCGGCGTCGGCGCGCCGTTGAGGTCGTCGATGGCATCGCTCAGCCGCCCTTCGAGATCGTCGTCTATAAGATCGGCAGCGGTGCGGGCGCCGTCGGATACGGCCGCGAGCAGGGCGTGGAAACTGTGGGAGCCGTCGCGGGTGCGATCTTCATGGCCTTCGTGAAAAGCGGTGAGGGCAGGATTGTAGAAATGGCCGGTGTCGGCATTGCCGAGGGCGACCCCAGTGCCACCGAGGGCCAGACCGCGGGCGTCGAAAACGCCGTAACTGTCGGCGGCAAGTCCCGAGGCATGGGTGGCCAACAATCCAATCAGCAGGCGGCTGCAGTGGGCTCTGTTCAAAATTGCGCTCCTGGCCCAGGTTAAACGGGGCAGCGGTAAGCCGGGTGGTCGCTGCATGCGACCCGTCGGCGAAACCGCGTCAATTTACAAGATGAACAGGCTAAAGGAATAGGTGGAAGTGTGCGGTGGCACTCAGTCGGCGTTTCTGCCCGCCACCGCATCGCGGATAAAGCGAAACAGTTTGCGCGCGTGGGTCGGCGCTTGTTGGCTGCCGGCCGCGCCTTTGGCACTGCGCACCAGGTGGCGCAGTTGCTGGCGATCAGCGAGGGGAAATTCATCGAAAAAACGCTCCATCACTTCCTGCTCGCCTTTTATCAGATCGTCGCGCCACTGCTCCATAACGTGAAACAGGCGCGCCAGGCGATCCTGTTCTTCCTTGATGCCGGCGACGGCGGCGGCGATCGCTTCGTGGTCCTCGCTGCGCATCAGCTTGCCGAGGAACTGATAGTGGCGGCGCAGCGCTTCGTTTTTCTTGATGTTTTTGCTTTCTTCCACCGCGCGGCGCATTTCCGCGCTCAGCGGCATCTGCGCCAGTTGCTCCGCGTTCAGGGTGGTCAGATGCACCGCCAGATCCTGCAGCGCGTGCATCTCCTTTTTCATGCGCGTTTTGCTGACCCAGCGAAAGACTTCCTCTTCTCCGTCGTCCTGCGCGTCCTGATCAAATTCATTCATGTCGATATACCGGTGTACGAAAGGTGCGGCTCAGCGCTGAGTCGCAAAAGGCGGAGAAGCCTACAGCATCCGCGCGGGGGGTTAAAGCGCAGCCGGTGTTATTCGCCTTCGCCAAATTTATCCTCAATCAGCGCCAACAGCTCGGCGAGCGCTTGCTCCTCGTCGTGACCGTCGGCGAATATTTCGATGGTGGTGCCTTTGGATGCCGCCAGCAGCATCAGCGACATGATGCTTTTGCCATCGATGGTTTTGCCATTGCAGCACACCTGCATTTTGCAGGCATAGCGGCCGCACAGATTGGCGAATTTGGTGGCGGCCCGGGCGTGCAGACCCAGTTTGTTGGATATGACAACCTGTTTGGAGATCATGCGTTGCTGCCAATATTCATTGTTATTGTTATGCCGTTGCGTCCGTAAGGGGCAGCGGTCAGGGCGACGTCTGCGTCAGCTGGCGATGGCGAGTCTGCACATTCGGATACAGCCGCTGAAAATGCGCGCTTAATTTATCCGCCAGATACACCGAGCGGTGCATGCCGCCCGTGCAGCCGATCGCAATCGTCAGATAACTGCGGTTGTTCTGTTCAAAACTCGGAATCCATTTCTCCAAAAACTGCACTATATCCTCGTACATGGAGGTCACCTGCGGCTGCGACGCAAGGAAATCCATGACCGGGGTTTGCAGCCCTGTATGCGCACGCAAATCCGGCTGCCAGTATGGATTGGGCAGGCTGCGCACATCAAAAACAAAATCGGCGTCCACCGGCACACCGTATTTGAAGCCGAAGGATTCGAACATCAACGCCATACCCTGGCCCTCGGCTCCCGCCACTTTCTTTTTCACCGCCGAACGCAATTCGTGCAGGGTCAGATTGCTGGTGTCGATGGTGATATCCGACAGTCGCGCCACCGGATCCAGAATGGCATTTTCCGCGCGAATGGCCTCGCGCAGGCCAGTGGTTTTGTTGGACAGGGGATGTTTGCGGCGAGTTTCACTGAAGCGCTTGATCAGCACCTGATCGCTGGCGTCGAGGTAGACCACGGTAAAGCGCGCGTTCTGGTGTTGCTGTGCCCACTCCAGAATTTCTGGAAAGCGGCTGAGATCGCCGCTGACGGTGCGTGCGTCTATACCCACGGCGAATTTCATCGCCTGGTTGTTGGCGCCTTGGGAGACTTCAGTGATGAGGGCCGGCAGCAGATTGACCGGAAGGTTGTCGATGCAGATGAAACCGCTGTCTTCGAGCAGCTGCAGCGCCGTGGTCTTGCCAGAGCCGGACCTGCCGCTGATGACTACGAATTCCACGTTTCAGGCCCTCCGCCGAACCTGCTTAAAGGTCCGCTTCTATGGCGGCGCGGTAGAGATCGTCGCCGGTTTCCGCGCGCCGCAGGGATTGCACGAAACGCGGATTTTGCAGATGTTCCGCCAGCATTGCCAGGGTCTGCAGGTGGGCGTTTTCGGCATTCTCCGGCACCAGCATGGCAAAGATTACGTCCACCGGCTGGCTGTCCACGGAATCAAAATCGATGGGGGTCGCCAGGGTCATAAGCGCGCCTATGGTGGCGCCAGCGGTTTTAAAACGGCAGTGGGGGATGGCGATGCCTTCGCCTATACCGGTAGAGCCGAGACGCTCCCGCGCCACTAGCTGCTGAAACAGCTCGTCGGCATTGATGCCGTCACAGCCTTCGGCGATCAGCGAAGCGAGGACCTCCAGCGAGCGTTTCTTGCTCGTGCAGGTGACGTGACAGAGAGTGCGTTGCTGTGTGAGAAGCGATTCAATTTGCATATAGGGATTTCGACCGCATCCGGGGGACGAGACCTTCAGGTTCGCCCATATTTATTTGAGACGGCAGCGGCTGCGTCAGACCAGCCGCTTGCGTTCGTTGGAGGGCGCTATGCCCAGGGACTCGCGATATTTGGCGATGGTTCGCCGGGCGACATGAATCCCCTGTTCTTCGAGCAGGGCGGTGATCTTGGAGTCGCTCAAGGGTTTGCGGGGATTTTCCGCCGCCACGAGTTTTTTAATGATAGCGCGAATGGCTGTTGAGGAACACTCGCCGCCAGATTCGGTACTTACGTGACTGGAGAAAAAGTACTTGAGCTCAAAGATGCCCTGGGGTGTGTGCATGTACTTTTGGGTGGTAACCCGCGAGATAGTGGATTCATGCATTTCCACCATTTCCGCCACGTCGTGCAGCACCATGGGCTTCATCGCTTCAGGGCCGTGATCGAGAAATCCCTGTTGCCGCTCGACGATGCAAGTGGCCACTTTCAGCAGGGTTTCATTGCGGCTCTGCAGGCTTTTGATGAACCAGCGCGCTTCCTGCAGGTTATCGCGTAAAAAGGTGTTGTCGTTGCTGCTGTCGGCGCGACGCACCAGGGAGGCGTAGTCCGGATTGATGCGCAATTTCGGCGCAATTTCCGGGTTGAGCTGGACCATCCAGCGGTTGTTCTCCTTTTTTACGAACACATCCGGCACCACATATTCCGTGGTGTCCTCGCCGATCTGCTCGCCTGGGCGCGGATTGAGGCTCTGGATAATGCGAATGGCCTCTTGCAACTCGTTTTCCTTTACCCGCAGTTTGCGCATCAGTTGTTTGAAATCCCGCGCGCCCAACAGCGGCAGATAATTGCGCACCAGATTCACCGCCACATCGTAAGAGGGCAGGGTGTTGGGCAATTGCCGCAGTTGCAGCAGTAGGCATTCCGCCAGATCCTGGCTTGCCACTCCCGGTGGATCGAACTGCTGCAGGCGGTGCAACACCGCCATCACTTCATCCATCTCCAGTTCGGGAAAATCTTTCAACAGACCTTGCCAAATTTCCTCGACCGGCTGCACCAGCATGCCGCTGGGCCCCACCGCGTCGATGATGGCTTCGCCGATATAACGATCCAGATCGGACATGGGGGTGAGATTGAGTTGCCAGGAGAGATAGTCTTGCAGGGATTCGGAGGTGCCGCGGCGGGATTCGAAGTCCATATCTTCGTTTTCCGGCCGCGACAAGCCGGTGCCGGTGGGCGCGCTTTGGTAGACATCATCCCAGCTAGTGTCGACCGCGAGTTCGGTGGGAATTTCAGTGCTCCATTCCCCATCGGGGGCGTGGTCTTCGCCATCCTCGCGAGTGGTGCTCAGTTCCTCGACTTTGCTGTTGGTTTCCTTGCCGTTGACGAAATCCAATTCCGGCCCGTCGCCGCCGCCGGGGTAGTCGCCCGCGCCTTCGTCATCGGCGACATCCAGCATAGGGTTGGTTTCCAGGGCTTCCTGAATTTCGGTTTGAAGATCGAGCGTGGACAGTTGCAAGAGACGGATGGCCTGCTGCAGCTGAGGCGTCATGGTGAGCTGCTGGCCGAGTTTGAGTTGCAGTGATTGCTTCATTCGTCAGTCTTCGCCGTTGCAGGATAAGAAGAATGCCGTAATTCTAGTCATCCCTATTTCGACAAGCAATCATTTTTGCCGATTTTAAAAGCAAACTTTGGGCCAGCTAGAGCGATATTCTTCGCTTGTCAAGCTGCCCGCACACCATAGTTCAGAGGCGGAAGTTTTCTCCGAGATAGACTTTGCGCACTTTGGGATTGTTCATCACGGTATCGGGTGAGCCCTCAGCGATGATGTAACCCTCACTCACAATATAGGCTTTTTCACAGATATCCAGCGTCTCGCGCACATTATGGTCGGTGATTAGAACCCCCAGGCCGCGCTGTTTCAGGTGCGTCACGATATTTTTGATGTCGTTGACCGAGATGGGATCGACCCCGGCAAATGGCTCGTCGAGCAGAATAAATTCCGGATTGGTGGCGATGGCGCGGGCGATTTCGACGCGGCGGCGCTCGCCGCCGGAGAGGGCCATACCCAGGCTGTTGCGGATGTGGGTGACGTGGAACTCCTGCAGCAGATGGTCGAGCACTTCGCGGCGGCTTTTGCGGTTGAGATCGGCGCGGGTTTCCAGAATCGCCATGATATTGTCGGCCACCGTGAGTTTGCGGAAGACTGAGGCTTCCTGCGGCAGATAGCTCAAGCCGGCGCGGGCGCGGCCGTGCATGGGCAGATGGGTGATGCGCTGGTCGTTGATGTAGACCTCGCCTTTGTCGGCGGCCACCAGTCCCGCAATCATGTAAAAACAGGTGGTTTTGCCGGCGCCATTGGGGCCGAGCAAGCCGACGATCTGGCCGCTCTCCACCGCCATGGATACGTCGATCACCACTTTGCGGCCTTTGTAGCTTTTGGCGAGATTGCGCGCTTCCAGGGTGGCCATCGGGTGCTTATTCCTCTTCCAGCTGTTTCAGTGAGCGCGCAGGAATGACCATTTTTACCCGCTCGTTTTGACTGGCGTCACCGCCGGCTTTGACCACGGACTTTTTCACGTCGTAATCGATGCGATTGCCGGACAGGCTGGTGCCCTCCTGCTGCAGCAGGGCGTTTTCAATCAGATGCAATGTGTCCTGGGCGATGTTGTATTCCAGGCGATTCGCCTGGGCCACCACCGGGCCTTCCTCTTCATTCGGTTTCTGCTGATAGCGCGCCGGCTTGCCGGTGGCGACTATCTGGGTGACTTTGCTTTTGTCGTTGACGATCACCACTTCATCGGCATCGATGCGCATGGAACCCTGCTGCATCACCACATTGCCGGAATAGGTGGTGGTGCCTTTGATTTCGTCGCGCTCGGCGCTGTCAGAGTGAATCGTGATCGCCTGATTGCGATCGGACGGCAGGGCGAGCGCCTGCTGGCCTGCGAGCAGGCAGAGAGCCAGCCCCGCCGCACGGCTAAGGCGTCGTAATTTCGTTGATTGGCTCATGGTGGCCCCTCACTCGGTTGCGCAGTTGAATGCGCTTGTTTTCCAGATCCACAGTCATTCCCCGTGCTTCTACCTTGCCCATGGGTGACGTGATACTCACTTCGGCATCCGTTGCGATCATTTTGTCCTTCGGCCGGATCTCCAGACGACTGGTGGTCAGCTCGGTGACTTCATTGGGATTTTCCTCCTGCCAAATGCGCACATTGGGCCATAAGGTCAGCAGGGTGCCGCGCTCGGTCAGTTCGCCTTTATCGGCGGTCACAAACCAAGGTTTGCCGTCGGTGTAGAGCGTCAGCTGCGGTGAGTCCAGACTGGTGAAATCCCCTTCGCTCACCCTGCTGAGATCCAGGCGGAAATGGCTGAGCGTAGATGCCACAAATTCGTAGCTCAGCTTGCCTTCCGAATCGAAGTGCCGCGAGCGGGCGTCTTCGATAACGGCATAGGGAAAGCGGGCGATATCCGGTTTGTCGCCAAAGGGAATCAGCAGTTTGGGCGGTGTATCCGACAACAGGATGACCGCAACCACGAGGGCTGCGGTGAGCGATATGTAGGCCCAGTTGTGCTTAATCGCTCTTTGCATACCCGGCCAGAAGCTGGTTGTAACCATTCTGCGCCTGCATCAGCAGGTCACAGGCCTCGCGCACCGCGCCTTCGCCGCCGCGGCTGCGGCTCTGCCAGTGCGCGCGGGCTTTGACTTCCGGGTGGGCGTTGGCCACAGTCAACGCCAAACCGACGCGGCACATCACCGCCAGATCCGGCCAGTCATCGCCCATGCAGGCGATTTCGTGCAGTTGTATGGGAGCGTCCGCCACCGGATTGTCTGCCAACATTTCCTGCAGAGCGTCGAATTTGTCTTCGCGGCCCTGTTGAATCCACTCAATCCCCAGGTCGCGTGCGCGGGCGAGAATGGCATCGCCGCGCCGGCCGGTGATGATCGCCACCCGCACGCCGATCTTTTGCAGCATTTTGATGCCGTGACCGTCGAGGGTGTTGAACACCTTCAACGCTTCACCCTGCGCGCCGTAATAGAGGCTGCCGTCGGTCAATACGCCGTCGACATCGAGCACCAACAGGCGGATGGCTCGGGCTTTTTCCAACAGTATCGCTTCGCTCAGCATAGATTCGCGGACATTGAGTGAGAGGGGAGACTGATCAAACCAGCCCCGCGCGCAGCAGATCGTGCATATGGATGACGCCGACGGCCAGACTTTGTTCATCGGTCACCACTAAAGCGGTGATTTTGCGGTTTTCCATAATGGTGAGCGCCTCCGCCGCCAGCGCATCGCTGCGCACACTGGTGGGGTTGCGCGTCATGATGTTCTCGATGGTTACTTGCCGGATATCGTGGCCTTTGTCCACCGCCCGGCGCAGGTCGCCGTCGGTAAACACGCCGAGCAGTTCGCCGTTGTGACCAACTACGGTGGTCATGCCCAGACCTTTCGCACTGATTTCACCCAGGGCGTTAAGCAGCGAGGTGTCCGGCTGAACTTTTGGCATGCGCTCGCCGCCGTGCATCAGATCGCTGACCCGCAACAGCAGACGGCGCCCGAGGATGCCACCGGGGTGGGACAGAGCGAAATCCTCAGCGGTAAACCCCCGTGCTTCCAAGAGTGCCACGGCGAGGGCGTCGCCCATCACCAGGGTGACCGTGGTGCTGGAGGTTGGCGCCAAATCCAGCGGGCAGGCTTCGGAAGCCACGCGTATATCCAGGCTCACCTCCGCCGCTTCCGCCAGCGGTGAATTCGGCTTGCCCGTCATGGTGATCATGGGAATGCCCAGGCGCTTGAGAATGGGCAGCATGGTGAGAATTTCGGGGGAGTTGCCGGAGTTGGAGATGGCAATAACCAGATCGCCCCGAGTGATCATGCCCAGATCGCCGTGGCTGGCTTCTCCCGGATGGACAAAAAATGCCGGGGTTCCGGTACTGGCCAAAGTGGCAGCGATTTTATGGCCCACGTGTCCGGATTTCCCCATCCCCGTCACCACTACGCGGCCTTTGCACGCAAGGATGAGCTGGCAGGCGCGCACGAAATCGTCGCCAATGCGTTCTTCCAACGCCGCCACGGCCTCCTGTTCCAGGCGCACGGTTCTGCGGCCGGAGGCAATCAGGTTTTGTGCGGAAAATTGCTCCATCTTCGCCACTTGCGGTTAGGAAAGCCGCTCATGATAAGGGATAAGGTGGGCAAAAATTAATAGCTAGAAGCGTTTGTCCCACAATTTCGGCTGGCGTTCAGGTGCGGGTGGTTCAATGGCGTTTACGGCATTGAATATAGATGCGTCACGTGAGTGCACTCGCCATGAGCGTACCGGCGCAGTAAACTTTCGCGCCGCATTTGTATCCAAGCGGCGCGCCACTGCGCGAATTTTTAATCAGTTAAAAGGAGAACATCGTGAAACAGCGATTTATTGCAACAGGTGTCCAGCTTGTTATGTGGATGATTCTGGGGCTGTGGGGAAGCACGGCATTGGCGGCTGGCGCGGCCAAAGAAGAAACACCGCACCAGGTGGTGCAGAACGTGACCGACGCGGTAATGAAGGTCATTAAAAACGGCGAAAAAGCGCTGAAGGAAAATCCGGATCAATACTTCGGCCAAGTGCGCGAGAGTCTCGAATCCACAGTGAGTTTTGCCTTCATCGCCAAAAATGTGATGGGTAATTATTGGGATAAAGCCAGCGAATCTCAGCGCGACCAATTCACCGAAACCTTCACCCGCGGCATGGTGGAAACCTTAGGTAAAGGCTTGGCGAATTATAGCGATCTGAAAATTACTACCCTGCCGCCGGAAGGCGACATCAGCGCGCAAAAGCGCGTCGAGGTCATTCAGGAAGTAGCAGCAGCCGATGGCACCAGCCGAATTTCCTACACCATGGCGCAGAACAAAAGCGGCGAGTGGAAGCTGATTAACGTGGTGCTCAACGGCGTCAATCTCGGCAAGAGCTTCCGCGACCAATTCGCCCAGGCGATGAAACAGCACGACAACGACATCGACAAAGTCATTGCCACCTGGGCGCAAAAAGCCTGAGTTGTGCTCCTCGCCCGACCGCGCGTCGCCGCTGCGGGTGCGCCCTCCGGGCGATTTGATTAAACTACGCGTTTTTTACGCAGGATCGGCCCGCCGGGCCGGTCCAACTCTCAGGTCAAGCTATGCTAGAACAAGACATCATTGACGCGATCCGGACGGCGATACCGGATGCACAAGTGGAGGCCCGTATGGAGGGCAACCACGCCCACGTCACCGTCGTCAGCGCGGTGTTCGAAGGGCTTTCCCCGGTAAAAAAACAACAATTGGTGTACGGCGCGTTGAATCCGGCAATTGCCAGCGGCGCAATCCATGCCGTGCATATGAAAACACTGGTCCCCGGCGCCCACTGATTTACTCCCGGTTTCCCCGGGATCTGTTCCCCTTCAAGCAGACTCTTTTGCAATGGACAAACTGATCATCACCGGCGGCGCCCCCTTGAATGGGGAGATCCGCATTTCCGGCTCGAAAAATTCCGGCCTGCCGATTCTCGCCGCGACCCTGCTGGCCGATGGTCCCATGCATCTGGGCAATCTGCCGCACCTCAACGACATCACCACCATGCTCTCCCTGCTGCGCTGTATGGGAGTGGGCATCACCATCGACGAGCATATGGGGGTCGAAATCGACTCCAGCTCGATCAACGATTTTGCCGCGCCCTACGATCTGGTTAAGACCATGCGCGCCTCCATTCTGGTGTTGGGGCCGCTGCTGGCGCGTTTTGGCAAGGCGGATGTGTCTTTTCCCGGCGGTTGCGCTATCGGCAGTCGCCCGGTGGATATTCACTTGCGCGGCCTCGAAGCCATGGGTGCCACTATCGAAGTCGACGGCGGTTACATCCGCGCACGGGCTCCGCAAGGGCTTAAAGGCGCGCGCTTTTTGATGGACATAGTAACCGTCGGCGGCACCGAAAATCTGCTGATGGCTGCAGTATTGGCGAAGGGCAAAACCGTTTTGGAAAACGCCGCGCGCGAGCCGGAGATCGTCGATCTGGCCAACTGTCTGGTGCGTATGGGTGCGCAGATTGAAGGCATAGGTAGCGACTCGCTTACCATTTATGGCGTCGAGCGGCTGCAGGGTTGCTCCTATTCCGTTATGCCGGACCGCATCGAGACCGGCACCTATTTGACCGCGGCCGCAGCGACCCGCGGCCGTGTGCGCCTGCGCGATACTGCCGCCGATATTCTCGATGCAGTACTGTTGAAGCTCGAAGAAGCCGGCGCTCATATCAGCACTGGCGCGGACTGGATCGAACTGGATATGAAAGGCAACCGGCCGAAGTCGGTGAATATCCGCACCGCGCCTTACCCGGCGTTCCCCACCGATATGCAGGCGCAGTTCACTGCCATGAACACGGTGGCGGAAGGTACCGGTGCAGTGACCGAGACGATTTTTGAGAACCGCTTGATCCAGGTGCACGAGCTCAACCGCATGGGTGCCAATATCACCCTGGAAGGCAGCACCGCGATCATCAAAGGCGTGCCGCGCCTGAAGGGTGCACCGGTGATGGCCTCCGACCTCCGCGCTTCCGCAAGCTTGGTGATCGCTGGCTTGGTGGCGGAGGGCGAGACCTTGATCGACCGGATCTACCACATCGATCGCGGCTATGAATGTATCGAGGAAAAAATGCAGATTCTCGGCGCCAACATCCAGCGAGTTGCGGGAAAGACGAGGTAAACGCTTATGCCACAACTCACCATCGCCCTCACCAAGGGCCGCATCCTCGACGAAACTCTGCCGCTGCTCGCCGCTGCGGGTATCGAGCCGCTGGAATCCATCCAGAACAGCCGCAAGCTGACCTTTGAAACCACGTCGCCGGACGTGCGCCTGCTGATTTTGCGCGGCGTTGACGTGCCCACCTATGTGCAGTTCGGCGCGGCGGACGTGGGAATCTCTGGCAAAGACACCTTGCTGGAGCACGGTGGCCAGGGGTATTACGAGCCGCTGGATTTGCGCATTGCGCGCTGTCGTTTGATGACGGCGGGGATGGTCGGACAACCGCCAAAACCTGGGCGCATCAGAGTGGCCACCAAATACGTCAATGTGGCCAAACGTTTTTATGCGGAAAAAGCCCAGCAGGTGGACATCATCAAACTCTACGGCGCCATGGAATTAGCGCCGGTGTTGCAACTGGCCGATGAAATCGTCGACATAGTGGATACCGGCAATACCCTGCGCGCCAACGGGCTGGAGCCGCGCGAAACCATCGCTGAGGTGAGTTCGCGCCTGATCGTCAACAAAGCGTCGATGAAGCTCAAGCATTTCCAGATTGAAGCGTTAATGGACGCGGTGGAAAGTGCCGTGGGTGAAATCAACGGCGCGGATTAAATTCTTTTAGCGGAAACCATCATGCAGATTCGTCGCCTTCAGTCGTCGTCACCGGATTTCTCCCGCGAGCTGGACAAGCTGCTGGCCTGGGAGGCATCGACTCACGAAACGGTGGAGCAGGCGGTCAAGCAGATTCTTGATGATGTGCGCCTCCGCGGCGATGCCGCGCTGGTGGAATACACCAACCGGTTCGATCAGCGCCAGGTAGCCTCCATGGCGGAGCTGATACTTGAACGCACACAACTCGACGCCGCGCTGGCGCGCATTCCCGCCATTCAACGCGAGGCCCTCGAACAGGCCGCACATAGAATTCGCGAGTATCACCAGCATCAGCGCCAGGAGTCCTGGCGTTACACTGCCGCAGACGGCACGGTTCTCGGTCAGCAAATCACCCCCATGGATCGTGTCGGCATGTATGTGCCGGGCGGTAAAGCCTCGTACCCCTCGTCGGTCTTGATGAACGTTATCCCGGCGAAGGTGGCCGGGGTGCCGGAGATCGTGATGGTAAGCCCCACGCCTCGCGGTGAAGTGAACGATCTGGTCCTCGCCGCTGCGGCAATCGCAGGTGTTGATCGGGTGTTGGCCATCGGCGGCGCCCAGGCGGTGGCCGCACTGGCTTACGGTACCGAGACGGTGCCCAAGGTCGATAAGATCGTCGGCCCCGGCAATATCTATGTCGCCACGGCCAAGCGCGCGGTGTTTGGTGTGGTGGCTATCGACATGATCGCCGGCCCCTCGGAAATTCTGGTGATTTGCGATGGCAAAACCGATCCGGACTGGGTGGCGATGGATCTGTTTTCCCAAGCCGAACACGACGAGGACGCTCAGGCGATTCTGATCAGCCCCGACCGCCAGTTTCTCGATGCGGTAGAGGCGAGCATTGCCCGTCTGCTGCCGACGCTGGAGCGCAACGCCATTGCGGCGGTTTCCCTGGCGAAACGCGGCGCTTTGATCGAAGTGGGTTCGCTTGCGGAAGCGGTGGAGTGGTCGAACCGAATCGCCCCTGAGCACCTGGAGCTTTCGGTGGCGGATCCTGAAGCGCTGCTGCCACAGGTGAAACACGCCGGCGCCATCTTTATGGGCCGCCACACCAGTGAAGCCTTGGGGGATTATTGCGCGGGACCGAATCACGTGCTGCCCACTTCGGGCACTGCACGTTTCTCATCGCCGCTGGGTGTTTACGATTTCCAGAAGCGCAGCTCGCTGATTCACTGCCCGCCTGCGGCAGCGTCGAATCTCGGGCGTATCGCCTCAGTGCTGGCGCGGGGGGAATCTCTTGAGGCGCACGCCCGTTCTGCGGAATACCGCATACAGGATGACACCTGATCAGCCGGTGACCGGCTTCTTCTCCAATACCGCCTGGACCTTTTCCAGTTTGCCGTTGCGATAGAACTCTATGGCAACGGTTTCCCCAGGGCGGGATTCCTGAATCTGTTGGCGTCCGCGGGCGCCATTACCCACCGGCTCATCATTGATTTTGACGATCACATCACCCGGCTGCAGGCCGGCCACATGGGCTGGGCCGTTGTTGTAGATGCGGGTAATCAACACACCGTTGGTGGAATTTAACTGAAAGGAATGCGCCAGCTGCGGCGTGAGGCTCTGCGCATCCACCCCCAGCCAGCCGCGCACTACGCGGCCGAATTCCACTATGTCTTTGAGAGTGCGCACCGCCGTGTCCGCCGGCACCGCTAGGCCGACGCCGTCCAGGTCGGAATTGCCGATACGGTCGAGAATGGCGGTATTGATGCCGAGCAGATTGCCGTGCACATCGATCAAGGCACCGCCGGAATTGCCCGGATTGATCGCTGCGTCGGTCTGGATGAAATTCTCAAAAGCGCTTATGCCCAGACCATAACGGCCGGTGGCGGAGATGATCCCCTGGGTGACGGTCTGTCCCATGCCGAAGGGATTGCCGATCGCCAGCACTATGTCGCCCACTTGGGCGCTCTGCGGTGCGCCGATTGGAATGGCGCGGAGCTGATCCAGCTCGATCTTTAGCACGGCCAGATCATTTTCGATATCCACGCCGATCACCCGGGCTTTGCTTTCCCTGCCGTCCTGCAGCTGCACCACAATTTCGTCGGCGCCGTAAATAACGTGGTTGTTGGTGAGCAGATAACCCTGCTCGCTGATAATGACCCCCGAACCCAAAGCCGATTGCATACGCTCCTGCCGGGGAATATCCGCGCTGTTATAGAAGTAACGAAACAGCGGGTCGTTGAACATGCGATGGGTGGTGCGGTTGATCTTTTTGCGGGTGAATACGTTTACCACTGATGGCGCTGCGCGGCTTACCGCTTCAGCGTAGGAGGTGACACCCGGTTCATAGTGAGTGTTGCCCACGGTAAAAGAAGGATGGTTGGGCGAAACTGTTGGATTGCGCGGATTGAGTTCGGGGAAAAGCTGCAGGACGATCAGCGCTGCCAGTAGTCCGAAGACTGCTGGCCAGCGAATGTAGTCGAACACTTTTGCCCACATAAAGAGCTCTCTTGGGGGGTGACCGCCGTTGGGATCAAGTCTTTTGCTTCGCCGTGTCCGGGGCGCCGTCAATCAGTCGCAGCGCCTCGTCTTCTTCGTCTTTCAAGCCGAATTCTTCGCTCAACATGCCATGGCTGCCGGGAATCTTCGGTGCCCAATCGCGCGGAGGCTCGATGGGAACCTGGTTCAGCGTTTTTTCGCTGACTTCGCCATCGCCAGCGGCGAATAACTGGCGACCGATTTCGGTGTTGGTGAGTTGCATGGCGCCCAAGGCCAAATGCTCGTGAAGCTCTTTATAACTCTGGGTCAGCTCGCGCACTTTTTGCGCGGTTTCGCTGAAATGTTGCGCCACATCCTGCTGATAGCTTTCGAGTTCACGTTTGGCGTCGGAAAGTTTCTGTTCAATCTCTTTGGTCTGTTCGGGAGCGACCCAGGCACGCCCGGCAAATACTCCTGCTACGGCGCCTATAACCAACATGACAAACCCGACGATAAACAGGCTTTCTAGGGAATACACAGAACTCTCCTTACGGGAAAAAATAGACATTAAATGGCGCGCAAAGTGCTAATTTGTCGGCGCTTGCCGTAAATCCGCGCTATTAAAAACAAATGCGCAGGCAAGCGTCGAAAGCAGCCTGTTAATGATACCCCGAGTCAGGCCAAGTTGCGCGTTGGACCCCGGCGGAAATTGCGCCTGGAGACAGCGACAAGTTAAAGTACGCGCCCGCCCGCACAGCGTTGTTTGCTCCGTCCAAACTGGAATACCCATGCTCGATACCCCTCTCGCCCGTTATCAGCGCGATCTGCAAAAAAATGGTTTTCGCGAGGATAAGGCCCAGCGCCGCGCAGTTGAACGGCTGCAACAATTGTTCGATGAGCTGGTAGCGCAGCACGGCAGGCGACGCTCGTTGTTGTCGGGTTGGTTGCCCTGGCAGCGCAAAATCGAGCCACCCAAGGGGGTTTATCTTTGGGGTGGAGTAGGGCGCGGCAAGACCTTCATCATGGATATTTTTTTCGAGGCGCTGCCGTTCCCGCAAAAAATGCGCACGCATTTCCATCGTTTTATGCGCCGGGTGCACGCTGAATTAACTGCGCAAAAAGGCGAAAAAAATCCTTTGGATAAAGTGGCGGATATTCTGGCGGCGGAGACGCGGGTGATCTGTTTCGACGAGTTTTTCGTTGCGGATATTACCGATGCCATGATTCTCGCCAATCTGCTCAAGGCCCTGTTTGCCCGCGGTGTGACCCTGGTCGCGACGTCCAATATCCAGCCCGATGGCCTTTATAAAGATGGTTTGCAGCGGGAGCGATTTATACCGGCCATTCATTTGCTCAATGCGCATTTGGATGTCCTCAATGTGGACGGCGGCGTTGACTACCGCTTACGCGCTTTGGTCAAAGCTGACTTGTTCTACGCGCCATTGAATGACGCCGCCGAACAGGCATTGTCCGCCTGCTTTCACCGCTTGGTGCCGGATAGCAGCACCATTCGCCAGAACGTCACCCTCGAGGTAGAGGGCCGCAATATCACTGCTCGCTATGAGGCGGATGACATCATCTGGTTTGATTTTGCCGCCCTCTGCGATGGCCCACGATCGCAAAACGACTACATAGTATTGGCCAAGGAGTACCACGCCGTGCTGGTATCCGGCGTGCCGCAGTTCACCGGCAAGAATGACGATCAGGCCCGTCGCTTCATCTATATGGTGGATGAGTTCTATGACCGCCGGGTCAAGCTGGTGCTGTCCGCCGCGGATGCCATTCCAGCCCTTTATGTCGGCGGCCGGCTGGGCTTCGAGTTTGAGCGCACCGTCAGCCGGCTGCTGGAGATGCAAAGCCAGGAGTACCTGGCCCAGGCCCACCGCCCTTGAGATTTTCACAGCTGCTGCTTGAAAAACAGGCAGTGCTTGTGTAGGATTCGCGCTCCTTTTTGTCCGGGTATTCTGGACAGGGTTTCCAACTTCCGGTTTAACCGGGTTCCATTTTGTACCCTACGTTTGAAAGGCCTACAACATGAAGACTTACAGTGCCAAATCTGAAACAGTAAAACGTGACTGGTACATTGTCGATGCTTCAGGCAAAACCCTCGGCCGTTTGGCCGCGGAGCTCGCCCACCGTCTGCGTGGCAAGCACAAGCCTGAGTTCACCCCGCACGTGGATACCGGCGATTACATCGTCGTGATCAACGCCGAAAAAGTGCGCGTCACGGGTAACAAAGCCAAAGACAAGATCTACCATCACTACACCGGTTATCCCGGTGGTTTGAAATCCATCAGCTTCGAAAAGTTGATCGACAAGGCTCCAGAATTAACCATTCTGAGTGCCGTAAAAGGTATGTTGCCTAAAGGTCCTCTGGGCCGGGCGATCTTCAAAAAACTGAAGGTTTATGCCGGTGATGCTCATCCGCACGCCGCCCAGCAACCCCAAGAACTCAACTTTTAACGGAAGCTGAATTATGGCAGGTGAACAATTTTACGGTACTGGTCGACGCAAGACCGCCACTGCTCGAGTCTTCATCTCATTAGGCAGCGGAAAAATCAGCGTTAATGATCGCACTCTGGAAGATTATTTCGGTCGCGAAGTTGCGCGCATGATCGTGCGTCAGCCGCTCGAACTGACTGGCAATACTGACAAGTTCGACATCAAAGTCACGGTTGCCGGCGGCGGCAGCTTCGGTCAGGCAGGCGCTATCCGCCACGGTCTGACTCGCGCCCTGATGGCCTATGACGAAAGTCTGCGTCCCGAATTGCGCAAAGCGGGTTACGTTACCCGCGACTCGCGCGAAGTGGAGCGTAAAAAAGTTGGTCTGCGCAAAGCGCGCAAGAGACCGCAATACTCCAAGCGTTAATTTGGTGTTGCAAAAAGCCCGACTCGTTCGGGCTTTTTTTATTTCCGTTCGGTGTGCGGTTTGGCAAATTTCCGCACTTTATAGTGATACTTCCACGCGCTGCTCCTGAGGCGTGTATTTCCTTGTAAGACCTAGGCTTTTTCATTACCATGGTGGCCATTTTTTGCAGGCACTTGGGGCACTCTTTTCGACAAGAGCCGGTCGCTGGTAAGCGCGCCGGGGCAACTCATTTTAATAAAGTGATCCCGCCGATTAGGTCTTTGCATTTACATCCATTCTTAACCTTTGTCTTTTGAAAGCTGTCACGGGAGATCTGCGTCATGAGTAATGACGGTGTAAACCAAGGGCGTCGCCGTGTTCTCACGGCCATGACGTCCGTCGTGGGGGCTGCGGGTGTGGTCGGCGCCGCGGTACCTTTTGTGGGGTCGTGGAACCCCAGCGCCAGAGCCAAAGCGGCGGGTGCGCCTGTGGAAATCAATGTCTCTAAACTCGAACCGGGCCAAATGGTGACGGTTGAGTGGCGAGGCAAGCCGGTGTATGTGGTGCGACGTACCGCAGAAGCGCTCGCCGGTTTAAAAATTATGGAACCGGAATTGCGCGACCCCACTTCGGAAAAATCCGTACAACCCGGTTATGCGAAAAATGAATCCCGCGCGATAAAAGAAGAGTTCGCGGTATTGCTCGGATTGTGCACCCATTTGGGCTGCGCGCCGGGCTATGAACCTGTCGTCGGCTCTCTTGATATCGGGAGTGTGATCTGGCAAGGCGGCTTCTTCTGCAAATGCCACGGTTCCAAATTTGATCTGGCCGGACGCGTGCTAAAAGGTGTACCGGCGCCCATCAATCTCGAAGTTCCGCCGCACAAGTATCTCAGCGATACCGTAATTCTCATCGGCGAAGATCAGGAGGCTTGATCCAATGACTAAATGGCTTGGTGGTCTGTGGAGTTGGATTGATTATCGCCTCCCAGTGCAGCGCGCGTGGGATACCCATATGGGTAAATATTACGCGCCTAAAAACTTTAACTTCTGGTACATCTTCGGTGTGCTTTCCCTGTTGGTTCTGGTCAACCAGTTGCTCACCGGAATCTGGTTGACGATGAACTACGAACCGTCCGCGGACGGCGCGTTTGCATCCGTTGAATACATCATGCGGGACGTGCCTTACGGCGATATTTTGCGCTACATGCATTCCACCGGCGCGTCGGCGTTTTTCGTCGTGGTTTATATGCATATGTTCCGCGGCTTGATGTATGGCTCTTATAAAGCGCCGCGCGAACTGGTGTGGATCTTCGGTATGTTGATCTACGTGGTACTGATGGCTGAAGCCTTTATGGGTTACGTGTTGCCCTGGGGCCAGATGTCCTACTGGGGAGCCCAGGTTATCGTGAACCTGTTCGGTGCCATCCCAGTTGTTGGTGAAGATCTGGTGCAGTGGATCCGCGGTGACTACTTGATCTCCGGCGCGACGCTCAATCGCTTCTTCGCCTTGCACGTGGTTGCGCTGCCGATTGTGTTGTTGGCCTTGGTGGTACTCCATATTCTCGCGTTGCACCAAGTGGGCTCCAATAACCCGGACGGTGTGGAAATCAAAAAGAACAAGGATGCCAATGGCATTCCCTTGGACGGCATTGCTTTCCATCCCTATTACACCGTTCATGACATCGTTGGTGTTACCGTTTTCCTGTTTGCGTTCTGCGGCATCATCTTCTTTGCTCCGGAAATGGGCGGCTTTTTCCTCGAGTACGCCAACTTTGAACAGGCCAATGGTCTGAAGACGCCAGAGCACATTGCGCCGGTATGGTATTTCACGCCGTTCTACGCCATGTTGCGTGCGATCACTATCGACATAGGTCCGCTGAACTCCAAGTTCCTCGGCTTTATCGTAATGGCGGCAGCAATCGCGATTCTGTTCGTGTTGCCTTGGCTGGATAAAAGTCCGGTCAAATCCATCCGCTACAAAGGCACTTTCAGCCGGGTTGCTCTGATTGTGTTTGCTGCAGCCTTCGTCATTCTTGGCTATCTCGGCGTTCAGCCGTCAACGCCCGGTCGTACGATTCTGGCGCAGGTGTGTACCGCGATTTACTTCGCCTACTTCATCGGCATGCCGTTTTGGACTCGCCGCGAAAAATGCCTGCCGGTACCCGACCGCGTCCGCATGACTGGTCTGAGCAAAGGTTTGGTATTTGGCGGTCTGGCGCTGTTCATCGTGCTGGTGATAGTGCCGATCAAAGCAGTGGGCGCTACCGAAGGCGGCCCTTGCGGCACTGTGCCTTGCATGGAACCGCATAAGCCTTTCGATATTGAAGACAAGGAGTCGCTGCAGCGCGGCTTGAAGTACTACGTCAGCTACTGCATGGGCTGCCACAGCCTGGGTTATTCCCGTTATGGCCGTGTGGCGGAGGACCTGGGTATTCCGGATCAGGTGATGCTCGACAATGTCATTTTCAGCGATCAAAAGATCGGTGAATTGATGACCATCTCCATGACCACTGCCAAAGCCAAACAGTGGTTCGGCGCCGCGCCGCCGGATCTCAGCCTGGTTGCACGGTCGCGCTCACCGGAGTGGTTGTACACCTATCTGTTGACCTTCTACCGCGACGACACTCGTCCGACTGGCGTGAACAACAAGGTGTTTGCCAACGTCGGTATGCCGCACGTGATGCTGGAGCTGCAAGGACTGCTCGAATGTGCCCCCGGTCCGAAAGTCGACGGCCACGGACATACCGAGCGCAATGCTGTGGGCGAACCCACCAGCGTTCCTTGCGGCAGCCTCGCGCCGGGAGCCATCAAAGGTTCTCTCAACGGTGACGAGTTCGAGCGCGTGGTATACGACGTGGTCAACTTCCTGGAATACGTGGCCGAGCCCGGTGCTTCCGATCGTAAACGGGTGGGCGTTTATGTCATGTTGTTCCTGCTGGTCCTGCTGATGTTCGCGTGGTTGTTGAATCGCGAATACTGGAAAGACGTTCACTAAGAAGTAGGGGCCGCGCCATCGCGGCCTTTTAATCCTGGCCACGGCGTTTCCGTCGATGGCAAATCTTGGGGGTGTGATCCTGATGGTTGGTGCGGCCAAACGCTCTGCTGCGGCACTTTTTTCCGATGCAAAGGACCATTACAGCCATAGAGTGCGTATGGTGCTGGCGGAAAAAGGAGTAGGTGTCGAGGTTGTCACCGCCGACCCCCAGAATCTGCCCCGCGACGTACTCGAAGCCAATCCCTACGCGTCTCTGCCAACCCTCATCGATCGCGATCTGACGCTCTACGAGCCGCGCATCATGATGGAGTATCTGGATGAGCGTTTCCCCCATCCGCCGCTGCTCCCGGTTTACCCGGTAGCTCGCGCGGAGATCCGCCAGTATATCCACAGGGTGGAGCAGGATTGGTGTCCGCTGGTGGACAGTTTGCTGCGCAGTCGCAGTAAAGATCAGCTGGCCAACGCCCGCAAGCAGCTCGCCGATGGTTTGATATCCATTGCGCCGATCTTTGCCGACAAACCTTTCTTTATGAGCGCGGACTTCTCCTTGCTGGATTGCTGCCTCGCGCCTATCCTGTGGCGTCTGCCGGTTTTCGATATCCACATCCCTCTGACACGCCAGACTCAACCGCTTCTGGATTACATGCAGCGGGTGTTCACTCGAGAATCATTTCAGGCAAGCCTCTCCGACTGGGAAAGGTCCATCCACTCCGCGTGACGGAACAGCAACGAGGTAAGACGCCGTGAACAAGTCCACCATGACCTCCAGCCGTCCATATTTTATTCGCGCCCTCTATGACTGGATTGTGGACAATTCCTTGACGCCCTATTTGGTGGTGTTCGCCCGCGCTCAAGGTGTTGAGGTGCCGCAACAGTACGTCAACAAAGATGGTCAGATCGTGCTGAACATAGCCCCGCGGGCGGTTTTGGGCTTGGATTTGGGCAATGCTGGCGTGCGTTTCAGCGCTCGTTTTGGTGGCATTCCCACGGAAATCTTTGTGCCCTGCCATGCGGTGCTGGGCATTTATGCCAAAGAAAATGGCCAGGGCATGATGTTTGAGCCGGAGCCGTCCTCACCGCCGCCGCCGAGCCCCACCGAGCCAAGCCCAGGTTCTTCATCGGGTGAAAAACGACCAAGTCTGCGCGTTATTAAATAAGGACTGGTTGTTTTAAATACAGTGGATATAGCGAAACGATCTGTATCCGCTGTTTAGATTACAAATCTGTCTTACAGCCCGCTTCCACTACGACTCTTTCTTCTTTCCAATCCCGTACAATCAGCCAAGCTCCTTTGGTACATAAAACAAATAACGACGTGATCAGGAGGTTTGTATGGGCATTCTGCAACATACGCTGGGTATTCTTGTGCATCCCAACACTGAGTGGGAAGCCATTCGCAACGAAAAGAACTCGTTTATTCAAGTTTTTGTTGGCAATGTGCCTTTCCTCGCCTTGATCCCTGCCATATGCGCATACGTGGGTGTGACCCAGGTGGGCTGGGTGGTGGGCAATGGCGATGTGGTGAAGCTGACGCCGGTCAGCGCTGCATCTTTATGCGCACTCACTTACGTGGCCCTGTTGGCGGGGATATATCTGCTTGGCGAATTTATCAACTGGATGTCGAAAACTTACGGCGTTCCCGGTGACGACGCTACCCGCCACTACGAGGGAACAGCCCTCGCGGTATACGTTTCCACTCCTACCTTGATTGCCGGTTTGGTCCTGCTGTATCCCCAGCTTTGGCTGGTGACGGTGGTGATGGGGTTAGCAGCGGCCTATTCCGTCTACCTGATATACCAGGGAATTCCTATTCTGATGAATATCAGCAAGGAACAGGCATTTATGTACGCCACCTCCGTGGTCACTGTCGGTTTGGTGCTGATGGTTTCAACCCTGATCGCCACTGTGGTGATCTGGGGAATGGGTATTGGTCCTGTTTATATGAATTGAGCAGCGTTGACGCTGCTCGCTTCCGTAGAGTCGTCGTCATGGATTGTCCCGATATTCTGGACTTTGAAGCGTCCGGATTTGGCTATGACAGCTATCCCATTGAAGTCGGTTACTCCCTTGGCTGTGGTGAACGTTTCTGTATGTTGATCCGCCCGGAGCCGTCCTGGGTCTACTGGGACGAGCGTGCGGAGGATGTCCACGGCATCAGTCGCGACTTGCTCGAACGCTCCGGTTTGGATGTGGTGCAGGTGTGTGATGCGCTCAATCGCCGCTTAGCGGGACGAACACTTTATTCGGATGCCTGGGTGGTGGATAAGGAATGGCTGAACAAGTTATTCGCCGCCGCAGGTCTGCAACCTACCTTTCAACTCAGCGCTATCGAGAATATTCAAAGCGAATGTCAGTACCTGATGTGGGATCAGGTGCGCAAGAATCTCCTCAATGAATCCAGTGGCGAGCGCCACAGAGCCAGTTCCGACGCGGAATTTATCCAGCGGGTTTACGCGCACACCCAGTATCTATGCTTGAGCGCGCGCTGAATTGCCGGCGTTGAGCGGCGGCACCGGGCAGTCCAGGCAGTCCGCGATAGCGCGAAACAGCTCAGTCTCTTCTTCAGTCACTTTGCCATCCGCTTCTATGCTGGCAGCGAGCGCCTTGAGCAGCATTGGTTTGTCCAGCGGTCGCAGTTGCTCCAGCTCCTTGATGGCGGAGTCGAGGGCCGCGATGGAAAAACTGCGGTTGATCTCTTTCTGCAGGCTTACCCCGTTGAGGTGTCGCTCGGCGGCAGCGAGGGCGCCGACAAAGGCGACATCGCTAAGATCGCGGCACGCCGCCGTCAGCAACACCTGAATGGCATCCTGTGCCTGACTCAAGCGTTTGTTACCACTCGATACCTTCTCTTCATAACTGCTCGTGACTATGCGGTAGAGGCACCATTCGAACAGCGAGACCTCGTCATCCGCTTTGATCAGCCGCAGCAAATCTTTCTTGAACGCCTGATACTGGCTCTGCGACAGGGTTTTCAATGCCGGCAGGCAGAGATCGATGATGCGCAGGTTGTCGGCGCGCTCCAGGCTCGCCATATCCCCCCGCAGTTCTTCCATGGCATTCAGGGTGGCGGTGTCCTGACATTCCCGCAGCAGCTGCCATTGTTTCTGCAATGACTGCGGATTGCGGCGGTCCAGCAGCAGCCAATAGATCAGCGCGCGACAGTTGAATGGTTCATGGGCGGCGGTGTGGATGCGCTGTGGTAGCCCTTTGATGAACATATGGGCATCTTCGATCTGCTCGGGTGTGGTGGCGCCCACCTGATCCACCGCCGCCATCATGGCGAGGCCGGCGGCCATGGCGTGTGGTTTCCCGCCATCGGTGGTTTTTTCCGGCTCCTGCTCAGCAACGCGTTGAGGTGTGATCATGGCGCCGTCCCAGCGCGGCTGAATTTTGCGAATGCGCTGGGCGATGGGTGGATGGGTCGCCATCATCATGCCCAGTGCTGAGGTAATTCCCTGACTGAAATACATATGGCTGAATTCCGCCGCGCGCGGATTGTGCAGCAGGGCGTGCTCGCTGTGGCCGCCGATTTTTTTTAACGCGTTGGCGATGCCGGAGGGGTTGCGGGTGAACTGCACAGCGGAGGCATCTGCCAGAAATTCCCGCTGACGGCTGACCGCGGCTTTGATGAGATGGCCGAAGAACACGCCACAGTATCCCAACACCACCAGGGCCAGTCCCAGTCCCAGCTGCGCGTTCTGATTTTTGCGGTTATGACGTGCTGACGATCTCAGCATCATGGAGCCGATCAGGCCGATCAGCAGTATGCCGTGCAGCACCGCGACCAGGCGCATGTTCAGGCGCATATCGCCATTGTGGATATGGCTGAATTCGTGGGCGACGACGCCTTGCAACTCATCGCGATTGAGCAATTCGATACAGCCGCGGGTGACACCAATGACTGCGTTGCGCCGGTCGGTCCCGGCTGCGAAAGCGTTGATGCCGGGTTCGTCGAGGAGGTAAACCGGCGGTACCGGATTGCCGGAGGCGATAGCCATTTCCTCGACGATATTCAGGATTTTGCGCTCCATCGCATCATTGGTGTTGGGCAGAATCATGCGACCGCCGAGGGCTTCCGCGACGCGCCGGCCATTGCCGCCGAGCTGGAAGAACTTGAAGAGTGAGCCGCCCAGTACCGTCGCCAGTACCGCCACGGCGGAGTAGTAGAGAACGTCAGAGTGCAGCAGCCGGGACAACATCTCGCTCCAGGGGACCTGCATTTTGGCAGCGAGAGCGGGGGAATCGAGCGGCTGTTGGGAGAAGAAATGCAGGACCAGCCCTATGGCCAGTGCGGTCATCAAAATCAGGCACAGCACGGCGGCCGCCATCAGCCCGACCAACACAAACGTATTGCGCCGCGCCCGTTCTTGTTCGGCAAAGAAATTCATAGCGACTGTCTAAGGATAGGCGCGACACGAATGTCGCGCGGCGATCAAAAAGAGACTTTCGGAGCCTGTTGAATGGCGGCGCGATCTTCGAATTCGAGCAGTTTGGCGTCCAGACTATGGCCGAACAGATTGGCAAAGATCACCGGTGGGAAGCTCTGGCGATAAGAATTGTATTCGGTAACGGAATCGTTGAACGCCTGACGCGCAAACGCGACTTTGTTTTCCGTGGAGGTGAGTTCTTCGGAGAGCTGCATCATGTTTTGATTGGCTTTCAGATCCGGATAAGCCTCCATCACCACATTGAGGCGACCGAGGGCGCTGCCCAGTGCGGCTTCCGCGCCTGCCAAACTCTGCATGGCTTCGGCATTGCCCGGATTGGCGGCGGCGGATTTCAACCCGGCCAAGGCGCTGTTGCGCGCCGCGATCACCGCTTCCAGGGTTTCCCGTTCATGGGCCATGTAAGCCTTGGCGGTTTCCACTAGGTTCGGAATCAGGTCGTAACGCCGTTTCAGCTGGACTTCAATCTGGGCAAACGCGTTCTGGTAGCGGTTTTTCAGGGCGACCAGCTTGTTGTAGATAGCGACCACATAAAAAATCAGGCCGATGACGATGACCAGCGTGACTATGGCGGAAATGCTCATGACGGTAATCCCTTGGACTGTTAGGTTCGGCGCAGTCTAACCATAGACGTCCGCAAAACCAAGGAGGGGAAAAAGGGCAGAGAAACGTAAGTTGCGGCGCCAGATTCATCGGGTGCGTCACAAAACCATACTAGAATCCCGAACTCTTATAGCTTTCCAACAGCGTTCCAATTGCGACCAGCAGGAGGTCTTATGAGCGATCCTATAGTAGTAGTCGGCATAGCGCGCACCGCCATGGGGGGAATGAGTGGTGTATTCAGTGATGTGTCCGCTACCCATCTGGGCGGCGACGCGATCCGCGGTGCCCTGGAGGATGCGGGTGTTGCGGCGGCGGATGTGAGCGAAGTGATCATGGGGTGCGTGCTTCCCGCTGGTCTAGGGCAGGCGCCGGCACGGCAGGCGGCCTTGGCGGCCGGGCTGCCGCAAAACACGCCGACCACTACCATCAATAAAGTCTGCGGGTCAGGCATGAAGGCGGTGATGATGGCGGCTGATGCCCTCAGCGTCGGCAATGCCGAAATCGTCGTCGCCGGCGGCATGGAGAGCATGACCAACGCGCCCTATCTGCTGACCAAGGCGCGTTCCGGCTATCGCCTCGGCCACGGTGAATTGCTCGACCATATGTTCCTCGATGGCCTGCAAAACGCCTATGACGGCAACCTGATGGGCACCTTTGCCGAAGCGACTGCGGAAAAATATCAGTTCACCCGCCAGCAGCAGGACGAATTCGCCATTGCCTCTTTGAGCAAAGCCAACGCAGCGATTGCCGCCGGTCACTTCAAGCGCGAAATCGTTCCCGTCACCGTAAAAAGCCGCAAGGGCGACACGGTGGTGGACGTGGATGAGCAACCGGGCAGCGCCAGGCCGGAGAAAATTCCGTCGCTCAAACCCGCCTTTAAAAAGGACGGCACCGTAACTGCGGCCAACTCCAGTTCCATTTCCGATGGTGCGGCGGCACTGGTTCTTATGCGGCAGAGCACTGCGCAAAAACGCGGCCTCAAACCGCTGGCGGTGATCAAAGGGCAAACACAGTTCGCACAGGCGCCGGAGTGGTTCACCACTGCGCCAGTGGGCGCCATGAAGAAACTGCTGGAGCAGACCAATTGGTCCGTGGCGGATGTGGACCTGTTCGAAATCAACGAAGCCTTTGCGGTAGTGGCCATGGCGGCGGTGCGGGATCTGGAAATTCCCGCGGAGAAGGTCAACGTACACGGCGGCGCCTGTGCTCTCGGTCATCCCCTCGGCGCATCCGGCGCGCGCATCTTGGTGACCTTGATCGCCGCGCTGCAGACCTACGGCAAAAAACGCGGTATGGCGAGCCTGTGTATCGGCGGAGGTGAAGCTACGGCGGTGGCGGTGGAACTGCTGTAAATCGGGGATAAGTCCGGCGTTGCGCCGGACTTGTTTTTTAACGGGTTTAGCGGCTTTTTTACGGGTTTAGCGGCGCTCGATATATTCAATTACCCGCACCACTTTCTCGACGCCCTCGGTGCGCGCGGCGATTTCACTGACGAGATTCGCTTCTTCACGGGTCAGCAGCCCCATCAAAAACACCACACGGTTTTCCACCACAATCTTCACCCGTTCCGATTCTATATCGCGGCTTGCGAGAATTTTGCTGCGCAGTTTGGTGGCGAGCCAGTTGTCATTGGAGCGGGAGAAAAAGGTGGAATTGGCTTTCACCAGCAGCTCGTTGTGGACCTGACGCACCTTGTTGATGGCGCGCACGATTTCTCCGGCGGCCTGGCGCAAATCGCTGCTCGGCACTTCTCCGGTCAGCAGTACCACGCCGTTGAAGCTCAGCACATTGATATTGGCTTCGGCGAGAGCGGGGTCGGATTTGCGCAGATTGACCTTGATCACCGTCTCCAGGCGCTGGTCGTCCACATAAGCACCGAAGGTACGTCTGCCGGGATCCGGTTCCAGCGGACCGTCGCTGGTGGCATCGAGCATGGTGACGCAGCCGCTGAGAAAGAGGCAGAGCAGTAGAGCAGGTAATCGCAACACAGACATATCAGTCGATTCCAAACAATTTATGGTCAATAAGATCGCACAGGCAGTAGAGCACCAGCAGATGTATTTCGTGGATGCGGCTGCGGGAATTGACCCGCGCGCACAGTTCTATATCCATGGGCGAGAGACGTTTTCCGACTTCGCCGCCGTCGCGCCCGGTCAAGGCGATGACCGCAAGGCCTCGGTCCCGCGCGGCAGCCATGGCCTGCACCAGATTGGTCGCATTGCCGCTGGAGCTGATCAGCAGGAGTAGATCGCCTTCCTGTCCAAGGGCGCGCACAGGTTTGGCATAGACCTCGTGATGCTGGGCATCCGCCACTATGGCGGTGTAGCTGGCCATATTGCCGCCGAGCCAGATGGCCGGCAGGCCCGGGCGCTCTTTCTCGAACCGGTCGATCAGGTTGGAAGCAAAAATCTGCGCCAGAGCGGCGGATGGGCCATTGCCGCACACCAGGATTTTTTTATCGCTCAACAGCGCCTGCACCATTTGGTCGGCGGCGGCTTCGATCAGCGGCGCCAGTTCTTCCCCCACCTGCATCTTGGCTTCGATGCTGCGCTGAAACAGGTTGTAGACTCGTTGGGACATAGGTTTTCCAAATCAAAAAGCGTTTGCGATCCAGTCGACGGTCTCGCCTTTGTCGCTGGCGACAATGCCGACCACGTCAAAACGCAGCGCCTGACGGGAGGAGATCTTGTGGCTGAGCAGGAAGTGTTGCGCAGCTGCGGTCAGCTTGCGCTGTTTGGCAGCCGCGACGGTTTCCGCAGGGGTGCCATAAGAGGTGCTGGCGCGCCGGCGCACTTCGACAAACACCAAGGTATCGCCATCGCGCATGATCAGATCGATTTCCCCCTGGGGGCAGCGGTAATTGCGCTCAACCACCTGCATACCTTTGCCGCGGAGAAAGCGCTCGGCGCTCTGCTCGCCGGAGCGGCCGATCTTGAGGCGGTTGAGCGGCAGAATCATGCGTTACATGGACTCCGCCAAAAGACGCGGCCGACCAGCTTTAAATTCTGCCCACACCTGCCGGCGCTGGAACTGATTTTGGTCGTTGAGCTGCAGGGTCCCGGTGTGGCCGTAATAATTCGCTTGGCGGATGGTTTCCAACTGCTTTAAACGCGCGTAAAGGTGAAAGCTGTCCACGCCCATGGCGTACAGCGGCTGCAAGGCCAGATTGCCGTCGGCGAATTTTTGCAGGGCGGCTTTTTCCGGGTTGTTACGCTCGAAATACCAGGGCAGGGTGGAGAACTTGATGTCATTCATATCCTGGTCGAGCTTGGCGTCGGGTTTGCCCGAGTAGACATGACTGGTGGCGTAAACCGGAATATCGGCGGCGTAGTGAAACGCCAGTGTGGGTTTAATCTGGCGCGCCTGATTGGCCTGAGCGACCAGAAAAATCATATCCACGTCCTGACGGCGGCGCGGTTCGAATTCGATATTGCCGACGATGCCGCGAATTTCCTGTGCGCGTTTTTCACTTTGGTCCAGCAGCAGCGCCTGTTTGATTACCTTGGAATAATCGTTCTTTTCGGTGAAGCGGTAATCCCGGATCACCTCGCCACCCAGGCTGCGCCAGCGCAGGGTGAAGGCTTCAACACTGCGATCACCGAAGTTATTGTCAGGCGCTAGCAGCATCGCCCGGCGATGGCCATCTCGCCATGCCTGGTCCGCCGCCAGGGTCGCTTCATCTTCAACACCGAGGCCGAATTGGAACAGGTTCGGTACCACGCCGAGCGGGTTGTCGATAGTGTTCAATGCCAGGGTGGGAACGGGCAGGCCGGGGCGCAGTGCCAGGTCCTGCAGATTCTCCTTCGCCAGGGGTCCGATTACCACTTGGGCGCCGTCGCTGACGGCCTGGTCGTAGAGACCGTTGATGTCCTGCTGATCGGTGTCGTAAAAGCGTAAGGATGGCAGTTCCACGCCCTGGCTTTGCTGCTCGTAGTAGGCCGCCATAAAACCATCGCGAATGGCGTTGGCGGCGCTGCTCAACTTGCCGCTCAAGGGCAGCAGCACGGCGACTTGGCGCGGTTGCTCTTGCACCAATTGTTTCAGCATTTTGAGGTCCGCCGGCAGATCCAGACTGGCGGGATGTTCCGGCCACTCGAGAATCCAGCGGTCGAGCCGCTGGACCTGCTCGCGCAGATTGCTCTGGGTGTCTTTACTCAACGCCGCCAATCGGTACCAGCCTTCCTGCTCTCGGCTCGAACTTTCGCCTGCGAGCCGCTCCAACTCCGCAGATGGAATTGCCATAAGCGTCTGCCAAAGGCGCTGATCATTTGCGCTGCTCGCCTGCGCATCGCTCTGCAACAAACTGTGCAGAAAAACGCGCTCCTCCACGCTCGCGGCATATGAACCCAGATCGTGCAGCAGATGGGCGCGCTGTTCGGTCAGGTCTCTCGCGGTGGCGGGTGGCAGGCGGTTGCGCGCCCGCAGCAGGGAAGGGTTATCGACGTAATCAAAAGCGACGGGATAGAACCCATCGGCGGCGGCGAGATAACTTTTCACCAGTGCTTGGCGCGCCTGGAAGTCCTCGGGAAGATCGGTTTGATTCGTTTGTGCTGGCAGATTGTTTATGATGTTGCGCGCCCGGTCGAGCTCGCCGCTTTGCACCAGCAGTTGCGCGGCCTGCAATTGCAGTCCCAGGCGGGCTTGTGGACTTGCGCGTTCAGCTTGAGCCAGTAGCGCATCAGCGCTTTGAATGTTGGCCGCAGTATCGCGTGCGGTCGGGCCTCGGTTATCCGTCTTGGCCTGATTGCCCTGACAGGCAGACAGCGTGAGTGAGACGAGCCCCAGTGCCAGCAGGCGGGCAAAAAAACTCATGCTGAGTCTCCGAATTGATGCAGAAGATAATGTTGGAGTGAGAATTCATGACTGTCCGACCGAGTGCCAAGCCTGGAGTTTTATATGTCGTGCCGACACCCATCGGAAATTTGGCCGATATGGTACCCCGCGCGCTCAGTGTTCTTCAAACAGCGGACGTCATAGCGGCGGAGGATACCCGCCACAGCGGCAAATTGATGCAGCACTTCCAAATCAGCACGCCCATGATCGCCTATCACGATTTCAGCAGCGAAAGCCGCTGCGAGGAATTGCTGGCGAAACTTGAAGCTGGGCAGACGGTAGCGCTGATTTCCGATGCGGGCACGCCGCTGATTTCCGATCCCGGATATCGCCTGGTGGCGCTGGCGCGCCAGGCGGGCGTCCAGGTGATCCCAATTCCAGGTGCTTGCGCTGCGATTGCCGCGCTGAGCGCCAGCGGCTTGCCGTCTGACCGCTTTACCTTCGAGGGTTTTCCTCCCGCCAAAAGCGGCGCGCGCAAAGAATTTTTCGCGGCGCTGCTGGCGGATCCCCGTACGCTGATCTTTTACGAATCCCCTCATCGCATCGTCGCCAGTCTCACCGATATGGTGGAAGTGTTCGGCCCGCAGCGGCGGCTGGTGATGGCGCGAGAGATTAGCAAGACCTTCGAGACGTTTTTATCCGGTACCACCAGCTCGGTATTGGAGCGCGTAAATGAGGATCTTGATCAGCAGAAAGGCGAAATCGTGCTGTTGGTCGAAGGCTTCCGCGAGCCGGTCAATACCGACGGCCCAGGCGCGGAGGCGCAACGGGTAATGCAGCTGCTATTGGAGGCGGAGTTGCCGCTGAAACAGGCAGCCGGGTTGGCTGCGGCCATCACCGGCGATAAGAAGAATCGCCTGTACGATTGGGCCCTGCGCCAGCGCGCTGAATAAATCGCCGCTTAACTCGCCGGCGAAACTTTGTTAAGGTGCGCCCCGGAGTTGGCCAGACAGTCGCTCTCGCGCAAGCGGGGGAGGAAAGTCCGGGCTCCATAGGGCAGAACGCCAGGTAACGCCTGGGGGGCGCGAGCCTACGGAAAGTGCAACAGAGAGCAGACCGCCATCTTCGGATGGTAAGGGTGAAAGGGTGCGGTAAGAGCGCACCGCGCAACTGGTAACAGTTTGCGGCACGGCAAACCCCGTTCGGAGCAAGACCAAATAGGAATCCTATGGCGCGGCCCGCGCTGGATTCGGGTAGGTTGCTTGAGGCAAGTGGTGACATTTGTCCCAGATGAATGACTGTCCACGACAGAACCCGGCTTACAGGCCAACTCTTTTATTTTTCTCCGCATTGCCGCTGATTTTTATCAGCCCTTCTTCTTTATATCGCGCTTCTCAATGAGCTCATTTCTTTAAGTCTAAAATGTTCTTGCACTTAAAGTGCTTTGTTAGATTGCCCGCCTATTCCGCTGTTTTTATACGCAAAAATTTCATTCCGTCATTTCCAGTTTTCCCGCTAAGCGGAACAAAACCTCAGCAATTTCAAACCTTTACGCGCATTTTTCCACGGCGTTGCTTGACAGGGGCCACGCGCCGTCGCTAGTGTGCTAGAGTGGAATAAAGTGGTTTTTTGTGGAAGTTTGTGGTTTGTATCGGTCTCCGAGTGGGTAAATGTGTGTTTCAAGGCAGCCACAGCATAACGATGGATAACAAAGGGCGCATCGCCATCCCGGCCAAGCAGCGGGAATGCCTTGTGTCGCTTTGTGAAGGTCGCATCGTCATGACTGCCCACACCGAGGACAAATGCGTTCTCGTCTATCCAGAGTCCGAATGGGACGTCATCCGCCCAAAAATCGAGGCGCTGCCCACGTTTAACAAAGTCGCATTACGCGCGCAGCGCTTGTTGATCGGATATGCCACACCACTCGAACTCGATGCCAACGGCCGGGTACTGGTACCGCCGACGCTGCGCGATTACGCCGGCCTCGACAAAAACCTGATATTGGTCGGCCTGGGTAAAAAATTGGAGCTCTGGAGTGAGGCCGGCTGGCTGCAGTCGGTGGCGAATGCGCCTGTAGACGATGACGCTATGCCGCCCGAAATGCTCTCACTTTCTTTGTAAGGAATCCATGAGTAAGACAGAGCATTTTTCGGTACTCCTGCGGGAGTCGGTGGACGCGTTGGTTTGGGACGAGT
>Ga0065721_10004379_pt1 | contig 32869 bp, 32 predicted proteins | sample Mesricmetagenome_FD_59108 | JGI IMG/M metagenome (GOLD analysis project Ga0065721, IMG submission 59108) | Mesophilic microbial community from rice straw/compost enrichment Sample: eDNA_1 v2 (version 2) | ecosystem: Engineered > Solid waste > Grass > Composting > Bioreactor | place: USA: Davis... | reverse complement strand
GCGTGTCCCATCCAAACCGATGCTGCAGCGCAGCATCACCAGACAGGAGAGTTCCCAATGTTCGCCAACGTCATGTCCTTGGTGGATCGCGCCGCCATGAGCTTCGTCGTCATCCTCGCCGCCGCGCAAATCTAGGTTCGCGCCTTAGGGTTCGTCAGATCCGCTCCGGCCGTGGACTAGAAACCGGCCGGGCGGGTTAGACGCCAGTCAAGCGGGGTCGTCATCGCCATGCGCGCCTTGGGTCCGGGCTCGGTATCGAGCTTCCTGAAGATCATCCTGGACGTCGTCTTCGGCGCCCTGTGGGTCGGGCTCGTGGTGGTGGCCTTGATCACCCTCGCCGCCGTGCTGCTGAGCTTCAACCCCGACCTGTTCGCCGACGTCACCATCGATGCGGAAGCGGGCGAGGTCATGCGCAAGGGGCCCGTGCTCGCCGCCGGCCTCGCCGCCGCCGCCCTCTATCTCGCCGGGGTCCTCGTCATCGTGGGCTGCCTGCGCCGCATCTTCGCCACCCTGACGGCGGGCGATCCCTTCCATCCCGACAATGTCGCGCGCCTCCGCCTCATCGGCCTGATCCTGGCCGGGCTGGAGTGCGGGCGTTACGCTTTCTGGGCCGTGGGGGCCTGGGTGCTGCCCGGGGTCACCGACGTGGAGCCCACCTTCAGCCTCACCGCCTGGTTCTCGGTCCTGGTCGTGTTCGTCCTGGCCGAGGTGTTCCGCGAAGGCGCGCGCCTGCGCCGAGAAGCCGAGCTGACCATCTGACATGCCGATCCGCGTCAACCTCGACCGCGTGCTGCTAGACCGCCGCATGTCGCTCACCGAGCTCGCCGACCGCGTGGGCGTCACCATCGCCAATCTGTCGATCCTGAAGACCGGCAAGGCCAGGGCCGTGCGCTTCTCGACCCTGGCCGCGCTCTGCCGCGAGCTGGACTGCCAGCCGGGCGACCTGCTCGTCTATGAAGCCGGGCCTGACGAGCCGCCCGACCTGGACGGCGCCTGACCCGGCGGCGCGCTAGCGCGCCACCGCCGCCCGCTGCAGTTCGCAGAGCTCGCCGATGCCCTTGCGGGCCAGGCTGAACAGGGCGTCGAACTCGGCCTGGGAGAAGCCGCGCTTCTCGCCCGTGGCCTGCACCTCGACGATGTCGCCCGAGCCGGTGAGGACGAAGTTGGCGTCGGCCTCGGCGTTGGAATCCTCCTCGTAGTCGAGGTCGAGCACGGGCGCGCCGGCGAACACCCCGCAGGAGACCGCGGCCACCTGATCGAGGATCGGGTCAGCGGTGATCACGCCTTCCTCCAGCAGGTAGCGGGTGGCCAGGCGCAGGGCGACCCAGGCGCCGGTGATCGAGGCCGTGCGGGTGCCGCCGTCGGCCTGCAGCACGTCGCAGTCGACGGTGATCTGGCGCTCGCCGAGGGCCTTCAGGTCGGTGACGGCGCGCAGGGAACGGCCGATCAGGCGCTGGATCTCCTGGGTGCGGCCCGACTGCTTGCCGGCGGCGGCCTCACGGCGGCCGCGGGTATGGGTGGCCCGGGGCAGCATGCCGTATTCGGCGGTGACCCAGCCCTGGCCCTTGCCGCGCAGGAACCCGGGCACGCCTTCCTCCAGGCTGGCGGTCACCAGCACCTTGGTGTGGCCGAAGCTCACCAGGCACGAGCCCTCGGCGTAGCGGGTGACGCCGGTCTCAAGGGTGACGGGGCGGAGAAGGTCGGGCTGGCGTTCGGACGGGCGCATGGGAACTTTCGGAATGGTTTCGGCGTCTTGCGCCGGGGCAGGCGGCGCTTATCCTAACCCGAGAGGCGCCGTCCATGGGCGCCGCAACCTGTTCGCACGCTGACGTGACCCAACCTTTCCTCGCCCGCGGCCCGACGTTGAGCGAACTGGACGAGCGGGCCCGTGAGATTTTCCGCCGCATCGTCGAGAGTTATCTGGAGACCGGCGAGCCCGTGGGCTCGCGCACCCTCTCCAAGGGCGGCCTGCCGCTGTCGCCGGCCTCCATCCGCAACACCATGCAGGACCTCACCCAGCTCGGCCTCCTGGGCGCGCCGCATGTGAGCGCCGGGCGCCTGCCGACCCATGCGGGGCTGCGCCTGTTCGTGGACGGCCTCCTGGAGGTGGGCGACATCGCCGAGGAGGAGCGGCGCAACATCGACGCGCGCCTGCGGGCCCACGGCCGCAACTACGAGGACGCCCTCAACGAGGCCTCGGCGATCCTGTCGGGCCTGGCGGGCGGGGCCGGGGTGGTGGTCACCCCGATCCGCGACGCCGGCGTGACCCATGTGGAGTTCGTGCCGCTGTCGGGCGAGCGGACCCTGGCGATCATGGTCTTCGACGACGGCACGGTGGAGAACCGGCTGATCCGGCGGCCCATGGGCGTGACCCCGTCGGCCCTGCAGGAAGCCTCGAACTTCCTCAACGCGCGCCTGCGCGGCCGAACCCTGGCCGAGGCCAAGGTGGACCTGCGGGCCGACCTGGAGCGGGCCCGCCGGGAGCTCAACGAGACCGCCGCCCGGCTGGTGGAGGACGGCCTCGCGGCCTGGGGCGGCGGGGACGATGACGCCCGGGCCCTGATCGTCCGGGGCCGGGCCAACCTGCTGGAGGACCGCGAGGCCATCGAGGACCTGGAGCGGGTGCGCTCGCTGTTCGAGGATCTGGAGCAGAAGGAACAGCTGATCCAGCTGCTGGACGGGGTCCGGGAAGGCCAGGGCGTGCGCATCTTCATCGGCGCTGAAACCCGTCTGTTCTCGCTTTCGGGTTCCGCCGTCATCGCGGCGCCCTATATGACGGGCTCGCAGCGGGTGGTCGGCGCAATCGGCGTGATCGGACCAGCCCGCTTGAACTATGCCCGGGTCATTCCGTTGGTGGATTACACCGCCCGCGTGCTTGGCCAGGTGATGAACGCATAAGACCAGGTAGGACATGTCCGAAGACAACACGCAGCCCGAAGGCGACGGCTTCGATTTCGAAGGCGGCGAGCTGGAGGCGCTGAAGGCCGAGAACCAGGCGCTGAAGGAGCAGGTGCTCCGCTACGCCGCCGAGGCCGAGAACACGAAGCGCCGCGCCGAGCGTGAGGCGAACGACGCCCGGGCCTATGCGATTCAGAAATTCGCCCGCGACCTGCTGGGTGTGGCGGACAACCTCGACCGCGCCATGTCGGCCGCCCCGGCCGACCACCCCGACGCCCCGGTGAAGAACTTCGTCGTGGGCGTCGAGATGACCGCCAAGGAGCTGCTGGGCGCTTTCGAGCGCAACGGGCTGAAGAAGATCGACCCGGCCAAGGGCGAGAAGTTCGACCCGCACAAGCACCAGGCGATGATGGAGCAGCCGGGCGCGGACGTGGCCCCGGGCGGCGTCATCCAGGTGCTGCAGCCGGGCTATGAGCTGTTCGACCGGCTGGTGCGGCCGGCCATGGTGGTGGTCGCCGCCCGGGCCCCGGGGGCGGCCCCTGCGGGCGGGGGCGACAATCCCTACGCCGCCAATGAAGAAGGCGAGACTGCCGCCGGCGCGGGCGGCTCTGTGGACACCCGCGCCTAAACCGCCGCCGGCCCCTTCCCCCGAGGGGGATTTTGGCTAATGTCCCAAGTCCCTTTCTTTCGGGGTGTGGGCCGGCGCCCTGATTCGCGCCGGCCGCCAAGGCGAGCCGGGACCTAGGAATGAAGCTGACGATCGAACGCGCCGCGCTGCTCAAGGCCCTGGGCCACGTGCAGAGCGCGGTGGAGCGCCGCAACACCATCCCGATCCTGTCGAACGTACTGCTCTCGGCCGACCGCGACCGCCTGACCTTCTCGGCCACCGACCTCGACATGGAGATCGTCGACGAGGCCCTGGCCCAGGTGGATCAGCCCGGCCAGATCACCGCCCCGGCGCACACCCTGTACGAGATCGTCCGCAAGCTGCCCGAGGGCGCCGACGTCTCCCTGAGCTTCACGGGCGAGGACCCGCGCCTGACGGTCCAGGCCGGTCGTTCGCGCTTCAACCTGCCGGTGCTGCCGGCCGGCGACTTCCCGGTGATGTCGGCCGAGGGCTTCGGCGGCGCCGTGGCCGTGGACGTCAATGACCTCATCCGGCTGATCGACAAGACCCGCTTCGCCATCTCGGCGGAGGAGACCCGCTACTATCTGAACGGGCTCTATCTCCACACGGTGATGGTGGACGGCAGCCCGCGCCTGCGGGCGGTAGCCACGGACGGTTCGCGCCTGGCCCTGGCCGACATGCCCGCGCCCGAGGGTTCGGCCGGCGCGCCGGGCGTCATCGTGCCCCGCAAGACGGTCAACGAAGCCCGCCGCCTGCTCGAGGACGCCGGCGAGACCGTCGAGCTGCAGGTGAGCCCGCAGAAAATCCGCTTCGAGCTGGGCGGCGCCGCCCTGACCTCGAAGGTCATCGACGGCAACTTCCCCGACTACGCCCGGGTGATCCCCAAGGACAACAACCGCACCATGATCGTGGACGCCAAGCTGTTCGCCCAGGCGGTGGACCGGGTGGCGACCATCTCGGCCGAGAAGAGCCGCAGCGTGCGCATGGCCATCGAGCCGGGCCGGGTGGTGCTCACCGTCCGCAACATGGAAGCCGGCCAGGCGGTGGAAGAGCTGGAGATCGACTACGACGGCGAGCCCTTCGAGCTGTCGTTCAACGCCCGCTACCTGCTGGACATCACGGACCAGATCTCGGGCGAGAGCGCCGAGCTGCGCTTCGGCGGCCCCAACGACCCGGCCCTGGTCCTCGACCCGGCCGACGCCGACGTCCAGTACATCCTGATGCCGCTGCGGGTGTAAGGCCCCGCCCCGCCAAGGCGGGAGGATCGGTTTTCGGAAAGTCCAGGAAAGGGCGGGACCTGCGGGTCTCGCCCTTTTCACATGCGCCGACGCCTGGGCTGAAGCCGGGCGCGAGGGGGGCGGCTCAGTGGCCGTGGGCGCCTTCGTACACGCCGGGCGCCAGGCGTTCGTCCTCGGCGCCCTCGCTGTCCTGGGCCAGCACGAAGCGGCGGTCGCAGTAGGTGCACTCGACGAAGTCGGCCTCGCCCATCTCGAGCCAGACCCGCGGATGGCCCAGGGCGCCGCCCACGCCATCGCAGGCGATGCGCTTGGAGCGCACGGTGATCACTTCCGGCGGCGGCAGGGCGTCGGACGTGAGCGCCGGCTTGGCGGGCGCCGGCTCCGGCTGCTTCTGCGCGTTGGCGGACTTGGCGCTGACGAGTTTGCGGGCCATCGGCAACTGAACCTCTATTGCCGCGGCCTTGGCTCAGGCGCGGCGCGCGCCTAGGTATGCGACCGCGGCTTTCGCCGTCAACGACGGGTGATCATGGACCTTCCGGAATACGCGATCGAGGCCAGGGCGCTGGTCAAGACCTACGCCGCCACCAAGACCACGCCCGAGATGCGGGCGCTCAAGGGGATTGACCTGGCCATTCCGCGGGGCTCGATCTTCGGGCTGCTCGGGCCGAACGGGGCCGGCAAGTCCACCTTCATCAACATCCTGGCCGGCCTGACCCGAAAGACTTCGGGCCAGGTGCTGATCTGGGGCCGCGACATCGACCAGCGGCCCCGGGACGCTCGGGCGGCCATCGGCGTGGTGCCCCAGGAGATCGCCGCCGATCCGTTCTTCACCCCGCGCGAGGCGCTGGAGGTGGCGGCCGGCATGTACGCCGTGCCCAAGGCCGAGCGCCGCACCGACGAGCTGCTGGCCGCCCTGGGCCTCGCCGACAAGGCGGGCGCCTATGTCCGCCAGCTCTCCGGCGGGATGAAGCGGCGGCTGATGGTGGCCAAGGCCATGGTCCACAATCCGCCGGTGCTGATCCTCGACGAGCCCACCGCCGGGGTCGACGTCGAGCTGCGCCGCCAGCTCTGGAACTATGTGCTGGAGCTGAACCGCAAGGGGGTGACCATCGTGCTCACCACCCACTACCTGGAAGAGGCCCAGGAGCTCTGCGACCAGATCGCCATCGTCAACCGCGGCCAGGTGGTGGCGTGCGAGCCGACCACGACCCTGCTGCGGCGAATGGACACGCGCAACGTGCTGGTGACGCCCGACGCCCCGCTCTCCGCCGCGCCCGCCCTGCCGGGATTCGAGACCCGACTGACCAAGGCGGGCGGCTTCTCGGTGAGCTACCGCACCGGTCAGTCCAGTGTGGAGCAGGTGCTGGCCGCCATCCGCGCCGCCGGCCTGCACATCAAGGACATCTCCACCGAGGATCCCGACCTCGAGGACGTTTTCGTCAGCCTCACCTACGCCGCCGAGGACGCCGGCGCGGCCTGACCGGCCCTTTCCTGTGCGCCTTCAGGTCGAAGGGGCGGTGACCAGGCGGATGTCGGGCCAGACATAGGCCGCCTCCCAGACGGCCGCGCCGCCGGGGCCGGGCTCGCGGCGGGGCGGTTCGGCGATCCCGCCCAGGTGCTCGTAGAACCCCCGTGCGCTGGTGTTCTCGCGCAGCACCGAGATCATCAGGGATCGGGCGCCTTGCGCCTCCAGCACTCGGGCGGCGGCGGCGAGCAGGGCCCGGCCAAGGCCCCGGCCCTGGGCCGAACGCAGCAGATAGAGCACGCTGATCTCGCCTTCGCCCGGCCGCCCGCGCCGGGACGGCCCGGCCTGGGCGTAGCCCACAAGCCCCGAGCGGTCGGCGAGGGCGAGGGTGATTCCGGCGCCGGTCCCGGCGGCGAGCTGGCGACGGAACCGCCGGGTGAAGCCTTCCTCGCTCATCCGCGCCAGGAAGGCGTCGGGCAGCAGGCCCTGATAGGTTTCGCGCCAGCTCCGCACATGGACGTAGGCCAGGGCCTCGGCGTCGGCGGGGCCGGCCGGGAAGATCACATGGGCGGGCGCGAGCGCGGGCAGCGACATCCATCCACAGCTTGGCGCTCGCCCGGGCGGCTTCAAGGGGTCGCGGGACTCAAGCCTATTGGTTAACGTCCGCGCCACCCATGAACGCCCAGGCGCCCTCCGCAGTCCCCGATCCCGCCGCCGGCGCCTCGCCGGTGATGGCGCAGTTCTTCGAGGCCAAGGCCCGCCAGCCCGATGCGCTGGTGTTCTTCCGTATGGGCGACTTCTACGAGCTGTTCTTCGAGGACGCCCACAAGGCGGCCGCTGCGCTCGGCATCACGCTCACCTCCCGGGGCCAGCACGCCGGCCAGCCGATCCCCATGGCCGGGGTGCCGGCCCACGCCATGGAGGCCTATCTCGCCAAGCTGGTGCGGGCCGGCTTCAAGGTCGCCCTGTGCGAGCAGCTGGAGGACCCCGCCGAGGCCAAGAAGCGCGGCTCCAAGGCGGTGGTCCGCCGGGACGTGGTGCGGGTGGTCACCCCCGGCACCCTCACCGAGGACGGCCTCCTGGACGCCCGGGGCGCCAACCGTCTGGCCGCCATCGCCATGCGCGCCGGGGCGACCGCCGTGGCCAGCGTCGAACTCTCCACCGGCGAGGTGGAATGCATGGCCGTGAGCCTGTCGGGCTTGGCCTCGACCCTGGCGGCCCTCGGCCCCTCCGAGATCCTGGTGCCCGATCGCCTGTTCGCGGACGAGGGCGTCAACGCCGCGCTCAAGGCCGCCGGCGGCTTCGTCCAGCCCCTGCCTTCGGCGCTTGCCGAGCCTTCGGCCTCGGAGACCCGCCTGAAGCGGCTCTATGGCGTGGAGACCCTCGACGGCTTCGGTCAGCTCTCGGGCGCCGAGGTCTCGGCCCTGGGCCTGATCGCCGCGCACCTCGAGACCACCCAGGCCGGCAAGGTCCCGGCCCTTTCGCCGCCGCGGCGGGCGGGCGAGGCCGACGTCATGGTCATCGACCCGGCCACCCGCAACAGCCTGGAGATCGAGCGCGCCACCTCGGGCTCGCGCGAGGGCTCGCTGCTGGCCGCCATCGACCGGACGGTGACCGCCCCCGGCGCCCGCCTCCTGGCCACGCGCCTGGCCCGTCCGCTGCTGGACCCCGGCGCCATCGACGCCCGGCTCGACGCCGTGGCTTGGTTCTGCGAGGCGCGGTCCACGCGCCAGAAGCTCCGCGAGGCGCTGCAGCGTCTGCCCGACATGGCCCGGGGCCTCTCGCGACTAGCCCTGGGACGCGGCGGCCCGCGCGACCTCGGCGCCCTGCGCGACGGCCTCGCCACCGCCGACGCTGTGGCCGGCCTCTTCGCCGGGGCCAATCCGCTGGTGGAGCTGCCCGCCGAGATCGCCACGGCGGTGGAAGCCCTCGACCTGTCCCGGCGGCCCGATCTGGCCGCCTTCCGGGATCTGCTGGTCCAGGGCCTCGGCCCCGACCTGCCGGCCCTGGCCCGGGACGGCGGCTTCGTGGCCGACGGGGTGCGCCCCGAACTCGACCAGGCCCGAGCCCTGCGCGACGACAGCCGCCGCGTGATCGCCGCCCTTGAAGCCCGGCTGGCGGCCGAGAGCGGCGTGGCGCTGAAGGTCCGGCACAATGCGGTGCTCGGCTATTTCGTGGAGTGCACCGCCAAGGCGGCCGAGCCGCTGATGCAGCCGCCGCTGAACGCCACCTTCATCCACCGCCAGACCCTGGCCAATCAGGTGCGCTTCACGACGGTGGAGCTGGCCGAGCTGGACGCTCGGATCGCCCAGGCCGCCGAGCGGGCCCTGGCCATCGAGCTCGACACCTTCGAGGCCTGGCGGGCCGCCGCCATCGCCGTCGCCGCCGACATCCAGGCCGCCGCCGAGGCCGCCGCCCGGCTCGACGTGGCCGCGGGCCTGGCGGAATGGGCCGAGGACGTGGGCGCCGTCCGCCCGGTGGTGGATCTTTCCACGGCCTTCGAGGCCGAGGCCGCCCGCCATCCTGTGGTGGAAGCCGCCGTGCGCCGCGCCGGCGAGGCCTTCACGCCCAACGACTGCCGCCTGGACGGGGCGGGCGTGGTCGGGGCGCGGCTCTCCATCGTCACCGGCCCGAACATGGCTGGTAAGTCGACCTTCCTGCGCCAGAACGCTCTCCTGGCGGTGCTCGCCCAGGCGGGCTGCTTCGTCCCCGCCAAGCGCCTCAGGATCGGCGTCGTCGACCGGCTGTTCAGCCGGGTGGGCGCGGGCGACGACCTGGCCCGGGGCCGCTCGACCTTCATGCTGGAGATGGTGGAGACAGCCGCCATCCTCACCCAGGCGACGCCGCGGTCCCTGGTGATCCTCGACGAGATCGGCCGGGGCACCGCCACCTACGACGGCCTGGCCATCGCCTGGGCCTGTGTCGAGCAGCTGCACGAGACCAACCGCTGCCGCGCCTTGTTCGCCACCCATTACCACGAGCTGGCGGTGCTTGAGGACCGGCTGGCCTATGTCTCTAACCTCTCCCTGAAGGCCAAGGAGTGGAACGGCGACCTGATCTTCCTGCACGAGGCCGGTCCTGGCCCCGCCGACCGGTCCTACGGGGTGCAGGTGGCCAAGCTCGCCGGGGTGCCGCCTGCGGTGGTGGCCCGGGCCAAGCAGGTGCTGGAGCGGCTGGAGCGCGAGGCCGGGGCGCCGGCGCATCTGGAGGACCTGCCGCTCTTCGCCGCCGTCGCCGAGCCCGAGGCCAAGTATGGTCCGTCCAAGGTCGAGGAGGCCCTGCAGGCCCTGGACATCGACGGCATGAGCCCCCGGGAGGCGATGGACGCCCTCTATCGGCTCAAGGGCCTGCTGTCCTGACCCCCGGGCGACGGCAAGGCTTGTCGGGCGCGGCCGCCTCTCCTAGTCGGGGCGGATCATGAGCCGGATCGTCTATCTCGCCTTCCCGGCCGGCCGCGTGGCCGGGGGACACAAGATGATCCTCAGGCACGTGGAGACCCTGCGCGAGCTGGGGTTCGACGCCGTGCTGTGGCTCAACAAGGGCGCCGAGGGCTTCGGCTGGCTGCAGCACCGCTGTCCGGTGGAGGTGGGAACGCCCTTCCGGCCAGACGACATCCTGGTGCTGCCTGAGGATGCGCCCAACGCCATGGCCCATGTGGCCGGGCTGCCGAACCGGGCGGTGGTGTTCTGCCAGAACCAGTTCGCCCTTGCGAACGTGGGCGTCGCCGGCGTCGACCGCTTCCCGCCCGAGCGGTTCCCGGTGTTCATCACTCCCGGCCGGGTGTCGGGAGCCACGGCGGGGCGGCTCTATCCCCAGGCGCGCGTCGAGGTGGTGCAGTCCTTCGCCGACGAGCGCATTTTCTATCCCCGCGAGCCGCGGCGGCTGGCCATCGCGGTCACGCCCCGCAAGCGTCCGGCGGAGGCCCGGATCATCCGCAGCATGTTCGTCCGGATGCACCCGCGGCATGCGCAGATTCCCTGGGTTGAGCTCAATGAGGCCACCGAGACGGAGGTGGCCGAGACCTTCGGCGCCTGCGCCCTCTTCCTGTGCCTCAGCCGCCTGGAGGCCGCGCCCATGACGCCGCTGGAAGCCATGGCCTCCGGGGCGGTCTGCGCTGGCTTCCGGGGCGTCGGCGGCCGGGAACATTCCAACGAAAGCAACGGCTTCTGGGCCGAGGACGACGATTGCGAGGCCGCCGCCGACGCCCTGGCCAGGGCCGCCGACCTGGTGGTCGCCGGCGGGCCGGAGCTGGAGCGGATGCGCGAAGTCGGGTTCGAAACCGCCCGGCGCTGGTCCTACGCCGCGTTCCGCCCGATGCTCGAGGATGTCTGGACGCGTCTCGCGCCGCAGGCGCGAACGCTCTAGATCGCCTATATCAGCCGAACATGCCGCCCCGCCTCAAACCCACCCACCTCGAATATGTCGTCGACGGCGTGAAGCTGCGAAGCCAGCTGTCGGCGGCGGCCCTGCAGCATCTGGGCGACGAGGCGGCCCAGCGGGCGGCCGCTCTGGAGATCCTCAAGGGCGCCCTGTTCCGGGGCCGGATGATCGCCAAGGAGCGGCTGGAGAACGGGGCCGGCGGCATCGAGACCGCGCGCCTGCTCTCGGGCGTTACCGATGTGGTGGTCTCGGCGCTCTACGACTTCACCACCGTCCACGTCTTCCGGGCGCGCAACCCCACCGAGGGCGAGCGTCTGGCGCTGATGGCGGTGGGCGGCTACGGCCGCGGCGCCCTGGCGCCGTTCTCGGACATCGATCTGCTCTTTGTGCGGCCCTACAAGCAGACGGCCCACGCCGAGAGCGTGATCGAATACATGCTCTATGCCCTGTGGGACCTGGGCTTCAAAGTCGGCCACGCCTCGCGGACCATCGAGGAGTGCCTGAAGCTCTCCCGCGAGGATTTCACCATCCGCACCTCGATCCTGGAGGCCCGCCGGCTGACCGGCGACGAGGCCCTGGCCGAGGACCTGATCAAGCGGTTCCGCAACGAGGTGGTGAAGGGCACGGGGGCCGAGTTCGTGGCCGCCAAGCTGAAGGAGCGCGACGACCGCCACGCCCGGGCCGGGGCCAGCCGCTACATGGTCGAGCCCAATGTGAAGGAGGGCAAGGGCGGCCTGCGCGACCTGAACACCCTGTTCTGGATCGCCCAGTACCTGCATCCCGGCGAGAGCCTGGAGAAGGTGATGCAGCTGGAGATCTTCGATCGACGCGAGGTCTCCACCTTCATCCGGGCCCTGGACTTCCTGTGGGCGGTCCGCTGCCACCTGCACTTCGCCACAGGCCGGCCGGAGGAGCGGCTCACCTTCGACCTGCAGCCCGAGATCGCCCGGCGCATGGGCTATGGCGACCGGGGCGACGCCCCCGCCGTCGAGCGCTTCATGCGGCGCTACTTCCTGTTCGCCAAGGACGTGGGCTCGCTCACCCGGGTGTTCGCCGCCAAGCTGGAGGCCGACCGGGTCAAGACCGCCCCCAAGGGCATCAGCCGGTTCATCCCGGGCCGGTCGGTGAAGCGCAAGCCGCTAGACGAGCCCGGCTTCCACGAGGTGGGTGGGCGCCTGGACGTGGACCCCGAGATCTTCCGCAAGGATCCGGTGAACCTGCTGCGGCTGTTCCGCATCGCCGACCAGCGCAACCTCGACCTGCACCCGGACGCCTTCACCGCCGCCTCGCGGGCCACGGGCCTGATCACCTCGGCGGTCCGGCGCGATCCGCAGGCGGCCAAGGTGTTCCTGGACATCCTGGCCCGGGGCCGGGACCCGCGCACGACCCTGGCGCTGATGAACGAAACCGGCGTGCTCGGCCGGTTCATCCCCGAATGGGGCCGCATCGTCGCCCAGATGCAGTTCAACATGTACCACTCGTACACGGTGGACGAGCACACCCTGCGGGCGGTGGGCGTGATCGCCGACATCGCCGCCGGGCGTCTGGCCGACGACCATCCGCTGGCCGTCCAGATCATGCCGCTGATCGCCGACCGCGAGGCGCTATTCCTGGCCATGCTGCTGCACGACACCGGCAAGGGCGGGGCCGGCGGCCAGGAGGTGGCCGGCGCCCGGGCGGCGCGGCAGGCCTGCGAGCGCCTGGGCCTGGAGCGGTCCAAGATCGAGCTGGTGGCGTGGCTGGTGGAGCACCACCTGGTCATGAGCGACTACGCCCAGAAGCGGGACGTCTCCGACCCGCGCACCGTGGCCGACTTCGCCCGCATCGTGCAGAGCCCCGAGCGCCTGCGCCTGCTGCTGGTGCTCACCGTGGCCGACATCCGCGCCGTCGGGCCGGGGGTCTGGAACGGCTGGAAGGGCCAGCTCATGCGCGAGCTCTACAATGCCACCGAGGCGATCTTCCGCGGTGGCCGGGGCTCGGACGCCGCCGCCGCCCTCAAGCGTTACCAGGAGAACGCCGCCTATGACGCGCGCGTGGCCCTGGCCAAGGCCGACCCGGGCGCCGAACCCTGGGCCGACGCCATGGAGGACGCCTATTTCACCGCCTTCAGCGCGCAGGAGATCCTGGCCCACGCCCGCATCGCCCAGGCCGCCGGGGACGCCGCCGCCGCCGAGGGCCGGGTGCGGGCCGACCTCAACGCCGCCGAGGTGGTGGTGGCCGCCGCCGACCGGCCGCGCCTGTTCGTCGATCTCGCCGCCGAGATCACGGCCGCCGGGGCCAATGTGGTCGGGGCCCGGGTCTTCACCTCGCGCACCGGCCAGGCGCTCGATGTCTTCTATGTGCAGGACGCCACCGGCGCGCCCTTCGGGGCCCAGGACGCCCGCGCCCTGCCTCGGCTGGCCGAATGCCTGGCCGCCGCCGCCCGGGGCGAGCCGCAGGTCAGGGAAGGCCGACGGCCGCAGGACCTGGGCCGCGCCGCCGCCTTCGCCATCACGCCCACGGTCATGCTGGACAACGAGGCTTCGGAGACCTCGACGGTGGTGGAAGCCTCCGGCCGGGACCGGCCCGGCCTCCTGGCCGCCCTCGCCCAGAAGATCTCCGACGCCGGCCTCTCGATCCTCTCGGCCCACATCGACGGCTACGGCGAGCGGGCGGTGGACGCCTTCTATGTGGTGGACGCCGGCGGCCAGAAACTCACCGACACGCGGAAGGGCAACGCCCTGAAAACCGCTCTTCTCAACGCGCTCACGGAAGCCGAAGCCGAGACCGGCCAGGCCCGCCGCGCCAATTTGCAGCGCGCCCGCGCCAGCGTCGCGCGCTAAAGGACCTTCAATGCCTTTCCCCGATACCCACCCGGCGCTGAGCCGGGCCCTCGCCGCGCGCGGCTATGCCGAACCTACGCCGGTGCAGGCCGCTGTCCTCGAGGCCGAGCCCGGCCGCGATCTCCTCGTCTCGGCCCAGACCGGTTCCGGCAAGACCGTGGCCTTCGGTCTCGCCGCCGCCCCCGTTCTGCTGGAGGACGCCGAACGCCTGCCGGCGGCGGGCCTGCCCCTGGGCCTGGCCATCGCCCCCACCCGCGAACTCGCCCTGCAGGTGGCCCGAGAGCTGGAGTGGCTCTACGCCGAGGCCGGCGCGCGGGTGGTCACCTGCGTCGGCGGCATGGACGCCCGCCGCGAGCAGCGCGCCCTGGCGGGCGGCTGCCACTGGGTGGTCGGCACCCCCGGCCGCCTGCGTGATCACCTGGAGCGCGGCAACCTCGACCTGTCGGCCCTCAAGGTGGTGGTCCTCGACGAGGCCGACGAGATGCTGGACCTCGGCTTCCGCGAGGACCTGGAGGAGATCCTCGACGCCACGCCCGAGGGGCGCCGGACCTTCCTGTTCTCGGCCACCCTCGCCAAGGACATCGTGGCCCTGGCCCGCCGCTATCAGACCGAGGCGGTGCGGATCGACACGGTCCGCCGGGACGAGCCGCACGGGGACATCGAGTATCGCGCGGTTCGCGTGGCGCCGAACGAGCTCGAGAGCGCCGTGGTCAACATCCTGCGCTACTTCGACTCTCCCAGCGCCCTGATCTTCTGCGCCACCCGCGAGGCGGTGCGGCGGCTGTACGGCTCGCTGCGCGAACGGGGCTTCCCGGTGGTCGCCCTGTCCGGGGAGATGAGCCAGAAGGAGCGCTCCGACGCCCTGCAGTCGCTGCGGGACGGCCATGCCCGGGCCTGCGTCGCCACCGACGTGGCCGCCCGCGGCCTCGACCTGCCGGACCTGGGCCTCGTGGTCCACGCCGAGCTGCCGGTGAACCGCGCCACCCTGCTGCACCGGTCGGGCCGCACCGGCCGGGCCGGGCGCAAGGGCGTGTCGGTGCTGCTGGTCCCCTACACCCGCCGCCGCAAGGCCGAGATGCTGCTGGCCTCGGCCGGGGTCGAGGCCCACTGGTCGGGCGCGCCCACCGCCGAGGAGATCCGCGAGCGCGACCAGGTCCGGATGCTGGAGGACCCGATCCTCACCGAGGCGCCCTCCGACGAGGACCTCGCCCTGGCCCGCAAGGTTCTGGAGGGCCGCGCCCCCGAAGTGGTGGCCGCCGCCCTGGTGCGCCTCTACCGCGCCCGCCTGCCCGAGCCCGAGGAGCTGTTCGAGGTTCCCGACCGCGCCCCCGCCCGCGAGCGCGGTCCCCGGGAGCGCGGCCCGCGCGAGGCCAATGTCATGGTCGAGGACGGCGTCTGGTTCCGGCTGCCGGTCGGGCGCAGCAAGAACGCCGACCCCAAGTGGCTCGTGCCGCTGATCTGCCGCCTGGGCCACGTCACCAAGAAGGACATCGGCCAAATCCGCATCTTCGACCGCGAGACGCGGTTCGAGATCAGCCCCGAGGCCGAGGCCAGGTTCCGCGAGGCTGTGGCGGCCAACGACAAGGCGGAAATGCGGGTCGAGCCCTCGGCCCCGCCCGGCGAACGCCCGCCGCCCCGTCCGCGTCCGGCCGGCAAGGCGGCGCCGCACCGCAAGGGACCGCGTCAGCCCGGCCGCCCGAACGGCAAGCCCCACGGCGCAAAACCGCCCAGGCGCCCACGCGCTTGACGCTCTCCGCGACGCAGCCGACCACAAGCCGGTGACCGACAGCCTGCGCGACATTCCCCCCCGGAAGGGCGGTCTGATCCGCTCCTCGCTGATCTTTTCGGGGCTCACCCTGGTCAGCCGCCTCATGGGGCTGGCCCGGGACCTGGTCATCGCCGCGCGCCTGGGCGCCAGCCAGACCATCGCCGCCGACGCCTACTATACGGCGCTCACCTTCCCGAACCTGTTCCGGCGGATGTTCGCCGAAGGCGCCTTCGCGGCCGCCTTCGTGCCCGACTACGCCAAGAAGCTGGACGGCGAGGGCAAGGAGGTCGCCGACCGCTACGCCTCGGACGCGCTGGCCACCGTCGCCGCCTTCACGGTGCTGCTCACGGTCATCTGCCAGCTCGCCATGCCCTGGCTGATGATGGTCTACAGCTACGGCTTCCTGGAGGATCCGGCGAAGTTCAAGCTGGCGGTGGCGCTTACCCAGATCACCATGCCCTACATGCCGTGCATGGTGATCGCCTCGCTGTTCGCGGGCGTGCTGCAGGCCCGCGGCCGGTTCATCATCTACGGCTTCTACCCGACCATCCTGAACATCGTGATGCTGGCGGCGGTGCTGCCGCAGAACGATCCGGTGCGGGCCGCCTACGCCGCTTCGGCGGGGGTCATCGTGGCCGGGATCAGCCAGGCCGCCCTGTGCTGGTGGGGCGCCCGGCGGCTCGGGGCCCGCATCCGGCCCTCGCGGCTGAAGCTGACGCCGGAAATCCGCGACCTGATCCGCCGGATGATCCCCGGCATCATCGCCTCCAGCGCCACCCAGCTGAACCTCTTCATCTCGGCCATCCTCGCCAGCCAGGTGGCCGGCATGCGGGCGTGGCTGAACTTCGCCGAGCGCTTCTATCAGCTGCCTCTCAGCCTCGTGGGGGTGGCCATCGGCGTGGCCCTGCTGCCGCGGCTGTCCACCGCCATCCGCCGGGCTGACCGCGCGGACGCCCAGGGGGCCATGGACCAGGCGGTGGTCTTCGGCCTGGCCCTCAGCCTGCCGGCGGCGGCGGCCCTGATGGCCATGCCGTTCTATCTGCTCGACGCCTTCTTCTCGCGGGGCGCCTTCACCTCGGCGGACGCGGCGGCCTCGGCCAAGCTCCTCTTCCATTACGGCTGGGGCGTGCCGGCCTTCGTGCTGATCAAGATCCTGCAGCCGGCGTTCTTCGCTCGCGGCGACACCCGGACCCCGATGACCTATTCGCTGATCTCCATCGGGGTGAACATCGCCCTGGGCGTCAGCCTCTTCTACACCCTGGGATTCGAGGGCATCGCCCTGGCCACGGCCGCGGCCTCCTGGCTCACCGTGGCCCAGATGACCGTGAAGCTGTGGACCACGGGGATCTGGCGGCCCTCGGCCCGGGCGATCGGCAAGATCACCCGGGTGGCCCTGGCGTCCGCCGCGCTGGGCGCGGCCTGCCTTGCGGCCTCCGTCTTCCGCGAGGTGCTGGAGCGGCCCCTGGGGTCGAAGGAGCTGACCATCCTGCTCGTCTGCCTGGCCGGCGCGGCGCTCTATGGGGTCCTGCTGTTCGCCGTGGGCGGCGTCACCCCCGCCGAGGCCCGGGCCGCGCTCCGTCGCCGCAAGGGCGACGCGCCGGTCGCCACGCCTGATCTCTAGCTTGCCGCCCCTCCGCCTGCGCGCTATGTCCGCGGCCATGACGACGCGGACCCGCAACAGCTGGCGATGGCGGCCCTGAGCCGTTGACCCCGCGTTAGCCCGGGCCTCGCGCCCGCACGTCCCTTTCCGTCAGAAGTCCTGCCATCATGACCGACCAAGCCCCCGCCCCCTATGCGGGCCCCCAGCGCGTGCTCTCCGGCGTCCAGCCGTCCGGCGACCTGCACCTGGGCAACTACCTCGGCGCGCTCTCCAAATTCGCGAAGCTGCAGCACGAGCTGCCCACCTTCATCTTCGTCGCCGACCTGCACGCGATCACGGTCTGGCAGGAGCCCACGAAGCTGAAGCAGCAGGTCCGCGAGATCGCCGCGGCCTATCTCGCCACCGGGCTCGACCCGAAGGTGGCGGCCATCTTCGCCCAGTCGGCGGTGCCGGAGCACGCCGAGCTCGCCTGGGTCTTCAACTGCGTCGCCCGTCTCGGCTGGCTCGACCGGATGACCCAGTTCAAGGAGAAGAGCGGCAAGCACAAGGAGCGCTCGAGCGTCGGGCTCTACACCTATCCGGTGCTCCAGGCGGCCGACATCCTCGTCTACAAGGCCACCCATGTGCCGGTGGGCGACGACCAGAAGCAGCACCTGGAGTTGACCCGGGACATCGCCCAGAAGTTCAACAACGACTTCTCGGCGCCGGGCTTCTTCCCCCTGCCGGAGCCCCTGACCCAGGGGCCGGGCGCCCGGGTGATGAGCCTGCGGGACGGTTCGGCGAAGATGTCCAAGTCGGATCCGTCGGACCAATCGCGGATCAACCTGACCGACGACGCCGACGCCATCGCCAACAAGGTCCGCAAGGCGCGCACCGATCCCGACCCGCTGCCCGAGACGGTAGAGGGGCTGGAAGGTCGGCCCGAGGCGCGGAACCTGGTGGGCATCTATGCGGCGCTGTCGGGCAAGACCGACGCCGAGGTGCTGGCTGAGTTCGCCGGCCAGGGTTTCGGCGCGTTCAAGCCGAAGCTGGCCGAACTGGCGGTCTCGGTGATGGCGCCCATCGGGACGGAAATGCGCCGCCTGTTGGCCGATCCGGCCGAGATCGACCGTGTGCTGAGCGACGGCGCCGCCCGGGCCCGGGAGATCGCCGCGCCGGTGGTTGCGGACGTCAAGCGCCTCGTGGGCTTCTGGGCGGGCTGAGGCTCTATCCGGCGGCGCCCTTGCGTCCGTTCGTCGGGCGCCGCACCGTCCGTCCATGAGCACCGGGAAGCGCAAGTTCCTGATCGTCGCCGACGACACGCCTGAGTTCCAGGCGGCGCTGCGCTTCGCCTGCCGCCGGGCGCGCTCCACCGGCGGGCATGTGGCCCTGCTCAAGGTGATCGAGCCGGCGGTGTTCGAGCACTGGTCCGGAGTGCGCGACGAGATCGAGCGCCAGCAACGTCAGGAGGCCGAGGCCTCGCTCCAGGAGACGGCCGAGTTCGTCCTGGCCGAGACCGGCCTGCCGCCGGAGTTCCTCATCAAGAATGCCGACAGCGTGCGCGCCGCCCTGCGTCAGGCCCTGGCGGACGACCCGGACATCAAGATCCTGGTGGTGGCCGCCGCCGTGGGCGGCCGCGGCCCCGGGCCCCTGGTCTCGTCCATCGTCAAGGAAGGCGTGAAGTGGGGCGAGCGGAAGCTGCCCGTGACCATCGTCCCGGGCGACCTCACCGACGAGGAGGTCGCGGACCTCGCCTGAGGCCGTGACGCTTGCGCCGGACGGCGCGCGAGGCCACATCTGGCCCATGTTCATCCAGACCGAAGTCACGCCCAATCCCGAGGTCCTGAAGTTCCTGCCCGGCCGCACGGTGCTGGGCGAAGGCGTCCGGGACTTCCGCTCGGCCGAGGAGGCGCAGGTCTCGCCCCTGGCGTCGGACATCTTCGACATTGAGGGCGTGACGCGGGTGTTCTTCGGACCCGACTTCATCACCGTGGGCAAGCACCCGTCGTTCGACTGGCCGCACCTGAAGGCGCCGGTGCTGGCGGCGATCATGGATCACTATACCTCGGGCCGGCCGTTGTTTGACGAGGGCGGGGCGGCCGCGAGCGGTCATGACGAGGGCGTCTATGAGGGCGAGACCGCCCAGATCGTCGCCGAGATCAAGGACCTGCTGGACAGCCGCATCCGACCGGCCGTGGCCCAGGATGGCGGCGACATCCTGTTCCACAAGTTCGAGCCCGACACCGGCGTCGTCTGGCTCAACATGCGCGGCGCCTGCTCGGGCTGCCCGTCCTCGACCGCCACTCTCAAGGCCGGAGTGGAGAACATGCTGAAGCACTACGTTCCGGAAGTGACCCGGGTGGAGCAAACGCTCGGCTAGCCTTCCCGCCGCGGCGGCGATCCGCTAACCCCGCCGCATGATCGTCCTGGGCCTCGACACCTGCCTGAACGCCTGCTCGGCGGCCGTCCTCGACGGCGACCGGGTGCTGGCCCATGCGCGCGAGGTCATGGCCCGCGGGCACCAGGAACGGCTCGCCCCCATGGTCCAGGCGGTGATGGCCGAGGCCGGTCTTCCATTCTCGCGCCTGCAGCGCATCGCCGCCACGGTGGGGCCGGGCTCCTTCACCGGCCTGCGGGTGGGCGTCGCCTTCGCCAAAGGCCTCGCCACCGCCCTTGGCGCCGAGACCGCGCCGGTGGGATCGCTCGAGGCCCTGGCGGCCGAGGCGGAGGGCCTGGTGGCGGCCGTGCTCGACGCCCGGCGGGACCAGGTCTACGTGCAGGTCTTCGATGGCGGCCGGGCGCTCACGCCTCCAGAGGTGCAGCCCGTGACGGTCGCCGCCGAGCGGCTGGCGGCGCAGGCCCGGGGCCGGACGCCCACCCTGGTGGGATCGGGGGCGGCTCTGCTGGCCGGCGTGGTCCCCGGGGCGACGATCCTCGCCGCGGAGGGCTGCGACGCCCGCAAGGTGGCCGCCCTGGCCGCGACCCGTCCGGCGGCGGCGCTGACGCCGCTCTACCTTCGCGCGCCCGACGCCAAGCTGCCCGGCGGCCGCACCCCGGAATGAACCTGCGTCCCGCCGACATCGCCGATGCGCCGCGGATGGCGCAGGTTCACGCCCAGGCCTTCGACCGGCCGTGGGACACGGCCGCGTTCGAGGACCTGCTCGGCGGGGTCGGCGTGTTCGCCGTGATGGCCGAAGATGGCGATCCTGCCGGCCTCGTCCTGTGCCGGGCCCTCGCCGGCGAGGCCGAGATCCTCACCATCGGCGTGGCGCCCTGGGCGCGGCGCAGGGGGCTGGGCCGGGCGCTGATGGCCGCCGCCCTGGACGCGGCGAGGGCGTCCGGCGCCGAAACGGCGTTCCTGGAAGTGGACGTGGACAACACACCCGCAGTCGCGCTTTACGAGCGCCTGGGATTCGAACGGGCGGGTCTGCGGCGAGGCTATTACGACCGCGGCGGCGCCGGCCGCGCCGACGCCCTGGTCATGCGTCTCGACCTTGGAACGCAGGGCCACTAGACCTATCCTTACGTGAAAGGAAACGGAGGCTCCGTGTCGGACCGCATTGAAAGGCTCTGCGTTCAAAAGGGCATGCGCATGACCGAGCAGCGCCGGGTGATCGCCCGGGTGCTGTCCGCCTCCACCGACCACCCGGATGTGGAAGAGCTGCACCGCCGCGCCCATGCGGTGGACCCGCACATTTCCATCGCCACGGTTTACCGGACGGTGCGCCTCTTCGAGGAGGCGGGGATCATCGACCGTCTCGACTTCCGCGACGGCCGCTCGCGGTACGAGGAACACACCGACGACCACCACGACCACCTGATCGACATGAAGACCGGCAAGGTGGTGGAGTTCGTCGACGACGAGATCGAGGCCCTGCAGGAGGCCATCGCCCGCAAGCTCGGCTACCGGCTGGTGGACCACCGGCTCGAGCTCTACGGCATGCCGATCGAGGACTAGGGCGCGGCTCTGCGGCGGCGGGGAACTTGCGCCCGCCCTCTCGGAACCCCATAACGCCGGCCATGTCCGAGCAAGCGCCCGCCAAGCGCCTCTACATCAAGACCTACGGCTGTCAGATGAACGTCTATGACAGCGAGCGCATGGCCGATGTCCTTGCGCCGTTCGGCTACGGCGTGACGGACGATCCGGCGGGCGCGGACCTCGTGGTGCTCAACACCTGCCACATCCGCGAGAAGGCCACCGAGAAGGTCTATTCCGAACTTGGCCAGATCAAGCGGCTCAAGGAAGCCCGGCAGGCCGAGGGCCTGGGCATGACCATCGCCGTGGCCGGCTGCGTGGCCCAGGCCGAAGGCGAGGAGATCATGCGCCGTCAGCCGGCGGTGGACCTGGTGGTCGGGCCGCAGGCCTATCACCAGCTGCCCGAGCTGATCGCCCGCGCCCACCGGGCCCGGGGCGAGCGCCTGGCCGCCGACTTTGCGCCGGACGAGAAGTTCGACGTCCTCTCCACCGACCGCCGCCCGAGCGGCGTGACGGCCTTCCTGACGGTGCAGGAGGGCTGCGACAAGTTCTGCACCTTCTGCGTGGTGCCCTATACCCGCGGGGGCGAATGGAGCCGTCCGGCCGACGCCATCGAGGCCGAGGCCCGCGCCCTGGCGGAGAAGGGCGTGCGCGAGGTCACCCTGCTGGGCCAGAACGTCAACGCCTATGACGGCGAGGGCGGCCTGGCGGGCCTCATCCGGCGGCTGGCCAAGATCCCGGGCCTCGACCGGATCCGCTACACCACCAGCCACCCGCGGGACATGGACGAGGCGCTGATCGCCGCCCATGCCGAGGTGCCGCAACTGATGCCCTACCTGCACCTGCCGGTGCAGGCCGGCTCGGACCGGATCCTGCGGGCCATGAACCGGGCCCACACCGCCGAGAGCTATCTGCGGGTGATCGAGAAGGTGCGGGCTGCGCGTCCCGACATCGCCATCTCGGGCGACTTCATCGTCGGCTTCCCCGGCGAGCGCGACAGCGACTTCGAGGCCACTCTGCAGCTCGTCCGCGAGGTGCGATACGCCTCGTGCTTCTCGTTCAAATATTCCCGCCGTCCCGGCACCCCGGCCGCCGCCATGCCCGGCCAGGTGCCCGAGGAGGTGAAGGAGGAGCGGCTGCACCGGCTCCAGGCCCTGCTCGAGGAGCAGCAGGCGGCCTTCAACGCCGCCCAGGTCGGCCGCACCCTGCCCGTGCTGTTCGAGAAGCCGGGCCGCCATCCGGGCCAGCTCGTGGGCCGCAGTCCCTATCTGCAGTCGGTCCATGTGACGGCGTCGGATCGACTGCTCGGCCAGATCGTTCCTGTGAAGGTCGAAAGCGGCGCCCGGAACAGCCTGTCCGGCGCCCTCCTTGGGGAACTGGAGACGGCTTGAGCCGCGCACCTGAATTCATCGCCCTGTCAGACGCCGCCGTGCGGGCGGTGGCCGGCCTGAACAGCCGTCATGCGGCCCTGATCGAGGACGCCTTCGGGGTGCTCGTGGAGACCCCCGGCGGCGGCGTGTCGCTGAGCGGCGACGCCAAGAGCCGCGGCCAGGCCAAGCGCGCCGTCCAGGCCATCGCCCAGCGGGCCGACCAGGGCCTGGAGGTCGGCGAGGCGGACGTGCGGGTGGCCATCGGCCAGGCCCGGGCCGGCAAGGCCGCGCCGGGAACCGCGCCCCTGCCCGTGGGCCGTCGCGGCCAGGTGGCGCCCAAGACCGCGACCCAGGCCCGGTACCTTCAGGCCCTGGCCCAGTGCGAGCTGGTGTTCGGCCTGGGTCCCGCCGGCACCGGCAAGACCTTCCTGGCCGTGGCCCACGGGGCCGGCATGCTGCTGCAGGGGGCGGTGGACCGCCTGATCGTCTCGCGGCCGGCGGTGGAGGCCGGCGAGCGCCTGGGCTTCCTGCCCGGCGACATGAACGAGAAGGTCGACCCCTACATGGCGCCGGTTTGGGAGGCGCTCACCGACATCCTGGGCGCCGAACAGCTGCGCCGGCGGCGGGAGAAGGGGGAGATCGAGGTCGCCCCCATCGCTTTCCTGCGCGGCCGGACCCTGAGCCACGCCTTCGTCATCGTGGACGAGGCTCAGAACGCCAGCCGGGCCCAAATGAAGATGGTGCTAACCCGCCTGGGCGAGGGCTCGCGCATGGCGGTGACCGGCGACCCCACCCAGATCGACCTGCCGAACCCCGCCGATTCCGGCCTCGCCCATGCGGTGGGCCTGCTGGAAGGCCTGGAGGGCATCGGCGTCACCCGCTTCTCGTCCGAGGACGTGGTCCGTCACCCGCTGGTGGAGCGGATCGTGCGCGCCTACGACGCCGACGCGGCCCGTCGCGGACGTACGGTTTGATCGACATCGAGATCGAGGACGACGCCTGGACCGCGGCCCTGCCCGAGGCCGAGGCCCTGACCCGCGCCGCCGCCCTGGCGGCCCTGGCCAGCGAGGGGGCGGACGGCGAGGGCGTGACCCTGCTGCTGACCGACGATGAGGCCGTGCGCGACCTCAACGCCCGGTTCCGGAGCAAGGATGCGCCGACCAACGTGCTGTCCTTCCCTGCCCCGACCAATCCTGAGAAGCACCTGGGCGATGTGGCCCTGGCCTTCGGCGTGTGCGCCCGCGAGGCGGACGAACAGGGCAAGCCGCTTGGGCATCACCTGCAGCACCTGGTGGTGCATGGCGTGTTGCACCTTCTCGGATACGACCACATGAGCGAAGATGAGGCTGAGGCCATGGAGGGCCTCGAGCGCGTCGTCCTGGCCGGACTGGGGGTTCGTGACCCCTACGCGGTCAGCGAGGGAGAGCATGACTGACCCCGATCCATCGAGTAGGCCCGGCCCGGGCCGCCGCCGAGGGCTGATGGCCTTCGTCGATTTCTTCCGCCGGTCCGCCGAAGGGGCGGCCGCCGAGGGGCCCGAGCCGGAGACCGAAAGCGCCGGCGAACTGGTGAGCCAGGCCCGCGCCTTCCAGAACCTTCGCGTCGAGGACGTGATGAAGCCGCGGGCGGACATCGTCGCCGTCGACCGCAGCAGCACCTTCGCCGAGCTGGTCGCCCGCTTCGTGGAGGCCGAGCACAGCCGGATGCCGGTCTACAAGGACACGCTGGACGAGCCGGTGGGCGTCGTCCACGTGAAGGACGTCTTCCGCCTGCTGGCCCGCAAGACCCGCAAGCCCAAGCCCGAGGACCAGATCCTGCAGGGCCGCTACCAGATCGTCCGCAAGGTGCTGTACGTGCCGCCGTCCATGCCCGCGGCCGAGCTGCTGGCCCTCATGCGCACGCGGCGCACCCACATGGCCCTGGTGATCGACGAGTTCGGGGGCACCGACGGCCTGGTGACCCTCGAGGACCTGCTCGAGAAGCTGGTGGGCGAGATCGCCGACGAGCACGACGAGGCCAATGACCAGGGCTTCAGCCCGATCGTCGAGGACGACGACGGCTGGATCGCCGACGGCCGGGCGCCGCTGGAAGAGCTGGAGCACGCTATCGGCGAGGGGGTCGACCTGGCGCCCGCCGATCTCGACGAGGAGATCGAGACGGTGGCCGGCCTGGTGAACGCCCTGGCCGGCCGAGTGCCGCAGAAGCGCGAGCGCATCGACCACCCGGACGGCTATTCCATCGAGGTGCTGGCGGCTGATCCTCGGCGGGTGAAGCGGGTCCGGGTGCGGCGGGCGCCGGCCCCGGCCGAGGCCTGAGCGACGCCTTGCATCGCGCCTGGCGTCACCCGCTGTGGGCCCTGGTGGGCGGTCTCGCCGCCGCCCTGGCGCATCCGCCCTTCGGCCTCCTGCCGGGACTTCTGGGCTATGCCCTGATCCTGCTGGCCCTGGAGGGCGAGGCGCCGCGGCCGCTGAGGGCGGGCTTCTTCCGCGGCTGGCTCGCCGGCCTCGGCTATTTCGGCCTCTCCACCTGGTGGATCATCGAGCCCTTCCTGGTGGACGTGAAGGTCCACGGCTGGATGGCGCCCTTCGCCTTGGCGGCCATGGCCGGGGGGCTGGCGCTGTTCTGGGGCCTGGCGGGCCTGGCCTATCGGGCGCTGCGCCCGGACGGCGTCTGGAAGGTGCTGGTGTTCGCCGGCTGCGTGGCGGGGCTCGAATGGCTGCGGGGCCATGTGCTCACGGGCTTCCCGTGGAACCTGCCGGGCGAAAGCTGGCGGGCGGGCTCGGCGCCCTCCCAGGCTGCGGCCCTGGTGGGCGCCTATGGTCTGACGTGGATCACCGTAGCCCTGGCCGCGGCCCCGGCGGGGCTCGCCCTCGGGCTCGGCCGGACCGCGCGGATCGCCACCCTGGGCCTCGCGGCCCTCGCCCTTGCAGGGCTTTATGGTCACGGCTGGGTCCGCCTCCAGGCCGCGCCTGCGGCCGAGGACGTCGATGCGCCGCGGATCCGCATCGTCCAGGCCGATGTCGACCAGAAGGAGAAGTGGAAGCCCGAGAACCTGGGGCTGATCTTCGAGACCTATGCGGGCCTGACGGGACGCCCCTCGCCCTCGACGCCGGACATCGTGGTCTGGCCCGAAGGCGCCCTGCCGGCGGTGATCGACGACCTCATCGCCCCGCAGTCGCCCTATGGCCCCCGGCTGCGGGACGCGCTGGCCGACGGCCAGACCCTGCTGATGGGCGCCAACCGGGCCGAACTCGCCCCCTCGGGCCAGGTCCGCTACTTCAACAGCCTGGTGGCCTTCCGTCGCGAGGGCGGCGGCCTGCGGGTGACAGGCGTCTATGACAAGCACCGGCTGGTGCCGTTCGGCGAGTACCTGCCCCTGGGCGAGACCATGACCCGACTGGGCGTGCGCAGCTTGGTGCACATGCCCGAGGACTTCACCGCCGGACCGCCGCCGCGCCCGCTGGCCCCCTGGGGAACGCCCGCCCTTCAGCCGCTGATCTGCTACGAGGCCCTGTTCCCCGGCTTCACCCGCGCCGCCGCCGCCCGCGAAGGCATCCGGCCGGCCTGGATCCTCAACATCTCCAACGACGCCTGGTTCGGCCGCACCAGCGGTCCGCTGCAGCACCTGAACATCGCCAGCTACCGGGCCATCGAGGAGGGGCTGCCCATTGTCCGCTCCACGCCTACCGGGGTCTCAGCGGTCATCGACGCCCATGGCCGCGTCGCGCCCGGCCACCGCCTGGGTCTCAGGGAGCTGGGCGTGATCGATGCGCGCCTGCCGCCGCCGCTGGCGCCGACGCCCTATCATCGCTTCGGGGACCTGCTGTTCGCCGTCATGCTCGGACTTTCCGCAGCCGGCGCCGTCCTGGGCCGCCGCCGCCGCTGATCCCCTCGGGCGCGCCGCGACCCCCACGTCTCAAGGTTGCCATTCGCGCAAGCTTAGGTATGGGGGCGTTGCATGAACATGTTATCCGACTTCGAGCGCGACGCGCCCAATCCGGTGGACCGGCATGTGGGCCTGCGCATCCGCATGCGCCGCAAGGAGCTCGGCCTGAGCCAGGAGCGGCTGGCCGAGATGATCGGCCTCACCTTCCAGCAGGTGCAGAAGTACGAGCGCGCCACCAACCGGGTCAGCGCCTCGAAGCTGTGGGAAGTGGCTCGGGCTCTAAATGCTCCCGTCAGCTATTTCTACGAAGGGCTCGACGACGAGATTCCCGAGATGACGGACGGCGCGTCCGCGGCCCTGCAGGCCTTCCTGCTGTCGAACGACGGCGCGGAGCTGGCGCGGCTCTTCCCGCGCATCCGCCAGCCCAAGGTCCGTCGCCGCATCCTCGACCTGGTGCGGGCCATGGCCGAGGAGACGGCGCCGGCAGAGGCCTGACGCGAGAGCGCCGACGGCGCTTGGCGGGACATAAAGATTTCTTTATAGGCTTTCGGACCTCCCGCCGGCCGCCTGGGGTACGCGGCCGCAAGAAGCCCCGGAGCTAAGCGTCTTGAGCCGTTCCAACTACATCTTCACCAGCGAGGCCGTGTCCGAAGGCCATCCGGACAAGGTCGCTGACCGCATCTCCGACACCGTCGTCGACGCCTTCCTGTCGGTGGAGCCCGAGGCGCGGGTCGCCTGCGAGACCCTGGTCACCACCAACCGCATCGTGCTGGCGGGCGAGGTCCGGGCGGGCAAGCCGGGCGCCTCCAAGGCCGAGAACAAGGCCCTCACCAAGGAGATCGTGAAGTCGCTGGAGCCGAAGGTCCGGGCGGCGATCAAGGACATCGGCTACGAGCAGAAGGGCTTCCACTGGCAGAAGGCGAAGTACGCCTGCTACCTGCACGAGCAGTCGGCCCACATCGCCCAGGGCGTGGACGCCAACGAGAAGAAGGACGAAGGCGCCGGCGACCAGGGCATCATGTTCGGCTACGCCTCGGATGAGACGCCCGAGCTGATGCCGGCGACGCTGCAATATTCGCAGAACATCCTGAAGCGCCTGGCCGAGGTGCGGAAGTCGGGCGAGTGCCCGGTCCTGGAGCCGGACGCCAAGAGCCAGGTGACCATCCGTTACGAGGACGGCAAGCCGGCCGAGGTGCTGCAGATCGTCGTCTCGACCCAGCACAAGAAGCGCATCGGCCTGCATCTGGCCACGCCCAAGCGCCTGGCCGAGGTGATCAAGCCCTATGTGCTGGAGGTGATCCCCGAGGGCCTCGTGACCAAGCGGACCAAGTGGTATATCAACCCCACCGGCCGCTTCGAGATCGGCGGACCGGACGGCGACGCGGGCCTCACCGGGCGCAAGATCATCGTCGACACCTACGGCGGCGCTGCCCCGCACGGCGGCGGCGCGTTCTCGGGCAAGGACCCCACCAAGGTGGACCGCTCGGCCGCCTACGCCTGCCGCTATCTGGCCAAGAACGTGGTGGCCGCGGGCCTCGCCAAGAAGTGCACCATCCAGATCAGCTACGCCATCGGCGTGGCCGAGCCGCTGAGCTTCTATGTGGACCTGCACAACACCGGCGAGATCGACCCGGCGAAGCTCGAGAAGGTGCTGCCCGAACTGATCGGCGGCGCCACCCCCCGGGCCATCCGCGAGCACCTGGGCCTGAACAAGCCGATCTACGCCCGCACCGCCGCCTATGGGCACTTCGGCCGCAAGCCGGACAACGAGGGCGGCTTCTCGTGGGAACGCACCGACCTGGTGGCCGAGCTGCTGAAGCTCGCTTAAGGACGGCCACATCACGCGTTGCGCACGGCGTCGCCTCGGCGGCGCCGTTTGCATTTTCACTTCCGCTCCCGGAGCCTATGGGTCGCTGTCTTCGGAGCTGTGACGAGCCAGTGTTGAGCGCATGACCGAGAACCACCGACCGCTCCGGTCCTTCGGCCGCATCAAGTCGCGCGTCATCAAGCCCCGGCAGGCGGCGCTGATGGAAAGCCTGCTGCCGTCGCTGCGGCCGCCGGAGGGACCGTTCGCGCCCAGGGACCTGATGCCCGGCGCCGCCGAGGCGTGGCTGGAAATCGGCTTCGGCGGCGGCGAGCACATGGCCGCCCAGGCCGGCCGCCGACCGGAGGTGCTGATCGTGGGCGCCGAGCCTTTCCAGAACGGGGTGGCGAGCGCCCTTCGTCATGTGGACGAGCAGGGCCTCTCCAACGTCCGCATCCACGACGGCGACGTGCGCGAGCTGATGGCGCGGATGCCGGACGCCGCCCTGGACCGGGTCTTCATCCTGTTCCCCGATCCCTGGCCCAAGGCGCGGCACAACAAGCGCCGGCTGATGCAGACCGAGACGGTGGCCGAGCTGGCCCGGCTGTTGAAGCCGGGCGGTCGGCTGCGGTTCGCCAGCGACTGGGCGGACTATGTGGACTGGAGCCTGGAGCGTTTTCTGAAGGATGGCCGCTTCCAGTGGCCGGCGGAGCGTGCGGACGACTGGCGGGTCCGGCCCGCCGATCACGTCACCACGCGCTATGAGGAGAAGAAGCTGGGCGACTGCGCGCCGGTGTTTCTCGACTTCGTGAGGATCTAGCGCGGCCGGGGGCGGGCTGAACTCTCAGGTCCGCCCCCGGTCACGTCAGGATCAGCCCTTGGCGGCCTTGTAGGCCTCGATCGAGGCGCGGATCAGGTCGGCGGCCTCTTCGGGATCGGCCCAGCGGACGATGTCCACGGTCTTGCCCTTCTCCAGGTCCTTGTAGTGCTTGAAGAAGTGGGCGATCTGCTCGGTCAGGATGGCGGGCAGGGCGCGCCAGGAATCCACGCCCGCGTAGAACGGGTGCAGCTTGTCGGCGGGCACGGCCAGGATCTTCTCGTCGCCGCCGGCTTCGTCGCGCATCATCAGGGCGCCGATCGGCCGGGCGCGGATGATGGCGCCGGGCACCACCGGGGTCGGCCCCACCACCACGATGTCCATGGGGTCGCCGTCGTCGGCCAGGGTGTGCGGGATGAAGCCGTAGTTGCCCGGGTAGTACATCGCCGTGTGCAGAAAGCGGTCGACGAAGATCGCGCCGGACTCCTTGTCCAGCTCGTACTTCACGGGCTCGCCGCCCTGCGGGATCTCGATGATGGCGTTGACGTCGTACGGCGGGTTCTCGCCGACCGGAATCTTGGAGAGGTCCATGGGGAGATGGCCTTCAGGTGATGAAGAATAGAGGCGCGCTCTGTGGGCGATGCGCGGGCGTGAGTAAAGGCCCTCNGGCGGANNAACNGGCGGNNGCGGGCGACGGACGCCGGGCGTCTGTCGACTGAGGGGCTTCCAAGAGGACCGCTCGAGCGCTATAGTCTGCACAACATCGCTGATCGCGCTGGATAGCGCCTTCAAGCGGCGGGCTCCGGCCCGACCGCTTTTTTCTTTGCCGGAGGCCTGGGTCTCGACCATGCGCGGGAAGACCGCCGAAGACCTGAAACTGCTAGAGCTGCTCGATCCCGTGGCCGAGGCCGCGGGCTATGAGATCGTGCGCATCCGTCTCATGGGCGGAGAGCGCAACCAGCGCCGCCTGCAGATCATGGCCGAGCGTCCCGAGGACGGGGACATGAACGTGGAGGACTGCGCCAAGCTGTCCCGCGCCGTGTCCGAGGTGCTGGACGCCGCCGACCCGATCGCCGGCGAGTACACGCTGGAGGTCTCGTCGCCCGGCGTCGACCGGCCGCTGACCCGGCTGAAGGATTTCGAGACCTACGAGGGCTACGAGGCCCGGCTCGAGCTGGACCGCCTGGCCGAGGGGCGCAAGCGCTTTCGCGGCGTGCTGGCCGGGGTCGAGGACGGGCAGGTGGCCATCGATCTGGAGGGCGAGGAGGACACCGCGCTCGTTCCCTTCGCCTGGATCGTCGAGGCCAAGCTGGTGCTGACCGACGAGCTGATGAAGCGGGGCGCCGAGCTGCGCGCGGCCCGCATGTCCGACGAACAACAGACTTCCGAGTAGAGGGACCACCCCATGAGCCTCACCGGCATTTCCGCCAACCGGCTTGAACTCCTGCAGATCGCCGAGGCGGTCGCCCGCGAGAAGGCGATCGACAAGGAGATCGTCATCGAGGCGATCGAAGAGGCGATCCAGAAGGGCGCCCGGGCCCGCTACGGCGCCGAGCACGACATCCGCGTGCACATCGATCCCAAGACCGGCGAGACCACCATCAAGCGCGTGGTGACGGTGGTGGACGACGACGCCCAGTTCGGCGGCGGGGTCGACGAGGACGGCAACGAGCTGCCGTTCGAGGAGCCGCCGGGCATCCTGCGCCTCTCGGACGCCAAGCGCCGGGACAAGGACGCCTTCGTGGGCAAGGTCTATGAGGAGCTGCTGCCGCCGTTCGAGTTCGGCCGTGTGCAGACCCAGATGGCCCGCCAGGTGGTGATGGGGAAGGTCCGCGACGCCGAGCGTGAGCGTCAGTACGAGGAGTACAAGGACCGCGTGGGCGAGATCGTCAACGGCACGGTCAAGCGGGTCGAATACGGCAACGTCGTCGTCGACCTGGGCCGCGGCGAAGGCATCATGCGCCGCGACCAGTCGATCCCGCGCGAGAATTTCAACATCGGCGACCGGATCCGCTGCTACATCTACGACGTCCGTCGCGAGACCAAGGGGCCGCAGATCCTGCTGTCGCGGGCCCACGGCGGCTTCATGGCCAAGCTGTTCGCCCAGGAAGTGCCCGAGGTCTATGACGGCGTGATCGAAATCCGCGCCGTGGCCCGCGACCCCGGTTCGCGCGCCAAGATGGCGGTGGTCTCGAACGACTCCTCCATCGACCCGGTCGGCGCCTGCGTCGGCATGCGCGGCTCGCGCGTGCAGGCGGTGGTGGCCGAGCTGCAGGGCGAGAAGATCGACATCATCCAGTGGAGCCCGGACGACGCCACGTTCATCGTCAACGCCCTGGCCCCGGCGGAAGTCTCCAAGGTGGTGATGGACGAGGAGGACGAGCGCGTCGAGGTGGTTGTCCCCGACGAGCAGCTGTCGCTGGCCATCGGCCGCCGTGGCCAGAACGTGCGCCTCGCTTCGCAGCTGACCGGCTGGCAGATCGACATCATGACCGAGAGCCAGGAGAGCGAGCGCCGTCAGCGCGAGTTCACCGAGCGCACCGCCCTGTTCCAGGAAGCCCTGGACGTGGACGAGGTCATCGCCCAGCTGCTGGTCACCGAAGGCTTCGCCTCGGTCGAGGACGTGGCCTATGTGGATCCGTCCGAAATCTCGGCCATCGAGGGCTTCGACGAGGACACGGCGGAAGAGATCCAGACCCGCGCCCGCGAGTACCTGGAGAAGGAAGCCGCCGAATACGACCAGAAGCGCCGCGACCTGGGCGTCGAGGACGCCGTCCTGGAGATCGAGGGGATCACCCTGCCCATGGCCGTGGCCCTGGGCGAGGGCGGCATCAAGACCGTCGAGGACCTCGCCGGCCTGGTGCCCGACGACCTGCGCGGCTGGTTCGAGACCAAGAACGGCGAGCGCGTGCGCGAGCCGGGCATCCTGGAATCCTTCGGCCTCGACGCCCAGGACGCCGAGCTGCTGATCATGCGCGCCCGGGTCGCCATGGGCTGGGTGGAAGCCCCGCCGCAGGAGCAGGCCGATGAAGCCGAAGCCGGCTTCGAGGGCGAGCCGTCCGACGAGGTTGTCGCCGAGGCCGAAATGGCCGGCGAAGCCCGCGACGCCTAAGGACGGGTGAGGTGACCGACCATGGAGCCCTCCGCCGCTAAGGCCCCTGCCACCCTCGCCGAGGCGTCGCGCGAACGGCGTGACATCGTCTCGGGCGAGGTCATGGAGGAGGCGCGGCTGATCCGCTTCGTGGTCGGACCCGAAGGCCAGGTCGTGCCGGACCTGGCGCGCAAGCTGCCGGGCCGCGGCCTCTGGGTCGCGGCCGACCGGGCCTCGGTGGAGACCGCGGCCAAGAAGGGCCTGTTCGCCCGGGCCGCCAAGGCCAAGGTCCAGGCTCCGCCGGGCCTCGCCGACCAGGTCGAAGGCCTGCTCAAGCGACGGCTTTTGTCGGCCCTGGGTCTTGCGCGGAAGGCTGGCGACATTACCTCGGGATTCGAGAAGGTTTCCGCGACAATCCATGCCGGCAAGGCGGCCTGGCTGATCGAGGCCCGCGATGGCGCGGCCGACGGTCGGCGCAAGCTGCTGGCCCTGGCCCGGAAGCAGCAGCCCCAGCCGCGTGTCTTCGGCGTTTTCACCGCCGAGGAATTGGGTTTGGCCTTGGGCGGCGAGAATGTGATACACACCGCCTTCCTTGCGGGGCGAGCCGCCGAGCGCTGGGCAGAAGATGTCCGTCGCCTCGAGGGGTTCAGTCCGCTCCTTCCTGAGGATTGGCGCGAGGAGCCTTCGGAGGCGAAGCGGGAGCCTTAGGGTTTCCGCCTTGAACTGTTTGATGACGTGGGGCCGGGATCCGCCCGGTCGGTGAGTAAAGCGAGCGAATGAACGACGATAACAACAACGGCCGCAACGGACGCCAGCCCCTGACCCTGAAGCCGCGCCCGGCGGGTTCGGTCAGCTCGGGCACCGTGAAGCAGAGCTTCAGCCACGGCCGGACGAAGACGGTGGTCGTCGAGACCAAGCGCGCGCGCCCGCACGCTTCGGGCGGCGGCAACCTCGCTGCGCCGTCCGCCGCCGAGCGTCGCCATTTCGATCCCAAGCCGGCCGCCCCGGCGTCCCAGGCTCCGCGCGGCCCGACGCCGAACGACGGCCTGTCGCCCGAAGAACGCGCTGCTCGTCAGCGCGCCCTGGAGCTCGCCCGCCAGCAACAGGCCAAGCAGGAAGCCGAGCGCCGCGCCCGTGAGGAGCGCGC
>Ga0065721_10049498_pt1 | contig 32870 bp, 31 predicted proteins | sample Mesricmetagenome_FD_59108 | JGI IMG/M metagenome (GOLD analysis project Ga0065721, IMG submission 59108) | Mesophilic microbial community from rice straw/compost enrichment Sample: eDNA_1 v2 (version 2) | ecosystem: Engineered > Solid waste > Grass > Composting > Bioreactor | place: USA: Davis... | reverse complement strand
CCCGCCAGTCCGGTGACTTCTTCCACCTGGCCGGCGATGCGCACCAGATGCACCAATTCGCGCTCCACATCGGTGATCAGTCCTATGACTTTTTTGAGCACCTGACCCGTGAGGTCTTGATACCCCTGCTCGAGGATAATGGCCTGTAAATTCTGGCTGAGCTGATGGGTGCCCTCATCCATCTGCTCGAGAAATTCGCCCACGCGGTTGTAGAGGCGGGCAAAATCCTCCTTGCTCAATTCGCGCCGGCGCAGTTTTTCCCATTCCATTTTCAGGGCGCCAGCCTCCTGGCCGAGATTGGCGGCTATGGGCGCGGCGGTTTCCACCCGGTCCATGGTTTTGTCCGCCGCATCCTGGGTCATGCGAATGACGTATTGCAAACGGTCCGAAGCGTCGCGAATTTCAGAATTCTGCGACTCCGGATAGAGTTCAGCGTCCACGTGAAAATTGACTATGGCATCGTGCAGAGCGCGGGTGAGTCTGCCGACCGATTGAAAAATATGGCGGTCGCGCACCTCGTAAAGACTGTGAATCAGTTTCGAGGCATCTTCGAAGTGATTGTTCTGCAACTTTTCGATAAGCATCTTGGCGCAGTCTTGCAGCTCCGCGACAAATTTCTCATCGTTACCCAATTGACCAGTTTCCATCGCGAAACCTTTTTCTGAATGGAGCCATAGACCGGGTATCAGCCGCCGACGCGCTCAAAAATTTTGTCGATCTTTTCTTTCAACACTTGCGCGGTGAAAGGCTTGACCACATAACCGTTAACACCCGCCTGGGCGGCCTCTATGATCTGGTCGCGTTTGGCTTCCGCGGTCACCATCAACACGGGCAGAGTTGCGAGTTTGGGATCGGCGCGCACCTGCTTGAGCAGATCTATGCCGCTCATGCCGGGCATATTCCAGTCGGTGACCAGAAAGTCAAAATCGCCATTGCGCAGCATGGGCAGCGCGGTGACACCGTCATCCGCCTCCTGAGTGTTGGTAAATCCCAAATCCCGCAGCAGATTCTTGATGATCCTGCGCATGGTCGAAAAGTCATCGACAATGAGGATTTTCATGTTTTTGTCCAACGTGACCTCCGCGTTAGCGCTTTGTCTGTCTGATTGATAACGACTTGAACGCCATTCCAGGATGGCAACTCGTTTTAAGTCTAGCCCGCCGGAATGGAGCGGCCAGTAAATTTATCCCCCGGAAAAGGGAATGGCCCTGACCCGCAAACCTCACCAGGAGCCGAGTTTCTTTTTCAGTCTGAGAGCCGCCTGACTGTGGATTTGGCAGACACGCGACTCGCTGACCCCCAGTACCAGCCCTATTTCCTTGAGGTTCATCTCCTCCTCGTAATACAGGGACAACACCAGTTTCTCCCGCTCCGGCAACTCGTCTATGGCGGCTGCCAGTGCCTGTTGCAGCCCGCGCCGCTGTGTCACCTCCTCCGGGCTCTGCAGCACTTCGCTGACGGCGATCTGGGTAGTGTTGATTTCCTCTTCGTGCAGGGTTTCGTCCAGGCTGAACAGGCGGCCGCTGACACTGTCGTTGGCCATGGCGTGGTATTCCTCCAGACTCACCTCCAGGGCGGCGGCGATTTCGGCGTCCGTGGCGTCGCGCCCCAGGCGACCTTCCAGATGATGCATGACTTCAGAGATGCGCCGCGCATTGCGGTGGACGGAGCGCGGCACCCAATCGCCGCGCCGCATCTCATCGACTATGGCGCCGCGAATGCGGATACCGGCGTAGGTTTCAAAGGATGCGCCTTTGCTGCCATCGAACTTCTGCGCAGCTTCCAGCAGGCCGATCATGCCGGCCTGCAGCAGGTCATCCAACTGCACACTGGCGGGCAGCCGGGCGATCATGTGCAGAGCGATGCGTTTGACCAGGTAGGCGTACTGTTCGACCTGGATACCGCCGCCCGCATCCGCTGTGTGTTCGTAGACCATCCGGCTTGTTGCCACTTATTCACCTTGACAGGATCAGACCGACTTCCGCTGGCACCCCGCCCGCACTGATCCCTACTGAAAACCAAATTCTGTTAAGCCGCTGAATTCCGTGTCCGGCGGTACCTAGACTCTAAATCGCACCTGCGCTCAGCAGCCGCTCGAAAAAGAATTCGAGATGACCGCGGGCGGTGTGGGGGGCAGGCCAAGCATCGATTTTCTGTGCCAGGGCACGAATGGCCTGGGAGGCCTTGCATTGGGGAGCGAACTCCAGCAGCGCCTTGCGCTTCTGGACCGCTTTGCGCACGTTCTCATCGAAGGGCACGGCACCCACATACTGCAGGGAGGCATCGAGAAAGCGCTCGCACACACCGTTGAGTTTGTTGAAGAGATTGGCCCCCTCCTGCACAGTGCGCGTCATATTGGCGATGATGCGGAAGCGGAACACGTCGTGCTCGCTGTTGAGCAGCTTGATGAGCGCATAGGCATCGGTGATGGACGAGGGTTCGTCGCACACCACCACTATGGCTTCCTGGGCGGCGCGTACAAAGCTGACCACGGTGTCGGAAATGCCGGCGGCCGTGTCGATCATCAGTATGTCGATCTGGTCGCTGAGTTCACTGAAAGAGTGGATGATGGCGGCGTGTTGCTGGGGAGTGAGGTTGGCCATCTGCTGCACACCGGAGGAAGCGGGCACCACTTTTATACCGCCTGGACCCGGCAGGAGTATGTCGCGAATACCGCGTTCGCCGCTCAATACATCAGCCAGGGTGTAGCGCGCCTGCAATCCCAGCAGCACATCCACATTGGCGAGCCCCAGGTCCGCGTCCATGAGCACCACCCGTCGCTGCATTTCCGCCAGAGCGATGCTCAGGTTCACCGACAGATTGGTTTTGCCCACCCCACCCTTGCCGCCGGTGACCGCTATGACCTTGACTGGACGATTTGAACTCATGCAAATCCGCTACCTTGTGCCTTGTCCGCCCACTCGGCCGGGGCGGAAATGATTTGAGTATAGATGCTTATGGAGAAGCCACTGGGTCGGTCCTTCTGTCCAAGGGGGAGGTTAGGAGGGCTACCCCCCTAGCCGGGCGCCCCAGCCCTCCCCTCGATAAGGGGAGGCGCTAAGACTAAACCGCCGCCACCATCCCCTTCTGCGCCTTCACCATACCCACCGCCTTGGCCACCAGGGTGGCGGCGGAGGCGACGTTGATATCGTTGGGAATGGCCTGGCCGGAGGTGCAGTAGAGTACCGGCAGGCGCTGCTGTATCAGCACGCCCAGGGCTTCACCGAGGCTGCCGCATTCGTCCAGCTTGGTGAGTATGCAGCCCTTGACCTTGCCGCCGGCGTAGGCGTGGGTGGAGGCCTTGAGGGTTTGCATCTGGCTGTTGCTGGCGAGCACCAATATGCGCTCCAGGCCGGGACATGTGTCCAACAGCGCCTCCTGTTCTTTCAGCAGAGGATCACCCTGGCGGAAGCCGGCAGTGTCGATCAGCACCAGCGGGTAATTTTTCAGACTGGCCAGCACTGTGGGCAGACTGCGCTCCTGATCCACCACCCGCACCGGAACATTGAGGATGCGGCCGAGGGAGCGCAGCTGGTCATGGGCGCCCACCCTATAGGTATCAGTGGTGATCAACGCCACCTTGCCAAGGCCGTGTTCCAGCACATAGCGCGCCGCCAGTTTGGCGATGGTGGTGGTTTTGCCCACCCCCGTGGGTCCCACGAAGGCGAATACACCGCCGCGCTGTATGCGGTCGGACTGGTCGGTGTTCACCTGGCGGGTGAGCAGCGCTAGGGCGTCGCGCCAGGCGGCGTTCAGACGCTTGCCAGGCTTGGCGGCCAGCACCAGTTTTTTTACCAGCGATCCGGGCAGCCCCAGGGCTGCCAGGTGAGTCTGCAATGCATCCTGAACCGGTGACATAAAGTTGGAAGCGGAAACGGGCATGCCGCCCTGCTCCCGCATACGCAGCATCTGCTGTTCCAGCAGCATGCGCATATCGGCAATTTCGTTTTGCAGGGACATCAGGCGACGGTTTTCCTGTTGTTCTATACGTCTCGACTGCTCCTCCGCCAAGCGTTTGACCTGCTCCTGCAAGCCGGCCATCTGCCGGTCCACATTGCCAGCACTGGCTTCTGGTGCAGCGGCCACAGAAGCCGTCATCGGCTGTCGGGGTGCGGCTTGGGGAGGAGGACTCGGCCTTTCGGGAGCAGCGGTTGCGGCTGCACGCATATGCTCGGAGAAGGATGCGCCATCATTAACCTGTGCTGCAGCGGATACACGGCTGTGTCCGCGAGTGGGCGCTTCTGCAGCGCGCGGCTGCCAGCGCACGGTCTCCAGGGGTTCCTCCACTGGCGCTGCGCGGCTGGGCTGGCGTTGCTCGGAACGCTTGGCTGCCAGCATGCGTTCTCGGGCTGCCTCGATTTCCCTCGCCAGTTGCTCGCGCCGTCTGACTTCCTGGGATGTCGGTGCCTGCGGTGTAGGTTGCGGTACATATTTCTGCGCGGCCTCGACGGCACCGGCCTGGGCTTGCCAGGCGGTATCGCTCGCCAGGGGCTGATCGAAATCCTGGTCAAAACGCCGGCCGAAATCTTTGCGCTCATTGCCACCGCGCACCACCACATCCAGATCGCTGGAAGTGATGATCTCCACACCTTCGCGGGTGCGTTGGCTGGACAGAATCACCGCATCCGGGCCCATTTCCTGGCGCACCAGATCCAGAGCCCGGCGCATGTCCGGAGCGACAAAACGTTTGACCGTCATTTTTTCCTCTCCCGGCATTTCCACAAAATGCCATCGTTAAAGATTTATTTCGCCAGATCCGCGCCTACAGTTGCTTCTATCGTGATCTGCTTGTTGTCCGGGATTTCGTTGTAACCCAGCACATGCATATCCGGCAGATTGAAGCGTGTCAGCCGCACCAGCATCAAACGCAGTGGTGCCGCCACCAACAGAACCACGGGTTTTCCCGCACTCTCCTGCTTCTTCGCCGCATTTGATAACGCGTTATTCAATTGCTCTGCCAAACGCGGTTCTATGAAGCTGGTGGGATCGGCGCCAATTTTTTGTGCCTGCTGAACCGACTGTAGCAACAACTGTTCCAGCGACGGATCGAGGGTAATGACGGGAATATTGGGATCTGCACCCACTATGTTCTGCACTATCTGCCGCGCCAGAGCTGCGCGGGCATGGCCGGTGAGCGTGGCCAGATCCTGATTTTTATCGCCATGGGCCGCCAGGGCTTCGGCAATGGTGCGCATATCGCGGATGGCCACTTGTTCACGCAATAAATTCTGCAGGACTTTCAGCAGGGTATTGATGCTGATGGTATTGGGCACCAGCTCCTCCACCAGCTTCGGCGATTTCTCCCCGAGAAGATCCAGCCACTTCTGCACTTCCTCGTGGCCGAGCAATTCGTGGGTGTGCTGCTGCACTATCTGATTGAGATGGGTGGCCACCACTGTGCTGGCATCCACCACTGTGTAGCCCAGGGTTTGCGCCTGATCCTTCTGGGCTTCGTCGATCCAGATGGCGTCGAGCCCAAAAGCAGGATCCTTGGTTTTGGTTCCCTGCAGACTGCCGAATACCTGACCGGGATTGATCGCCAAAAATTTGTCGGGATACACCTCGCCCTCGCCTATGGCCACACCCATGAGCGTGATTCGGTAGGCGTTGGGCAACAGATCCAGGTTGTCGCGGATATGAACCGGCGGCACCAGAAAACCTATGTCCTGGGAGAGTTTTTTGCGTACGCCTTTGATGCGGCCCAACAGTTCACCGCGCTGATTGCGATCAACCAATGGAATGAGCCTGTAACCCACTTCCAGCCCCAGAATATCCACGGGTGTCACGTCGTCCCAGGAAACTTCCGCAGGCTCCTGGGTGCGATCGGATTTGCTTTCCAGCGCAGGCATATGCGATGCCAGAGGTGCGGCACCACCGGCGGCCCCGGGTGCCGATGATGAAACAGTGCGCAAGCGCGCCGGCGCCTCTTCCACCACCTCCGCAACACTTTTGCGGAAATGAATGTAGTAAGCGAGAAATCCGCAGATCGCCGAAAAGCCGAGAAAAGCCAGATGCGGCATGCCGGGAATAATGCCCATGATGAACAGGATCATGGAGGTAATGCCCAGCGCCTTGGGTGAGCTGAACATCTGCCCGACCACCTGCGTATTCATGTCCTCGCTGCTGTTGGCGCGGGTCACGATAATGGCCGCCGAGGTGGACAACAACAGGGAGGGAATCTGTGCGACCAGCCCGTCGCCGATGGTCAGAAGCACGTAGACCTGGGTGGCCCGAGCAAAGTCCAGGTCGTGCTGTATCACCCCCACCACCAATCCGCCGATGATGGTGATGATCATGATCAGGATGCCTGCCACCGCATCGCCGCGGACAAATTTGCTGGCACCGTCCATGGCCCCATAGAAATCCGCTTCCGCCGTGACTTCCGCGCGGCGCTTTTTGGCCTCGGCCTGATCGATCAAGCCCGCATTCAAATCCGCATCTATGGCCATTTGTTTACCGGGCATGGCATCCAGGGTGAAACGCGCGCTCACCTCCGAAATACGCCCGGCGCCTTTGGTCACCACAACGAAATTGATGATCACCAGAATGATGAAAATCACTATACCTACGGCGTAGTTGCCGCCTATGACCACTTCACCAAAGGCCTGGATCACCTTGCCGGCAGCATCTCCGCCGTTGTGGCCCTCCAGCAGCACCACCCGCGTCGAGGCGATATTCAACCCCAAGCGCAACAGAGTGGAAACCAGCAGTATCGTGGGAAAAACCGCGAAATCCAACGGCCGCATGGTATACACACTCACCAACAGCACCACTATGGCAAGCGCGATATTGAAGGAGAAAAATGCGTCCAGAAGTATGGGCGGCATGGGCAGAGTCATCATGCCCAGCAGCATCAGCAGCAGGATCGGAATCGATAGACTGCCATTCCACAGGGACTTGACCCTGCGCAGGGATGACTCCCGGGTCACAGACCCGGGAACAGACTTCAAGTGCTCAAATAAAGAAACTGCCATACCCTTCCCGCGACGGTTTTTTGACTGACGAGTCCCCGATTGGGGCTATCAGGGGGTTATGGCAAGAAGTGTTCCTAAAATCCGTTAGCGCACACGGAGGGCGTGATTTTATAAGTGGTGCTGAGATTTTCGTAGTAGCGTTTCTGCGCCCGGCTACCACAACCCATTCCACCCCAGGTTTTTACGCGTATGGAGACCACGGGAATATCGCCTTTTGCCAGATCCGATGCCCAGATATTGCAGCCGATGGCAGCAATGCGGCTTTTGATGTCCACCTCGTTATGTGTATAACCTGAGGCGTAGCCACCTTTACATTCAACGGGAAGGTGCTCATTGGACAAATGTCCCCTGCCAACCAGCTCGTGTCGTGCTGCCCAGTGTCCGCGGGCGCAGGTCAGAAGAGTGTCTCGGGCATCATTTCTCGCCGTTATCTTGGTAGTACCCACCCCTGTGACGAACCAGTCGACCAGGGTTATGCTTTCCTGCCCTCGCTCCATAAAAATATGAGCATCGCAGCGCTCCATGGCAGAAAATGCGGAAACAGAGTATGTCGCAGCAATTGCCATGATCAGACCATTGATAAATTTCATATACGCCTCCTCAGTTGATTTGATTTCCGTTCACCCCAACGACAAGCGAACGCGCTCATGTTAGTCACTCGCTCCTGGGATACTTTTATATTTCTTGCGCAATTGCATGGAAATATTGCTTGTCGAAATTCAAATCCAACCCATCTTCAGATCCGCACTGTGTCCTGAAATCCCAACCATTTCTGTAATACCTGGGAACCACCAGAGGCTGCCGGAAAGCAACTCCAGGACCTGTGCCTGCGGCCTCCTATTTGAAGGAATCAAATATGACCCAGTCACACAACAGCATTGCAATCGTCAGTTCGGACAAATATGAAAAATTCCATCCGGGCAAGGTTCAACAGACCAGTCGCTCCATGAGTTGGGATGGGCTTTTATTCACCCGCTATTCCCATCCACACACTTCCCACGGCAGCCCCAGGCCGGCCACAACAGAACATATTCTCGCTTTTTCCGACAATGGTGCGGTCAAAGGCGACTATTCCATGAACGGCGGCAAATGGCGGCCCTATATCTGGCGGCACAAAGAATGGTTCATCGGTCAGGCATTCGAAAATCAAAGGGATTCCCGCTGGCACAGCTTATGTGCGGAAAATGTGGAGCTCTCGGTCTGCTATATGCACCTGAGTCCCAAAGTATTGGAGCGCGTGGCGCTGGAAGCCGGAGAAACACACTGTGGCAGCATTGAAATACCGCATTGCATGAGCATTCAGGATCCGCTGATGTACCAGATCGGCATCAGTCTTCGCGATGAGCTCTCCAGAGCCAACCCCTGCGGCAAAATTTTTGTGGAATCCGCCGCTAATCTTATAGCCGTACAACTGTTGCGCCACTACAGCACCCGAAAAGTCCAGATCAAGGAGCTCAATCCGCGCAAGAATTCATCCAAACTAAAAAGGTCCCTGAATTACATCCAGGAACACCTGGACCAGGAACTTTCCCTGGAGATTCTCGCCCGACAAGCCAATCTGAGTCCCTACCATTTCGCCCGCATATTCAAGCAATGCACAGGTGTGGCACCACACAGATTCATCATCGAAGCCAGAATGGCCAAGGCGAAGGAGCTGCTGAGATATTCCGCTATGCCGGTTTATCTCATAGCCTTGGAGGTGGGATATTCGTGCAATTACTTTGCACAGATTTTCAGCCGCGAGGTGGGCATGTCGCCACAGCGCTACCGCGACCAGGCCGGTTGACGCGGCGCTCGCGCGACCCGGCGCAGATTCATCTGCGCCGGGTGATACGGCGGTTAGGCCGTGCGCAAGTGCTGCGCGTGATAAGCCACATGGCCTTCGATGAAACTCGCCACAAAAAAATAACTGTGGTCGTAGCCTTCCCGCAGACGGAAATCGAGTGGATGTTGATGTTCCGCGCAGGCCCGCTGCAGCTGTTCCGGCAATAAACTTGTCTGCATGAAAGCATCCTCGCTGCCCTGCTCCACCAGTAGTGGCATTTTGCTGCCACCGTCGGCGATGAGCGCACTGCTGTCATACAGTCGCCAGGCAGCGCGGTCCTCACCCAGATACCGGCCCAAGGCTTTTTGTCCCCAGGGGGAAAGACTCGGCGCACACACGGGCGCAAATGCCGACACAGAGGTATAGCTTCCGGGATTGCGCAGGGCGATCACCATGGCGCCGTGGCCACCCATGGAGTGCCCCATGATGGCCTTTTTGTTTTGCACGGGAAATTCCCTTTCGATCAACTCCGGCAATTCTTCGGTGATGTAGGAATACATGCGGTAATGGCGGCTCCAGGGTTCCGCCGTGGCGTCCACATAGTAACCGGCGCCGTGGCCAAAATCCCAATGGCCGTCCGGATCTCCCGGCACATGATCGCCGCGCGGTGATGTATCCGGTGCAATCAGCGCCACGCCATGCTCCGCCGCGTAGCGTTGAGCGCCGGCCTTCTGCACAAAATTCTCGTCGGTACAGGTGAGACCGGACAGCCAGTAAATAACCGGCACCGGCGCATCCGCACTGGCGCCGGGTGGCAGGTACACAGAAAAGGTCATGCTGCAGTCCAGTTGCCGGGACTGGTGGCGGTAACGCAGCTGACGGCCGCCAAAACATTTACTCAAACCGATTTGTTCCATGATTCCCCCTCGTTTCAATAGATCACGACCGAACGGATACTTTCGCCCCGGTGCATCAGATCGAATGCGTGATTGATATCATCCAGCGGCATCGTATGGGTGATCAGATCGTCGATATTGATGCGGTTTTCCATATACCAGTCGACGATTGTCGGCACATCCGTGCGCCCGCGCGCACCGCCAAACGCACTGCCCCGCCAACTGCGCCCGGTGACCAGTTGAAAAGGCCGCGTGGAAATTTCCTGCCCGGCGCCGGCGACGCCTATGATGCAGCTCTGTCCCCATCCCTTGTGGCAGCATTCCAATGCCTGGCGCATGACCTTGACATTGCCGATACACTCAAAGCTGTAATCCACTCCACCGCCGGTCATCTGGATAATGGTATCCACCAGATTTTCCACTGTATTCGGATTGATAAAGTCCGTCATGCCGAACTGGCGGCCCAATGCCTCCCGGGCTGGGTTCAAATCTATGCCGATGATGCGCCGTGCACCCACCATCTTCGCCCCCTGGATCACGTTCAGACCTATTCCACCCAACCCGAAAACCGCCACAGTGGAGCCCGGTTCCACCTTCATGGTAAACACCACCGCGCCTATGCCTGTAGTCACACCGCAGCCTATGTAACACACCTTATCGAAAGGTGCGTCCTCGCGGATTTTCGCCAGTGCGATTTCCGGCAGCACCGTGTAATTGGAAAAGGTGGAGCAGCCCATGTAATGCAGTACGGGCTTGCCCTCAAAACTGAAACGGCTGCTGCCGTCGGGCATGAGCCCGCGCCCCTGGGTGCTGCGGATGGCCTGACAGAGATTGGTTTTGGGATGCAAGCAATACTCGCACTCGCGACATTCGGGTGTGTAGAGCGGAATGACGTGGTCGCCCTTTTTCAGGGATTTCACGCCCGCCCCCACCTCCACCACCACGCCTGCACCTTCGTGGCCGAGAATGGCCGGGAATTGCCCTTCCGGGTCATCGCCAGACAAAGTAAAAGCATCTGTGTGACAAACGCCGGTGGCCTTGATCTCCACCAGCACTTCCCCCGCCTGAGGGCCCTGCAAATCCACCTCCACTACGTCCAAAGGTTTTCCGGCGGCAAAAGCCACAGCAGCGCGCGTTTTCATATAGATCTCCGGGTTGATGGTCGAGTCGGGCAGTATTCACAATCTGCCCTATGGCAACAACCTCCAAAGACTCCTCCGCGTGAAAAAATCACATTTCCGACCCACTTTATTCCACAGCGGGCCCCGACTGTGAATTCATAAGATGCAAGGCAGCAGTATTCCGATGAATCACTGCTGTTTTACATTCATTCAGCCTCAGAGGGAAATATTATGGCAATCAGGATCACCTCAGCATTTTCCGTGCTGTTCTTCTCCATCGCTGTCAGCGCTCAGACCAGCCTGGACAGCACGCGCCAGACCGGTCTATCCAGCGCAGCCCAACTGCCCGTCAAGACAACGACCCTTTTACTACCCGCGGTGCAGCGGATTTCCGAGTACGAAGACCACTATCATTTGATTCATTCTGCAGAATTCAGCGACGAAGGCGTGGGCAAAATATCCACCACACGTCTGGATCCCAATTCCGCCAGTCTGGTGGAATTTAAGCGGGACAAGAGAGAAAAAGTCCCACAACCCGTCGAGGACCGCATTCATCCTGTATTGGTGAAATGGTTGGAAAACCGCGATCCCAAAGAATATGAAACGCTGATACTCACCTTCAAGGACGATATGGATATACCGCGCTTTCCCAACCCCAGGGATGATCTGCCGCGGGATGCCCAGGAGAATCTCGTTGTCCAACGCGAAACCCAAAATATCATCAGCCAATTACAACAAAGACGTAACAGCTATCACGAGCGCCTGGCCAAGACCCTGTACCAGGACCATGCCGCAGAAATGGTCGATAATTTCTGGCTGGTCAATGGTGTGGTAGTCAAAATGCCGCTGGGTGAAGTCAAAGGCATTTTGTCTCGGCAGGACCTGCTGTACATAGAACCGGAGAATGCCGGTGAAAAACCGCCAGCGGGTGAAGTATTGGCGGGACGCCAATCCATCGTCAGCGATCCCTATTTCAATTTGGGCCAGGCTGCCGGATATATCGGCTTGCTGGATACAGGCTTGCGATTTACCCACACCCAATTCAACAGTCCGAGCACCGTGTCTCTGCTCTACGACTGCACCACCGGCGTCTGCACCTATCTTCCGGATGTATCCGATGATTGCTGGAATCACGGCACAGCCTCAGCCGGCATCATCACCGGCAACAACAATCTGGGGAATCTGTACCGCGGTGTCACCCGCATCACGCTGGACAGTTTGAAAGTCTATCCAGCCGGCTGTGGTGGTTTGAGCGGCACTGCGGCTGTCAAAGCTTTTGAAAAAGCCGTAGCCATCCTGGATCGCGTGATAGTCGCAGAGATGCAGGGCGGTGGCGGCGTCAACAGCGCCATTTCCACCGCAGCCAACAATGCCTTCAACGCCGGGGCGGTCATCATCGCCGCCAATGGCAATAACGGCAGCGCAGCGGGAACGGTAAATTCACCGGCCAATGCGCACCGGGTATTGGGCGTCGGCAATTTCGATGTGCTGTCTGGGGCGCAAATCGCCAGTCAAAGCCGCGGCCCCACTTCCGATAATCGCATCAAGCCGGATATTCAGGCGCCCACCAATACCCGCACCGCCAGCAGCGCTTCGGACACAGCCACCAAGGTCTTCGGCGGCACCAGCGGCGCAACACCCTATGCCTCGGGTGCAGCAGCGCTGATGCGCAACTGGCTGCGCGGCAACACAGGTTCCATAGATCCGGGTCAGGTTTATTCCCATTTGATTTTGTCAGGCCAGCAAAAATATCCATTCAACAACACCAGCGGTGCCGGTCCGATAAAAATGCCGACTGGCGGTGTGGGCTACTGGGGGAAAACCGCTGTGACCAATGGATTGACCATCGATATTCCCATTTATGTCGGCGCGGGCAAAACCAAAATCGAGGGTGCCCTGTGGTGGCCGGAAAGCAGCGGTGTCAGCCATAGCGATGTGGACCTGCATCTGATTTCCCCCAGCGGCGCAATGATGGCTTCCAGCATCTCCATTCCAAGTGTGTTCGAAAGGACCGGATATCAAGCCAGCACCCTGGCCACAGGCACCTGGAAACTGCGTATTCGCGGATATTCGGTACCGGCAGGTCTGCAAACTGTGTATTGGAGGGACGCGTAAGATAAAAGATAAAAGCGGTCTTTCGTTGAAAATAAAAAACCCGCTGCAAAGCGGGTTTTTTATTTTCATTCTCACCCGAGTGATGTTTGTCATTCCTTCTCCGGGAAAATCATGTCCCTGGGCACTTTGATATTAGTGGGGAAATTCGGTCGCTCGCCACGCCCCTTGCGGAAATTGCGCAGCTGGAATACATAGGCCAATACCTGGGCCACAGCCAGATAAAGCCCTTGGGGAATGGGGTCGTCGACTTCAGTGGTGTAATAAATGGCACGCGCCAACACCGGGGTGCGCACCTGCTCGATTTTGTACTCCCGCGCGATTTCGCGGATTTTCATGGCGGTCTCGTCCACACCTTTGGCCAGCACAATGGGCGTATCCATGGTGTCCGGGTCATAGCGCAGAGCGACGGAAAAGTGGGTGGGGTTGGTGATGACCACATCGGCCTTGGGCACATTGGCCATCATGCGGCGGTTGGCCATTTCCCGCTGCAACTGTCGAATGCGGCCTTTCACTTCCGGTTTGCCCTCAGAATCCTTCATTTCGTCCTTGATGTCCTGGCGCGACATGCGCAGATTTTTGGTGTATTCCCACAATTGAAATGGCACATCCACTGCGGCGATCACCAGCGTGGAGCAACTGATCAGCAACATGGCCCACATATCTATGCGCAGCGAATGGGCGACGCCATTTTCCAGACCTTCCTGCCCCAACCCCAGGATCTGCGACTGGAACATTTTCAGGGTCAAAAATGCCACACCCACCACCAGCAGAACCTTGGCGATGGACTTGCCCAGCTCCACCAGGGATTTCAGGGAAAACATGCGCTTAAATCCGGCTATAGGATCCATGCGACTGAATTTCGGCGCTATGCTTTTGCTGCTGAACAGAAAGCCGCCCAAGGCTATGGGACCCGCCACTGCGGCGATCAGCAGGACGGCAAAAATGGGAAGCAGCGCCACGAGCGCGTCAAAGAAGGACGCCGCCAGATGGGCGAACATGGATTGAGGATCGAAAATGCGCTCGCGCGAGATGGAAAAATTGAATCGCAGCACCACCATGATCCGTTCGGCCACATAGCCGCCAAAGGCCATAAGTCCGACTGCACCGCAGATCAGCACCGCAGATGTGGTGAGATCCCGTGATCGGGGAACCTGGCCCTCCTCCCGGGCCTTTTCAATCCGCCTGGGGGTGGGCTCTTCGGTCTTTTCCTGGGAACTATCGTCGTCAGCCATAGGAGACCATGGAGTCCGTCAGGGTGTTATACGCAACAATTCATGGGCAAATACAAATCCCGCGGCAAATATCTCCTCAAAATGCATACCGAAAGTGCCCAGTCCCAGCCACACCAGCAGCATGCCGCACATCAAGGTAAAAGGAAAACCCACCGCAAAAATATTCAACTGGGGCGCGGCGCGACTCATGATGCCGAAGGCCATATTTACCACCAGCAGCGCAGTCAGCACCGGCAGAGAAATCACCAGGGCGCTGGCGAACAGCCAGCCACCCAGATTCACCACCTGAAACGCCTGGGCGGGCTCAAATTGAAAGCGCGTGGGCGGCAGAGTCCTGAAGCTTTGCAACAGCAGCTCTATCAGCAATAAATGGCCGTTCACCACCACAAAAGTGAGCGTGACCAGCACCAGAAAGAATTGCGACAGCACCGTGGTCTGCACACCATTGGTGGGATCGTTCATGGAGGCGAAACCCAGCCCCATTTTCATGGCGAGGTATTGACCGGCCAGCACAAATACCTGGAAAACCACCTGCAATCCGAAACCCAGCGCCACACCGATCAGAATTTCATGCAGCACCAGGATCAGAGTACCCAGGGACAGGCTCGGCGCCACCTGCAGCGGCGGCATGAAAGGCACCACCATGATCGTAAGAAAAAAAGCCGCAATGATGCGCGCACGCGCCGGCACCACGCGAGTACCTATGACAGGCATGGTCATCAGCAGCGCTCCTATGCGTGCGAAAGGTAAAAAAAACTGCTGCACGAAGAGCGCAATCTGCGTATCTGTGATGACCTCCATGGGTCGCAGTCTCTCCGCAAAAATTCAGGTAAGGCTAGCCGATGATATTGGGAATATCCGTCATCAGCCGCTCAAATAAATCAGTCAGTTGGCCCACCAGCCAGGGGCCGGTCATCATGATAGTGGCGAGGGTGACAATCAGACGCGGCAGGAAACTCAGTGTCTGCTCATTGATCTGGGTGGCAGCCTGAAAAGTGCTGACCACCAGTCCTACCAGTAGGCTGGGACCGACGATGACCAGCACCATGATGACTGTAAGAAAAAATGCGCTGCCGAACAGATCGAGCACCACTTCCTGCGTCATGACTATGACCTCGTTGAAATGCCGCTAAATGCCAAAGCTGGCCGCCAGTGTACCTATGATCAACCCCCAGCCATCCACCAGCACGAACAGCATGATTTTAAACGGCAGGGAAATGATAAGCGGCGACAGCATCATCATACCCATGGCCATCAACACGCTGGCCACCACTATGTCGATCACCAGAAAAGGAATAAAAATAATGAAGCCGATCTGAAAAGCAGATTTGAGTTCGGAGGTGATAAATGCCGGCATCAGAATACTGAAGGGCACATCCTCCGGTCCCATGACACGCTCAGCGCCGGAAATGCGGAAGAACAGATCCAGATCACTCTCGCGCGTCTGCGCAATCATAAAGGCATGTACCGGTTTGCGGGCGTTTTCCAGTGCCTGCCGGGCGCTGATCTGCTCCGCCATATAGGGCTGCAATGCCTCCTGATTCACCTTGTTCAACACAGGGCTCATGATGAAAAACGTCAGAAACAATGCCAGACCGATCAATATCTGGTTGGATGGGGACTGTTGCAGCCCCAACGCCTGACGCAATATGGAAAACACTATGATGATGCGGGTGAATGAGGTCATCATCATAAGCATCGCCGGCAGAAACGACAGGGCTGTCATCAACAGCAGTATCTGCAGCGTGACCGTATAGTCCTGGGAGCCATCGGTATTGGCTTTTACCGTCAAAACCGGAAATGCGGGAATCGGCTGAAATCCTGCAGATGTGGAGGACGCGGCGGTAGACACAGGATCAGGCGCCGGCATTTCCGTCTGCGCTCCGACGTTGCTGGAGACCAGAAAGAGAACCGCCAGACCTGCAATCAAAAAAAGTTTGCGCCACATCAGGTTTTATTTCCCTGTTTCAGAAATGCCTGCAATTTGTGGGAAAATTCGCTGACAGATCGCGCAGCGAGATTCTGATCCGCACCAGAGGTGCTGCTTTGTCCCCCAGATACAAGAGGCTGTTCCAGCACATGCAGGGTGTTGATCTGTCCGGGGGTGACACCCAGCACCAGCTGCTGCTCACCCACTTCCACCAACACCAGCTTTTCCCGCGATCCCAGCGGCAGCACCGCAAGAACCTTCATCAACTTGCCATTCCCCGGCAGTACACCATTCAAACGGCGGCTCAACCAGGCCAGAGCCAATATGGTTCCGACCACCAGTAGCAACCCCAGAAAAACCTGACCCAGGGCCAGACTCGGTGTGGCCGGGGCATCGGCACTGGCCGACAAACTTATGGCGGCCAATGCTGCCAGAGCTGTGGGGTGGGTCAGAAATGCGGCTCTCATATTGAATATTCCAAATAATTCTGCGGATCCGCTCAACGCAGTTTCTTGATGCGCTCTGACGGACTTATGACATCCGTCATGCGGATGCCGAATTTTTCGTTGACCACCACCACTTCCCCGTGCGCGATCAGAGTCCCATTGACCAACACATCCAGCGGCTCGCCCGCCAACCGATCCAACTCGATCACCGATCCCTGATTCAACTGCAATAAATTGCGGATAGTGATGGATGTCCGACCCACCTCCATGGAGATGGTCACCGGAATATCCAGGATCACATCCAAATCCGGCCGCCCAGCGACATTTCCCGTATCGGAGAATTCATCCAGCTCCATCTGTTGAGCCTGGGGACTGGCGGATTTTTCCTGCTGCTCCAAAGCTGCGGCCCATTCGTCTGCCATATTGTCCTGATCTAAATCGTCACTCATTTCGTCTCTCCGTCCACCGGCATGACATGCGCATTTTTACGGTCGATGATGCCGACCACTTTTAAAGCCAGATTTTCTTTCACTCTTCCCAGCACCACGCGGAACATGGGAACACCATTGGCGGTGAGCACACTGCTTTCAGGCATATTGATGGGAATCACGTCACCGGGACGCAGATCCACTATGTCTCTCAGGGTGACCTCGCGTCGCACTATGTCGCATTCGAGATCCACTTCAGCCGCCATCACATCCTCACGCAGCGCCCGCACCCAACGTTCATCCCGCTCATCCGTATCCGTCTGCAGACCTGCGTCCAGAATTTCGCGTATGGGCTCCACCATGGAGTAAGGCATGGTGATATGCAGTTCACCGCCACCGCCGTCCAGTTCCACATGAAATGTGCTGACCACCACCACTTCGCTGGGGCTGACGATATTGGCCATGGAGGGATTGACTTCCGAATTCATATATTCGAATTCGATGGGTTTTACCGCCTTCCAGGCCTCGCGCAGATCGACAAATGCCTGGTTCAAAACCATCTGCACCACGCGCAATTCCGTGGGTGTGAACTCCCGCCCCTCGATTTTTGCGTGGCGTCCGTCGCCGCCAAAAAAATTGTCCACCAGTTTGAAAACCAGCTTGGCGTCGAGAATGATCAGAGCAGTGCCGCGCAAAGGGCGGAACTTCACCATATTCAAACTGGTGGGCACATAAAGGGTGTGGACGTACTCGCCGAATTTCTGGATCTGTATGCCGCCCACGGAAACATCTGCGGTACGTCGCAACAGATTGAACATGCTGATGCGGGTATAACGGGCGAAGCGTTCATTGATCATTTCCAGCGTGGGCATACGCCCCCGCACTATGCGATCCTGACTGGTCAGGTCATAGGGGCGTACGCCGGTAGCGTCGAAATCCCCTTCGGTTTCGATTTCACCGTCGTCGACACCGTGTAAGAGGGCATCAATTTCGTCTTGGGACAATAAATCCTGCACAGATACCTCGGCCTATTGCATGACAAAAGAGGTGAACAACACCTGTTCGATTCCGGATTTCCCGACCTCCTGCTCCAGCAGCCGCTGGATCTCCTGCAGGCACTGCTGACGCAGCAGTTCCTTGCCTTCGGCGGTCTGCAGTTCCTCATAGGACTGGCCACCGATCAGCATAATCAGTGCGTTGCGGATCATCGGCTGGTGCAGTTCTATGGCGCTGATGATGGATTCATCCCGCGTCATGAAGGTCAGCTCCGCAACCAAAGTACGCTGGCGGCCGCGCACAGAAAAATTCACATTGAGTTGTGGCTTCAACGGGTAATAGATGGCCGGCACCGGCAGCGACGGAAGCGCGCTCTCCACCTCATCCTCCACCGGCTGTTGCTCCGCAGGGGAAAAGTACATAAGCGCAAACAGGGTCGCGCCTACCGATATACCCACCACGCCCACCAGCAGCAATCCCAGCAGTATCACGCGTTTTTTGCCGCCGAATTTACCACCGGCATTTTCCTGGGTTGATTCAGTTTCGGCGTCAGCCATGTCAAATTTCCGTCGTTTTCATGATTGCAATGGAAAGGAGCAAGAGCGGTGCCAAACTCCAGAATATCCCTTTGTCTGCGCCCAAGCCCGAATACCGACGGAAATGAATGCGCCGCCAGACACCAGCAGAATGGGATAAACAGGAGTCGCACGTCGGAAGCCGCGGATTTATTGTTGAATGTGCGCGGCGACGACTTTTTTAAAGATAGCAGAGGAAAATGAAGACTGAGGTGAGAGCGGCCATGCCAACGCTGCTCTCTCCGGATCAGGCAAAATCGTTAATGCCCCAGGGCAGAGTAGTCTGCAGGCTGGCACTGCCCTCAGTCGCGGCTGCTTGTGCATCGACTGTGGACGCGACTTCACCGGAGGCAGGTTCTGCCGCCAATGTGCCGGTCTGTTCATGGTGTTCGCGCTGCTGATCGGATACGCCGGCGTCCACCAATTGCATCCCCTGCTCCTGCAGCATTTCCCGCAGGCGCACCAGATGCTGGTCCAATAATTCCCGCACCTGGGGATTGGCGCTGACGAAAGTCACTACCGTCTGATCCTGATGCACGCTGATTTTGACCTGCAGAGGCCCGAGTTCCGGCGGATCCAGTTGCACATCGGCCGTATGTATCTTCTGGTTCGCCAGCCAAGCGGTGCGTTCGGCCAGAGCTTCCGGCCATTGAGCCTGGCCGAAATTGATATTCATTGGAATGTTGATACGGGCGCTGTTATGGATGGGCTCAGCCGCAACAATCGAGGTGGTTGGAGAGCCGCTGACGGGTCTGGTCAGTTCAAGTCCCGAGGCCGTTTCCAAATCCAAAGCGCCGGTCATCGCCAGGCTATCAGTGCCGGAAAATGCGCGGGCAAAGAGTGTGTTCTTCAAGGAAAGGTCCTGCTCGCCAGAGCTAGATAGCGGGAGAGAAGCAGCAGTGGGCGCTTCCGCAATAACTTCCGCCCCGGGTTTGGCGCGGCTCAGCCACTGCGTCAGATCCAAGCGCCTTCCCTGCTGCTCCGGCAACACAGGATCCTGCAATTCAGGTGCCCGGGGAGTCAAAGGGAGTGAGTCTCTCGGCAGCTGCGGATCTCCCGACAAGATTGTTGGCGCCTCTTCCGGCAAAGTCGGATTTGTCTCCTGCACCGGCAAATCGAGCGGCAAAGTTTCCTGCGACGCCGGAATTCCGTCACTCAGGGTCAGTTCTGTATCCGGATTCGATTCAGCATCGATTACAGGCGGTCTGAACAGGGGAAAGCCAGTGAAATCGGCTGGCTCCGGAGAGAGTGTCAAAGATATGTGCGCGCAGGCCTCAGGCAGGTCCGGGATATCCGGGTCGGTTTCCAACAATTCAGCCGGCGCCAGAAGATCGGATGCCGCATCCATTTCGAACGACACAGTCCCCTCCTCCAGCAATGGTTCCAGAGTCTGTCCTGTCGCAAGCACCGGATCGGATGACAACGGGACACTCTGCTGAATCGCCTGTTGAAAAGAGGAAAAGAAATCGGCGGTGATGTCTGATTCGGAGGCATCCGCGGTGACAGAGATACCAGCCGACGGACCGGACACAATGGGCGTTAAGAGCGATACAGGTGAAGACATGAAAAAAATCCAGCTCGGTTCAACTGAGTCTGGAATGGAGCAATCCATGTGCCAGTGGGAAAAAGCCGGGAATGGCCGCCACAAAGGCGATCATTCACGACACGCTCAACAATAACCGCGCAATTCCTCGCATACAGCGGCAAATTCCTGCTCCACAGCGGCAAACAATGTCACCAACTCCTCGGCATTGCGCTCTCGGCCGCGCAATTCCAGGTTGCCGCAGAGGTCGCCCAGCGAGTTGGCGCCTATATTACGACTGCTTCCCTTGAGGCCGTGGGCCTCCGCATGAATAGTGTCAAAATCCCGCGCCGGAACGGCGGCGCGCAACAATTCCAGGCGGCGTTCACCATCCTGTACAAACCGGTCCACCAATTCGGTAAAGCGTTCGGCGAGCAGGTCTTTCAAATCGCGCAGCATGGCGGCATCTATCTTGGTGGACATTCAATACTCCTCGCGTGGCGCACCCGCAAAGCCATGGAATTGAGGCGGCAGGACCGGGACGCAGCTATCTTGGGGGAACAACAACTACTCTTCATAGTGCCAGGGAAATTTGACTTCCACCCTGTTGCCCGGTGGCAATATGCGCAGGGAACTGCAGATGGAAGCCACCAACGTGAGCCCGCGACCGTAATACTGGGCGTTTGGCGCCCTGTGCGCTTGTGGCGGCAGAATTTCTGGATCCTGGGGCGTAAAACCCGCTCCACTGTCCACCACTGTAATCGTCAACAGGCCGCCGTTTTGTTGCACCTCGTGACGAAATTCAAAACGCACGAAGGCCTCGGTCAAAGCCTCGAGTTTTTCCTTGCGCAGACGATAGTACTCGGCAAATCCGCTCGGCGAACTCTTGATGCTGGACTCCAGTCCCAACACACCGTGCTCCAGGGCATTGTTGAACAATTCGGATAGCACCGTATAAAGCACACTGCTGTTCTGCCGCAATCCCGGCACTTCGGAAATCACATGAATCAGCAGAGACAGAGGACTGAAAGTTTTGAGTGAAGAAGCGACCAATGTAAGGCTGAGTTCCCAATCCTCCAGATAGCCATTGCGCATTCCGGATTTGGGCACGATCTTGCTCACCTGTTCCTGTGAGGGAATGGTGATATCCACCAGGGATATGTCGTCGTCCTTCTCGGTGCTGCCGATATGTTCCTGTACACGCTTCAGAATCTGCTGGTAGATAGATCCTGCCTCTGCACCCGCATCCAGCACCCGGTTGATATTTTCCTCGCCAAACATTTCTCCATTGCGATTGCGCGCCTCCTGAATACCGTCGGACCACATCAGCAGGTGATCCCCTTCGTACAACTGCAATACCTGGGCCTCCGCCTTGAAGTCGCGATTGGAGAGCACACCCAGCGGCAAATGGCGGGATTTGATTCTCTCGTAGGTGCGCGTGCGATGGCGGTACAAAATATTGTCCGGCAATCCGCCATTCCAGACACTGATGCGCATTTTCTGGAAATTGATATCCACGCAGGTGGCGCAACAAAACAGGCCGACCGGCAAGGTTTGATAAAGCTTCTGGTTGATTTCGCGCAGAATATCGGCGAGGGAAAATCCTTTGCTCACCATGCCATAAAACGTAGAGGCCAAGGGCATGGACCCTATGGCCGCCGGCAGTCCGTGGCCGGTGAAATCGCCCAGCACCACAAACAAGCTGCCGCGCGGACTGACCTCCGCCAGCAGCACATCGCCGTTGAATACCGCCAGGGCCGACATGTAATAACGGATGATATCGAGTTTCAGCGATCCGGCATGGGCGATCTTGTCGAATACCTGCTTGGCGACATTCTGTTCCTGGATCAGATGCTTATTGTGCAGTGCTATCTGGTCTTTCTGATGGGCAACCGTGCGGTGCATTTCGCGCATGCGCGAAAAAGCCTTGATCTTGGAATCCAGCACTATCTGGTTGTAGGGCTTGGAGAGAAAGTCGTCACCGCCGGCATCCAGGCAGGCGGCCAGTGATTCCGCGTCCGCCAGAGAGGTGAGAAAAATCACCGGGACCAGTTCATCTCCGGCGAGGGATTTGATCCGGCGCGCCGCCTCTATGCCGTTGACGTTCGGCATCATCACATCGAGAAAGACGAGATCCGGATGACATTCGGAAAATGCTTGTATCGCGCCCTGACCATCCTCCGTCAACACCACCTGGTGACCGGAGCGCTGTAGCATGGATTGCAGAATCATGCGGTCAGCGGCGGAATCCTCCGCCACCAGAATTTTCAGGGCACCTGCATTTTCAAGGCTCATACTGACCTGCTCTGCCATCTCACCGCTTTGACAAACATTCAGGTACCCCTAATAAAGCCGAAGCTTTCTGCTTGCGCCGATAAATCACTGGAAGTGAACCGCCAGAATCGGGAGCCACCGGCGCAGGCAGGACGATCACTGAATGGTGAAGAGCTGTTCGAAGCTGGAAATCGAGAAGATTTTTTTTACTTCCGGTGAACAATTGGAAATGGTGATCTGAGCGGTCTCGCCGCCGGCGTAGTCGCGCAGCACCAGGAGCATACCCAGGGCTGAACTGTCCAGGTAAACGGCATTTTTCAGATCCACGTTGTAGCGTGTGGGCGATCCGCCGGAAACATCTTCATAACACTTGCGAAATTCATCGAGGGAACTCGCATCAAAACGCCCATCCACCTCGATCGTCAGTGTTTTACGGTCCGCGGAAAGCGACGAGCTGATTGCCATAGGATTTCCTCCACTCATAATTTGGTCGGCCGATCGACTGCCGGATTATTATTGCTATGCCCAATTCTGACTCAAACCCACCGACTACCCAGCGGAGTCATCACTCACACTGTCCACCGTCAGCGGGTCGGAAACAGGTTCTGGATTGGCTCTGGGCCGATGCTCTTGCTCCGCCGCGCCTCAGTGCAGGCACAGTGCCGCCCCAAGTATTCATCGCACGGCAAACCCCAGCACTAAGCATAGACCAAGTTGGACCATGCCAATCAAATTGCAGATGCGGATCAGATGGGATTCCTGCTGAGCATGCCAACCCGGGACCAGAGCGGCGAAGGATTACACAGGCTTATGTACGTGACAAGTAATTGGCATGCCGGGTCTGCCCCTCATATATCCGGAGCTCCGCTCTCTTTGCGCATACGCGCAGTCTGGGCGAACCACTCATCCAGCATTTTTTCCTCTTTGCGGGTGAGGGCGCGTCTCTCATCAGACTTGATACGCTCGATCAGTTCTTCCAGCGCGCGGCGCTTCAATCGCGCTTTTTGCCAATCACTTTGTTTGGCGTCGGCGATGCTGCGCCGGCGCTCTACCACCTGCTGCTGTTGACGCAAGGCTTCAGCCAGTTGCGTTAGAAAGCCGCGCTGCTGGGCAATATCCTGCGCGCGCAGACGGGCGTTGGGTCGAGTGAAGGCACTCTCGTAGTCGCTGTAGTAGCGCTGCAGATCCTGCATTTTTTCCTGATCGTCCAGCCACAAACGGCGCGCCATCTCAAACGCCTCAGCCGCTTTGTTCTCCCGGCGCTCGGCGAGATCCAGCACCAGGTTCAGACGTTTGGATCGGCTCATGTTGCGGATCGCTCAATCAATGCATGGGTTTTGACAAACCGGGGTATCTATCTCACGCCCGGCTTTTTGACTGCCGCCTTGGGCGCCTCCTGCCCTTTGGCATTTTCTGTTCCGGCGCTGAGCAGGCTCTGCAGCATATTCACGCTCTCCGCCAGCGGCGCCTTCTGCTGTATACCCTGACTGATGAACTGCACCAGATGCGGATAGCGCTCTATGGCGCGATCGGTTACAGGATCGCTGCCCGGGCTGTAGGCGCCAATAGCCACCAGATCCTTGTTCTGACGATAGCGCGCCAGCAGTTGTTTGAACTGCAGGGCACCTTTCAAGTGGACCTCACTCACCACCGCCGGCATCACCCTGCTGATGGAGGACTCTATGTCTATAGCGGGATATATGCCTTCTTCCGCCAATTGCCGCGACAACACCACATGGCCGTCCAAAATGGCACGGGCGGAGTCGGCGATGGGGTCCTGCAGGTCGTCGCCCTCGGTCAATACAGTATAGAAGGCGGTGATGGATCCGCCGCCCTCGGCGGCGTTGCCGGCGCGCTCCACCAGCTCCGGAATTCGGGCAAATACAGAGGGGGGATAGCCTTTGGTGGCGGGGGGTTCGCCTATGGCGAGAGAAATCTCGCGCTGGGCTTGGCCGTAGCGTGTGAGAGAGTCCATCAGCAGCAGTACATTGTCGCCCTGGTCGCGAAAATACTCTGCCACCCGGGTGGCCAGTTGCGCGGCGCGCAGACGCATCAGGGGCGCCTCGTCCGCCGGAGCCGCCACTACGACCGCACGCTTGAGCCCCTCGGGCCCGAGTATCTGGTCGATAAACTCCTTTACCTCGCGACCGCGCTCGCCGATCAGACCCACCACCACCACATCGGCCACTGTGTATTTGGTCATCATGCCCAGCAGCACGCTCTTGCCCACGCCACTGCCGGCAAACAGGCCTATACGCTGACCCTTGCCCACGGTCAGAAGCCCATTAATGGCGCGTATGCCGACGTCCAGCGGCTGCTCTATAGGATGGCGGTGCAGCGGGTTGATCGCCGCCGGATTCATGCCGATGGTGCTGTCGCCCCGCAGCGGACCCTTGCCGTCCAGGGGCACGCCCAGACCATTGATGATGCGCCCCAGACATTCGCGCCCCATGACCAGCCCTTTGCTGCCGTCCACAGGCACCACCAGGGCCCCGGGTTGCAGCCCCTCCAGTTTCTGGATCGGCATAAGGAAGGTCTTGTCCTCGGAAAAACCCACCACCTCGGCTTCCACGGCCGAGCCCTGGGGCAACATCACTCGGCACTGCTGGCCGATGGAGGCGCGCAAGCCCACTGCCTCCAAGGTAAGACCGACCATGCGGGTAAGGCGGCCGCTGGCCACGGGCGGCGTATCCAGCAGGTGGAAGCGCCTGTAGCGCGTCAGTCTCTGGTCGAGGGGTTTGCGGAATTCATTCATGGAAAGGGGCGCTCACTCGGGCAGCGAGTCATCGGCGGGAAATACCTGTGGCCAAGCCTGAAAATCCGGACTTGCGGAAGGTTCTGCGGACGCTGGCGGCAACTCCGCCTGGGGAGGCTCATAATTCTGCACGGGAATGACCTCCTCCGAACCCAGTTCGCCAAGGAAATTGGCCTGCTCCAGCATGGACCGCAAGCGCTGCTCCACGGAGTAATTCACCTGACTCTGATCGGTCTCCACCCGGCAACCACCGCGGGAGAGGTGGATATCCGCATAAAAATTCCAGTCGCGGCCCATATTGGCGAATGCCTCGTGGGCGAGTTCCACATCGTCCGGGTGCAAATAGACGCGAATATTTTTGGCGCCGGCAGGCAGACTGCCCACGGCGCGCTCAACCAAGTGAAACAGGCTCGAAGGATCTTCTGTCAATTCGCGGTTGAGCAGATGCTTGGCCAGATGTACCGCCATATCCAGCACCCAATTTTCCAGACGGACATCCTGGGTTTTCATGGGATCGAAAAGCGCATCGGCAATGGACTGAAAACGCTGTTTCTGATCTTCCAGCGCCGCTTTTACCTCGCCATATGCCTTTTGCTCGCCTTTCAGCTGGCCCTTTTTTTCGCCTTCCGCATATCCTTTCTGCAAGCCCTCCTGATAGCCGCGCTCGCGCCCCTCCTGCTCCGCCTGGGCAGTGATCTGTTGCAGCTGTTCCGCTGTGAGCGGCTTGATGGGTGCGTCCGGAACCTCTTCGATCAGAACCTTGCCGCTGTCTTTCTCTTCGCGGCTGTTCTGCTTTTTCACCGATGGCACTATTTTGCCGGAGCCTAAACTGGGCAGCGTCCAGGTTGTGGCCTGTTGGATCTCCTCGAACGGGATACGGTTGGCGAATTTATTTTCGGTCATGAAATTTTTTCACCGCCGTCACAACATGGCCTCACCGCTGCCGCCCAACATGATTTCGCCGGCGTCGGCCATGCGGCGGGCAATGGTGAGAATTTCTTTTTGCGCACTTTCCACTTCGGAAACGCGCACCGGACCCTTGGCTTCCAGATCGTCGCGCAGCAATTCTCCCGCGCGTTTTGACATGTTCTTGAAGATTTTTTCCTTGAGATCGTCGTCGGCACCTTTGAGCGCCAATATCAAAACTTCCGACGACACTTCTCGCAGCAGTGCCTGAATACCGCGATCGTCCACATCCTTGAGATTTTCGAAAACAAACATCAGATCGGCGATCTGCATGCCCATGTCTTCGTCGATTTCCTTGATGGCCTCCATCAATTCGCTTTCGATGGTGCTGTCCAGGTTGTTCATGATTTCCGCCGCCGTTTTATAGCCGCCCATTTGTTTGGTCTGGGAGCCCGCGTTGCCGGAAAATTGTTTTTCCAGAATATCGTTGAGCTCCTGCAGCGCGCTGGGTTGAACCGTATCGAGGGATGCCACGCGCATCAGCACATCCAGTCGCACTTTTTCCGGAAAATGGGTCAGCACTTCGGCGGATTGATCCGGATCCAGATAGGCGAGCACTATGGCCTGGATCTGCGGGTGTTCATTGCGGATGATATCGGCCACAGAGCGGGCCTCCATCCATTTCAAGGTGTCGAGGCCGGTGGTATTGCCTCCCATGAGAATGCGGTCGATCAAGCCGCTGGCCTTGTCTTCGCCGAGCGCAGATACCAGCATATTGCGGATATAGCTGTCGGCTCCCATGCCCAGGCCGGTCTGGGTGCGCACTTCCTCCAGGAAATTCGACAACACCGCTTCCACTTCATACTGCTGGATATTTTTCAGCTGCGACATGGCGGAGCCCAGCCGCTGCACCTCTTTCGGCCCCATGTGCTTCAGCACTTCCGCGGCGGCGTTTTCACCCAGCGACAGAAGTAGCACCGCCGCCTGATCGAGTCGCGACAGTTTTACGGCCGGCTTGGTATTGGCCTCAGGGACTGTTTTGGGGGCGGGCTTGCTCATTCTTCATTGATCCAACGTTTGATGACCTGGGCCACGCGGCCCGCATCTTCCGCCACAAGTCCTTTGACGGCATTGATCTGCTGTTCATAACTTTCTTCCGGACTGGGCAGGGCCAGAGCGTCTCCACCCGTCAGAGTGACGGTCTCGTCGGACAGGGAGTCGAAGGAATCCACACCCGCCGCTTGCAGAGCTGCGAGTTCCCGCGCTTCATCATCGGCGCGAGCCTTGAGCCCTGCCGCCGCCAGACTCTTGAGCACCGGGCGCAGGAGCCCCACCAGCAGCACTATGATGATCAGCAGGCCTATGGCCTGTTTCAGCCAGAATTTATAGGCGTCGTTGTCCCACCAGTTCTCTTCGAACTCCAGGGGCGGCGTCATATCGACGAAGCGCTCATTGAGCACATTCACACTGTCGCCCCTGGCGGCGGAAAATCCCACTGCGTCTCTCACCAGTATAGACAGGCGCTCCAATTCCTCCGGTGTCCAGGGTGTTCGTATCTGGTTGCCCTGGGCATCCGTCGTAATCTTGTCGTCCACCACAACCGCAACTGTCAGACGGCGCAGACGGCCCTTCTCATGCTTGGTGTAGCTGACAGTTCGATCCAACTCGTAATTGCGGGTGGCCTGGGTGCGGGTATTGGAAGGCACCACAGGGCCCTCCCCGGCCGCAGCGCCCGGTTGTACCGTCTGGGGTGCAGTACCCGACACGGGCGGTTGATTGCTCAAAGCTCCTGGAATCCCCCCAGTGACGGAAGCGCCCAACTGCTGCTCCTCCACCACCGCCTCGCTGCGCAACGCCGGCAGGTCAGGATTGAAGCTCTCGCCCGCCTCCTCGATTTCGGTAAAGTCCAGGTGCGCGCTGACTTCGGTTTTGAACTTGTCCTCGCCCACAATGGGTGCCAGAAGACGGCGCACCCGCAGGATCATGTCGTTTTCTACCTTGCGGGTGTAATCCAGATGCTGGGCGGCCATGATGAGCTTTTCATCTTCCGGCCCCAGGGATATGAGGGTGCCCTTCTGGTCGATCACCGTGACATTGTGAGCCTTGAGTTCAGGGATACTTGAGGCCACCAGATTGGTAATGCCTTTGATCTGGTGGGGTTCCAGCTTACGGCCGGGAAAGAGTTCGAGAAAAACCGAGGCGCTCGGCTCGCGCCCATCGCGCACGAAAACAGAAGTTTTGGGAATCGCCAGATGCACCCGCGCCGACCGCACTGCATGCACGCTGGCAATGGTGCGGGCCAGTTCGCCTTCCAGTCCGCGCCTGTAGCGGGTGGCCTCCATGAATTGGCTGGTGCCCAGGGGCTGCTCCTTATCCAGCAGTTCAAAGCCTACGGAACGTTCACCGGTTATACCGGCTTCCGCCAGTTTGAGGCGGGCCTTGGCAATGTCATCCGCTGGCACCAGCAGAGCGCCAGTGCTGATATCCACCTTATAGGGAATTTCGTTGGTGTCGAGAATCTGCCCCACCTCGGCGGAATCCAATCGGTCCAGGCTGCCGTAAAGTGGACGATAATCCTCGCCCTGGGTCCAAAGCACCACCCAGAAGCCCACGGCGACACTGGCCGCCAGTCCGATCATGAGACCGGCCTGACGCAATATATTCAGATTATTGAATCCCTCGATAAAATCGCTGGTGCCACCGCTACCGCTGCGGGGGGCATCAAAGTCATTGCTCAATTCTTTGCTAGCCATGGTTGGTGCTCTTCTCTGAATACTGGGTCAAAACTCTGCCGCTTAACGTCTGTATCAGATCGGCATATTCATGATGTCTTTGTACGCTTCCACCAGCTTGTTGCGCACTTGGGTCATCGCCTGGAAAGCCACGGTGGATTTTTGCGATGCGATCATCACATCAGTCACATCCACATTGGGATCACCCCTCAGATAAGCATTCGCGGTGTTTGCCGAGGCCTGTTGGATGGTATTGACCTTATTGATGGCCTGGGTAAACACGTCCTGGAAACGGGGGCCATTGACCTGCTCCAACTGTCTGCCCGGAGCCACTTCCTGGCCGATCTGCCGCGCGCCGGCAAAAGCCTGGCTCTGGGCTTTCAATGAGCGCATTTCCAACAATAAACGGTTGATATCCACCCGATCTGTCATTGGTCTGACCTCACTCTGAAACCGGTGCATCCATAAGGACGCATGAAAAAACGGGCCGCCAAAAAATTGTCATTTCATGAGATTTTTGGCGGTGTTGCGGGTAAATTGCAGAATGCGGGCCAAGAATCCCCGCGCCCTGCCGGGAGCGGGAGGATTCTCAAAACAGATGGGGATGATGGCTACTCAGGGCGATGTAGCCCAACATAAAAGACCGCGGCCGACCACATCGACCGCGTCGGTAATGGCGCAATAAAAAAACATCCAAAGAGATGTCGCTTTCTGTCGCAAAGGAGGGAAAAAGCCGATTAAATATCGAAATCGTATTCGCGCAGCTCTTTTTTCAGGCGTAATTCCTCCAATTTGTCTTCCAGTCGACGGCGAGCATCTGTATCGACCTTGGCGGGCTTAACCGCCTCCTCTGCAAAACGCTCCTCAGCGACGGCTTCTTCCACTTCAAGAGTTGAATCAAGCACCTCTACGCCCATACTTCATAACTCCTATAGCGATGAAATCTTCAGTCAACCTGAAACCGCCAACGTCTTACCGCTCGAACCTGCAACAGGTCTGCCCGGAATAGGCACTATCGCATCGCAGCATTCCCGCCGGCGGAGTTCGGACCGGAGTATGCCGTCGAAATTTGAAAATAAAAAGTGGTTTGAAAAAAAATTTTTGCGCTTTTAATAACACTTTTTTCTTAGGTTTGAAGGGAGCTGAACCGCACGTTTTAACCGTGCGGTTCGTCGCCGTTAAAGACCGGCCAGCGCCCCCAGATCGTACCCCTCCTCCCGCAGGCGGGCGAGTTTATAACGCAGGGTGCGGGGACTGATGCCCAGCCGTTCCGCGGTATTCTTTTTGCTACCCCGTTCCCGGCGCAAAGTCTCGGCAATGATCTCAAACTCGCGCTGGCGCAGATCACTGCCAAGAAGATCACATTCCCGCTCCGCAGATTGACCACTCACCAAAAGCGCCGGGATTTCGTCACTTCCTTTCGCCGCAAGTGTGGACTGCGGGACCACCGGAGCAGCGGCGTCAACCAAAGAGGGTTTGGCGCTATAGCTGGCCTGTCCCTGCAATCCCAGATCCGCAGCGCGGATGATGTTACCCGGCTGGAGAATAAGAGCTCGTTGCATCACATTGTCCAACTCCCGGACATTGCCAGGCCATGAATAGGCATAGAGTGCTGCCTTGGCCTCGTCACTCAAACGAGCACCGACCCTATGCTGCTTTGCCGCATGACGCTCCAACAGGTTGATCGCCAGCGGCAGAATATCCTCGCGGCGATCCCGCAGCGGCGCCCACTGCAAAGGCAGTACACTCAAGCGAAAATACAGGTCTTCGCGAAATTTCCCGGCCGCCACCTGCTCACGCAAATTGCGGTTGGATGTTGCAATGACCCGCACATCCAAGGGAATGCTCTTGCGTCCGCCGAGGCGCTCCACCTCGCGCTCTTGCAGCACACGCAATAGTTTTGCCTGCAACCCCAGATCCATTTCCGAAATTTCATCGAGCAGCAGGGTGCCGCCGTTTGCCTGCTCGAATTTTCCAGGTGCGGAACTGTATGCGCCTGTGTATGCGCCTTTTTCGTGACCAAACAACATGGCTTCCAGCATATTTTCCGGTATAGCCGCACAGTTGATGGCAATAAAGGCCTTGCCCGCGCGGGGGGAGCGTTTATGTATGTAACGCGCCAAAACCTCTTTGCCTGTACCTGACTCTCCAAGCAAAAGCACTGTGGAATCCGCCTGAGCGACACGCGAGGCTAGTTGCAACAGCTGACGACTACTCTCGGCAAAAGCCACTGGCTCATCCAGACAAACATTTCCGGAACCCACGAATTTTTTTACTGCTTCGATCAGCACACTGGGCTCAAAGGGTTTAACCAGATAATCGACCGCACCTTCACGCATAGCTTTTACTGATTCAGTGATACTGGCATACGCAGTGATCAGCAGTACGGGAATATGCGCATAATTGGTACGCACGAAATGCAGCAGGTCATGACCACTGAGCGCGCCCATATTCACATCGGAAACCACCAGAGCAATGTCCCTATGTAGATCCAAATGCTCCAGCGCAACCTCGGCACAATCTGCCGCTACCACATCAAATTCTGCCAGCTGCAATGTGTCTACGAGCGCTTCCCGCAGATCCGGATCATCTTCCACAACCAGAATTTTGGCGGGCTTATCCGCAACATTAAAGGATGTGTTCATAAGGATTTCTCCCGGCTTTTAATGGGGCCAATACACAGGGCTTCGCCCGCATCAGTTAACAGCGTCATAAGCTTCTATCAGAGGAATGGTCAATATGCCGCAGGTGCCCACTCCCTCTCGCGATTGCAGACGAAATTGACCACCGTGCGCCAAAGCGACGGATTTCACCACGGCCAGTCCCAACCCTGTGCCCTGGGGCTTGGTGGTATAGAAAGTTTCCTGAGCGGCACTTAATTGTTCTGCGCTCATACCAGGGCCGTTATCCGCTATGGCAATAGCCACCGCAGTCTCACCTTTCAAAGCCGTGCGGCAAAACGAAACCTTGAGCTTGGCGCCTAAAGGACTCGCCTGAATCGCGTTATTGACCAAGTTCAATAAAGCACCGATTAGGGCTTCCCGATTGCAACGCAATTGCGCCTGGGGAATTGCGTTTTGCCAGCTGCAGCGACTCTTACTGGTGGCCATGGGTACTTCCATGGCGGCTCTCAGACCCGCCTCCAGATCCGCCAGAGAAATGACGTGATTGAGCGGCAATTCATTGCGGACAAAAAGAAGCATGTCTTTGACCTGCTCGGCCATATGATTCAAGCGCCCCAATAATTTGTTCGCGAAAATACGGCGGCGGTCTTCACTGATAGTGTCACTACACAGATGATTGGCGTAGAGAATGGCCGCAGATAAAGGCGTGCGGATCTGATGCGCCAACGCAGACACCATTTTTCCCATGGCGGACAATTTGTCGTGGCGATTGGCCTGCTGCTGCAATCGCCGGGTTTCTGTCTGATCCGTGAGAAGAATGATTTGGCCTTCTTCATCCAGGGAGGCTGTGGCTATGCTGATACGCCGCCCCTCTACTGTGGAAACGTCAAGACCGTCGTCCCCCTGGGGTGCAAAACAACAAGTGATGGCCTCACGCCAGAGTGCGCCATCGAGCGGATGATTCAACATAGCCCGCGCCACAGGATTGCTCTGCACAATGACACCCCGGGCATCTAGCACCACTACTCCGCCGGGCAAAAAATCCAGCAGAGCCTGCATGCGGCTGGCAAGTCGGTTCTTGGTCTCCAGTTCCACATCTTTCTGAGCTGAAACCACATTCAACTCATGTGTCAGCTGGGCAATCTTGCCTTCCAGAAATTGGTAGGAATTGGCAAGTTGACGGGATCTCTGATGAAAGAACTCCAATGCGGCCGTCACCTGCCTCCCTTCCACGGCAGAAGCCAAAGCCGGATCCGGAGAAGCCGAATGAGTATCATGCAATAAAGGTTCTGACATAGGTCGCTCCAACGCAGAGTGTCAGTCTTTTCTATACTGAACCGCTCATCTGCAATCGAAGTGCCAGAATATTTTTTGTTTTTAATTCAAATAGTTAGAGGAGTTCAAGTGGTGGACAGTCAAAGTTTTGGCTGTCAAATGCGTGGAAACCAATGCTAGGCCGTGAACGGCAGATCCGGGCCAGGAGGTGCCCCAAAGTAAAACGCCCCAACCATTAGGATTGGGGCGTTTGCGTTAGAAGCCTGACAAAACGGCAGGAAAGCCGTTTTGCACAGCGGCCAGC
>Ga0065721_10049497_pt1 | contig 32874 bp, 22 predicted proteins | sample Mesricmetagenome_FD_59108 | JGI IMG/M metagenome (GOLD analysis project Ga0065721, IMG submission 59108) | Mesophilic microbial community from rice straw/compost enrichment Sample: eDNA_1 v2 (version 2) | ecosystem: Engineered > Solid waste > Grass > Composting > Bioreactor | place: USA: Davis... | reverse complement strand
TTGGTACTGAATTTGCTCAGGAAAGACATTGCTTTTATTACTTTTACACCTAATACGCTCCAACCCTGAGAAAGTTTTGGAAAATATCCCGAACCGTCCTGCTGGTACTCATAGGCTTGATCATCCTCATATGGCTGGCCATTCAGACCAGCTTTGTCCAAAACTGGCTCGTTCGTCAAATCACCAACAAACTTTCCAAAAACCTGCACACCACCGTCAGGATTCAACATGTGGACTTTGACTTTTTTAATAAAATGGTGCTCGAAGGCACCCTGGTAGCCGACCAGCATAAGGATACCCTGCTGTATGCCGGTGCGGTGAAAGTAAATCTCACCGACTGGTTCTTCCTGAAAGATAAAATCGTACTCAAATACATAGGGCTGGAAGATGCCGTGATTCACCTGGAACGGCAGGACAGCACCTGGAACTACCGCTTCCTGGTTGATTACTTCAGCAGTCCCAAAAAGAAACAGGTGAAAAAACAGGACGATATAGACCTGGACCTGGAGGAAGTGGAATTCGACCATGTAAAAATATCACAGCGCGATGGATGGCGGGGCGAAGACCTGGCCCTGCAGATCGGCGAAATGAAGATCGATGCGGAAGAAATCAACCTGAAAAAAAGGGTGGCCCATATCAATACCATCGAAATCGACCAGCCCAGCTTTGCCATCTACAACTATCCCGGTAACCGGCCTGATTCGCTGCGGCCCCAATTCGATACCACCACCATCGTAAACGATCCCGATAACCTGCGCTGGAATGCCGGCAACTGGGATGTGACCGTAAACCGGCTCACCCTGTACGAAGGCATACTGCAGAGCGATAAAAAGACCGAGCGGGCGCCCTATACCTTTTTCGACGGCAACCATATTCGCTTCTCCCGTATCAACGGCGTTTTCAATAACCTGGCTTTCCGGCAAGATACCCTTACTGCCGCCATTCGCCTCAGCACCAAAGAACGCAGCGGTTTTGAGGTAAAAAAGCTGAGGGCTAACCTGAAAATGCACCCCGAGGCCATGATATTTGCGCAGCTGGATATTCAAACCAACCGCAGCCGCCTGCACAACTATTTCGCCATGCGCTATGCCACTTTTGACGATATGGGCGATTTTGAGAACAAAGTGCGTATGGAAGGCGATTTCGACAATGCCGAAATCAACAGCGACGATATTGCCTATTTCGCCCCTGAACTGGCCACCTGGAAAAAGCAGATAAGGGTGACCGGCAAAGTAAGGGGCACCATCGAAAACCTGGGCGCCCGCAACCTGGTGGTGGAAGCGGGGAAAGATACCTACCTGCATGGTAATGTAAAGCTCAATGGCCTGTCGAGCATCGACCGCACATTCATTGACTTTGAGGCCAAAGAATTTCGCACCACCTACAGCGACGCCATCACCATCGTCCCCGAATTGAAAACCATTCAACAGCCCCGGCTGGATAAACTGGAGTTCCTGCTGTTCCGGGGCAATTTCACGGGCTTTGTAAAAGACTTTGTGACCTATGGCACCATCCACACCAAACTGGGCACCCTGATAAGCGACGTGAACATGAAATTTCCCGACGAAGGCCCCTCGATGTATTCGGGTAACCTGGAAGCCCGCAATTTTGCCCTGGGCGAACTCACCGATGTACCGTCGCTGGGCCGCATTCACTTCAAGGGATCGGTGAATGGCCGCGGTATGAAGGCCAATACCCTCAATGCCAAACTGGATGGTTTTATACAGAGTATAGAGGCCAATAGCTATGCCTATAAAGACATTACCATCAAAGGCACCGTGGCCAAACGCCTGTTCAATGGAGAACTGATCAGTAATGATCTCAACCTCAGTGGCCGGCTGAATGGACTGGTAGACCTGGCCAGGGATATGCCCACTTTTCATTTCGATGCCGAAATTACCCGGGCCGATTTGAAGAATGTACGCCTCACCACAGACAGCGTGGAGGTAAACGGTAAATTTCATATGAACTTTACCGGCAGCAATATCGATAACTTCCTGGGTACCGCCCGTATATACGAAGCCTCGATCTTCCGCAACGGCAAACGCATGTCGTTCGATTCGCTGAATGTGGAATCGAAATCGATGGGCGACAATAAGGTGATTACCGTAGTGAGCAATGAATTCGATGGCGCCCTGGTAGGTGAATTTTCCATCATGGACCTGCCCGCCTCGGTACGTGTATTCCTGAACAAATATTATCCGAGCTATATAAAACCCGGCCGCCTACCGCAAAAGAATGAGAACTTCAGCTTTGTGATCACCACCAAAGAGGTGGATGAATACATGAGCTTTTTCGACAAAAATCTGCGTGGTTTTAACTACAGCACCCTCACCGGCCGTATCAACAGCCGGGAAAACCTGCTGGACCTGAATGCCGAGGTGCCGCGGTTCTCCTATAAGAATATCAATTTTTATAACCTGAACCTGAAGGGTACCGGCACCATGGATACGCTGTCTATGACCAGCACCATTGCCGATGTGTATATCAACGACAGCCTGCATTTCCCCGGAACCGATATCGCCGTGCGATCGGCCAACGATATGTCGCTGGTAAATATCAAGACGGCGGCCAACCAAACGCTCAACTCGGCCAACCTCTCGGCCCGTGTACAAACCATGCCCACGGGTGTGCGCATTCTGTTCAACGAATCGGATTTTGATTTAAATGGGAAAAACTGGACCATCGATAAAAACGGCGAACTGGTATTGAGCGAGCAACTGGTATCGGCCGATGGCGTTAAAATTTATAATGGCCAGCAGGAGATACTCATCACCACACATCCCTCGGATATTGGATATACCAATGATATCAAGGTAGAACTGAAGAAAGTAAATATCGGCGACTTTGCCCCCTTTGCCGTACCTGATTACCGGCTGGAAGGTTTGCTCACCGCCAATGTTGATATCATTGATCCCTTTGGCAAACTGCAGATTGACCTGGCCGGTGAAGCCGAGATGTTCAGGCTCGATAACGATTCGCTGGGTAATCTGCAACTTAATGCCAACTACAGCAAACAAACCGGCAAGGTGAATTTCGCCACCCTGAGCGATAATGAGCAATACCGTTTTGACCTGAATGGTTTTTACGACCTGTCAGATACCGCCTTTGTGAACCCGCTTGATATTACTGGTAATTTCAAAAGAACACGCATCAATATTTTGCAACGTTATCTGTCGGGCGTGTTTACCGATTTGAATGGTTATGCCAGCGGCCAGTTGCGTATTACCGGTCCGCCCAATAACCTGCGTTATCTGGGCCGTTTGCAATTGAGTGATGGCGAGCTGCGCGTGATCTATACCAATGTATTGTATAAGATACCGGCGGCTGTATTCAGCTTTAAAGAAGACGCCATCGACTTTGGCTCCTTCGTTATTTATGACCAGTTTGGCAATACCGGCAACATTACGCGTGGTATATTGAAACACCAGGCCTTTGATAACCTGGAATTTGATTTTGCATTAAACACCAACAAGCTGCTGGTGCTGGCAACCCCCAGTTCATCGAAAGACCCCTTTTTTGGCAACCTCATCGCCAAAGCCAATGCCACCTTCAGGGGACCGTTAGATGATATGCGGCTGGATATTCGCGGCGAGCCCGCCGATAGTTCGCAACTGTATATCCGATCGCAAAACAGCCGGGTAAGTGGCCAGGCCGACTTTATTGTATGGAAACAATATGGCCGTGAAATGAAGGTAACACGTACCGAGGGGCAAAGCAATTTGCATGTAAACCTGGATGTAACGGCTAACAATTACGCCAATATGTATGTAATTCTGGATGAGCTTACGCGGGATATCATCCAGGCCAACGGGCATGGTAACCTGAAAATGCAAGCCAGCACCGATGGCGATTTCAGCATCACCGGCCGCTATGATATTGATCGCGGAAACTATAATTTCAACTTCCAGTCGCTGCTGCGCAAACCTTTCCGTTTGCGGGAAGGCGTGGGCAACTTCATACAATGGCGCGGCGATCCGTACGATGCCACCATTAAGATTGATGCCGAATACCGGGCCGAGAACGTACGTTTCAGCGACCTGGCTTCGGAGCGCATTGTAAACATCAACAGCAATGTGCGCCGGTACCGCGGTGAAGTAATCGTGGTAGCCCAGTTAACGGAAAGGCTGATGCAACCCGATATACAGTTCAAAATAGAACTGCCCTCCAGCAGCCCCTTAAAGGACGATCCCGATGCGCTGGCCATTTTGCAATACATTGAGCGCGACCAGAACGAGCTGAACAAACAGGTAGCCTTTCTCATCGTGTTCAACAGTTTTGGCCCCGTGTCTACCGCCACCAACCAAAGCGGGCTGGCCAACAGGGCTTTTGAAGGCGTGGTGGTGAGCAGCATTTCCGGGGTATTGTCGAATGTAATGAGCAGGCAGTTCTCCAGCATTTTGCAGAAGATCTTCAACGATAAAAGCATTAAGGTGAACTTCAATGCACAGCTGTACAGCAGCGCCGACCAGCTGGACCTGAACCGAAGCAGCGGACTCAGCATCGACCGCACCAATGTGAACTTCAATATTGGTAAAAGCTTTTTAAACGAACGGTTTACATTTACGTTTGGCAGCGCTGTTGATTTTGGCTTGTCTTCACAACAATTACAGGCTACCAATAACCTGCAGTTTTTGCCGGATATCAGTGCCGAGTGGAAGTTGCGGCAGGATGGTAAGCTGGTGCTTACCTTCTTCTATCGTGATTCGTATAACTATTTATCCGGTACCGGCGCCAGGCAGAACCGTTCCGGTGCGAGTATCAGTTACAGGAGGGATTTTGAACGGTTGGGCGATTTGTTCAGGGGTGATTTGAAGAAGAGGAAGTTGAGGCCGCCGTTGGTGGATGATAGTACGAGGGTGAATGAGGGGAGTTATTAGGGTGGCAACGCAGGAGTTGTCACTCCTCAAGCAGACATATTAAAATGCAACCAAAATAATATCAGCATCTACCGTCATGCCCCTTCAATCAGCAACAGCTATAAATCACCCTTTGCTATTCTGGCTTCTTCTTTTTTTATAGCGTTCATTACACGGCCAATAGCTGGGTTGCATTTAACAGGAAATCAGTTTCAATATATTCGACGATCGCACCTGATTGCAGCATTTCAAGCCGCTGGCCTTCATAACCGGCCAGTTTGTTGAATTCATTGATGATAACTGCTGCTGCGGCACTGTCCCGCATTTGATACAGATCGTAATGCCGATTGCAACAGCTTAAATGATGCCATGCGAGTTTTGCTAAAATCATCGAAATAAAAAAATTTGAATTCCGTTTGTTTACGCAGGTAATTGGTATCGGTGGATAAAAGGAAGGATTTGGTATCGGGTGAGAGGGAGCTGTTGAGGTGAATGGATGTGGGGGTGAAGGCGGTTGCATAGTGGAGGAGCGCACTGTCGTGGTTTTGCTGGCAGATTACTTCTGCACCTTGAATCTGTTCTGCAACAGGGTTGTCACAACCGGAGATACAGAGCAACAGGATAAGAGTATAATGATTCGCATAAATATAAATTTACGTTGGTTTTCGGTAGGGTCAATAAAAAAGGCCCTGCAGGGCCTCCTCCTATTTACGCAATATGGTATGTCCTAATTTATCCCTTTTCGTTTGCAAATACTTTTCGTTATGCGGGTTGGGCGCCACCTCAATAGGCACGGCATCCACAATTTCCAATCCATAACCCAGTAAACCGGCGCGTTTTTTAGGATTGTTACTCAACAGGCGCAGTTTGGTAATTCCCAAATACCGCAAAATTTGCGCACCAATACCATAGTCCCTTTTATCCATGGGAAAACCCAGGTGCAGGTTGGCTTCCACGGTATCGAAACCGTTTTCCTGCAGTTTATAGGCCTTTAACTTATTCACCAGGCCTATACCTCTACCCTCCTGGTTCATATATAATATAACGCCCTTGCCTTCCTTCTCTACCTGTTGCATGGCGGCATGCAATTGCTCACCGCAATCACAACGCATGGAGCCCAGGATATCACCGGTAAAACAGGAGGAGTGCACACGCACCAGCACAGGTTCTTCCTTCTCCCATTCCCCTTTTATCAGGGCCAGGTGCTCGTTGGGGGTACCTTTTTCGCTGAAGGCAATGAGTTTGAAATGACCGAATCTGGTGGGCATATCCACCCGAACAATTTCTTCAATCAGCGAATCGGTCTTGAGGCGGTATTCGATCAGGTCTTTTATCGATATCAGCTTGAAATCGAATTTCTTAGCTATTTCTTCCAGTTGCGGCAGGCGCGCCATAGAGCCGTCTTCGTTCATGATCTCAACCAGTACGCCCGCGGGTTCAAAACCGGCCAGGCGGGCCAGGTCTATAGCGGCTTCGGTATGGCCGGCACGGCGCAAAACCCCGCCCTTTTTGGCGCGTAAGGGGAAAATATGACCGGGGCGGCCTAGTTCTTCGGGCCGGGTATTGGGGTCAATGAGGGCCTGGATGGTTTTGGCGCGGTCGTGGGCACTGATGCCGGAGGTGCAACCATGGCCCAACAGGTCAACCGATACGGTAAAGGCGGTTTCGTGCAGGGCGGTATTATTATTGACCATCAGGTCCAGTTTCAGTTCATCGCAACGCTCCTCTATCAGGGGAACACAAATGAGGCCGCGGCCGTATTTGCTCATAAAGTTCACAACCTCTGGGGTTACGCTACGGGCGGCAATCACAAAATCGCCTTCATTTTCGCGGTCTTCGTCGTCTACAACTATTACCAGTTTGCCTTTTTTTATGTCTTCAATGGCACTTTCTATGGTATCCAGCATATATTCAATTTGGTGCAAAGTTAGTACAAAAGGCGGTGTGGAGGAAAGGGTGGCCGCCGGGGCTGTCTTCACCCACCCATGTACATGCTTTACCAGTATGCTGCCACTGCCACGGCATGCAGCCTTTTACCCCCTCCAATTGCCTGTACTACAAGCAGCCACCTCTTCCCTCCCGGCATTTGGGTAAAATGGCCGGCAGCCCTTCGCCGGTGTATAAACTGTGCAGTATATCGCCGGTGAAAAACCGGAATTCGCATAGATTTGCCTTCAAATTCACTTCTGGCTATTTGTTAGTGTTATAGTGCTTATCCGGACACCCGCTTTGATTTCTTGCCTGATTTTTACGCCTTAAATCGACCAACCCCTGCCTGTTTTACCAGGATAGTATTTGTCAATGGTGAATTCATCATTTGATAATACCATCACGGAAATGCCGTACCCGTGCCGTCGTTTCTTTGCACTCAAAAATCAAACACGCATATATGAGAAAATTCAAGACCCGTCTGTTTATCCTGGCTTGGCTGATAATCTGCACCATCGGCAGCTTTGCCCAGGTAACCACCAGCAGCATCGCCGGTATTGTTCAAACCGCTTCGGGTGAACCACTGGCAGGCACCACCATCAAGGCAAGCCATCTTCCCTCAGGAACCGTTTATACCACCGCCGCCCAACCAAATGGACGCTTCAGCATCCTGGGTATGCGCCCCGGTGGCCCATACAGAATTGAATTTTCATATGTTGGTTATGAAACCCGGACGGTCAACGATATCAACCTGGTACTGGGCGAAACCTATGTGCTGAATCAAAAACTGGCTGCCAGCGGTCAGCAACTCAGCGAGGTCACCATTTCAGCCGGCAGAAATCCCATTCTCAACAGCGAACGTACAGGCGCCTCTACCAACCTGAACACCCGTATGCTGAATACCCTGCCTACCGTGAGCCGCGCCCTCACCGATTTTACCCGGCTTACACCACAGGCCAGCGGCAACAGTTTTGCCGGCCGCGACGATCGTATGAACTCGGTAAAACTCGATGGGGCCGCCTTCAACAATTCCTTTGGCGTAAGTACCGATCTGCTGCCCGGCGGCGATGCCCAGCCGATATCGCTGGATGCCATACAGGAAGTATCGGTAAATATTGCACCTTATGATGTACGCCAAACGGGCTTTACAGGTGCTGCAATCAATGCGGTTACTCGCAGCGGCACCAATGAGTTTACGGGATCGGCCTACTTCTTCTATCGCAATGAAAACTTCAATGGCGATGAACTAAGGGGTAAAAAACTCACGGTAGCAGAATCTACCAATAAAAACTTTGGCGCCCGTTTTGGCGGCCCCATCATAAAAAACAAGCTGTTTTTCTTTGGTAATTTTGAGCGTACAGAATATGTGTATCCGGGGAATACCTGGATGGCCAACCGTGGAACAGGGGCTCCCAACGAAACACGCGTACTGGCCAGCGACCTGGAAGCAGTGAGCGATTTCCTGAAAACAGAATACGGATACGATCCCGGCCGGTATGAGAATTATGCCAATGAATACACCAACGAAGACACCAAGTTCCTGGGCCGTATAGACTGGAATATCAGTGATAAACACAAACTCACCATGCGTTACAACCAGGTGGTGGGCACCAGCGACCAGGGCACTAATTTTAACTCGGGGCCCAACCCCCGTTCGGGCACCGGCCGTATAGGACCTAATTCCATTTCCTTCGAAAACGCCAATTACGCTTTCAAAAATACGGTTCGCTCGGCTGCCATTGAGTTGAACAGTATCTTCAGCAGTAAATTGAGTAACCAGTTCCTGGCTACCTGGACTTATATAGAATCCATACGCACTACACCCGGTCAAATATTTCCTTTTGTAGACATCTGGAACGGCTCCAATAATTATATCAGCTTTGGCACCGAACTGTTTTCCTATAACAATGGTGTGAAAAATACCAACCTGTCTTTTATTGACAATATTACTTACCAGGCCGGTAAACACACACTCACAGCCGGTATCAGTTTCGAGAAAATGGATTATAAAAACAGTTATATGCGCGAGGGTACTTCCTACTATCGCTACGATACCATTACCGATTTCCTGAACAAAATGCCGCCCAGTGTTTTTGCCACTACCTATTTATATGGCGACGATCCCTGGGCAACGGTAAAAGTAGGCATGGGTGGATTGTATGTACAGGACAGGGTATCCATTACCGATAAACTGAATGTAACAGTGGGTCTGCGTGCCGATTTACCTTTGTTTTTCAACGATCCGCTGAACAACCCCACCGTAGATACACTTAAATTGCTTGACGTACATGGAAACCCCACTACCTATTCTACCAAAAACTGGCCGAAGGCAAGGGTATTGCTTTCTCCGCGAATTGGTTTCAACTACGACGTATTTGGCAACCGCTCTTTCCAGGTGCGTGGCGGTACCGGCATCTTCACCGGTTTGATACCATTTGTTTGGTTTACCAACCAGCCCACCAATTCGGGTGTGCTGCAAAATACCCTGGAGCCCGTGAACAGCGCTACCCTGGCAGAGATCACGGAATTCAATCCCGATCCTTTGTATTGGGTAAACCAATTGCCGCACCGGTTCCCCAAAACACCCAGCACCAATGCACCGGGTACGGTGAACCTGATAGACGATGATTTTAAAATGCCGAAGGTATGGCGTACCAATCTGGGCGCCGATTACAAGATCCCCAATACACCGCTGGTGGCCACTGTAGACTTTATTTATACCAGGGATGTGGTAGGCATTTACCAGTTCAATGCCAACCGCAAACAGGCGCCTGCAACCCTGAACTATTCAGGCGATATCAGGGCCAACTGGATCAACAGAAACAATGCTGTTTATAATCCAGCCACCGGCGCTATTGTACCGGTACTGTCAAACCCCACCGAAAAAGGAAGTTCGCTGTCTGTTACAGCCGGCGTATCGATGAGTTATCGCCGGGGGTTTTATGGTTCGCTGCATTATACTTTCACCAGAGCCAGGGATATTTCGGGTAACCCGGGTTCATCAGCGGGGTCTGCCTGGTCGAATAATTATTCCATCAACGATCCCAACGAACAATTGCTGGGACATTCACAGTATGCGGTTCCCCATCGTGTGGTGGGCAGCTTGTCTTACCGTATTGAATACCTGAACCACCTGGCTACTACGGTATCGCTTTTCTATACCGGATCCAGCGCCGGCCGTTTTGCCTTCACATACAACGGAGATATCAACAACGATAATGTGTCGCTGGATCTTTTGTATGTTCCCAAAAGCGGCTCGGAGCTCACATTTGCTCCGCTGTCTATCACTGTTAAAGATGTGGGCACCTTCGACTTCACACCCGAAGAACAGCGCGCCGCTTACGACGCATTTGTCGAAAATGTAAAAGCATTGAGAAAAGCCAAAGGTGGTTATATTGAAAGAAATGCAGGCATATTGCCCTGGCAAAGCCGTTTTGATTTGAGGATACTGCAGGATATTTTTACCGAAATCGGCAGAAAACGCAATACGCTTCAGTTGAGCCTCGATATTTTAAATGTAGGTAACCTCATCAATTCAGACTGGGGCGTGAGGAAAGAACTGATCACCGGTTCTCAATACAATTTTGCCCTGCTGAACGTGGCGGGCGTAAGTGCTGACGGTGTACCCACGTTCAATATGGCTACCGTAACCGAAAACAACCGGCCGGTGCTGGCTACCACACCTTACAGAGATTGGTTCGATGTACGTAACGCATGGAGTATGCAGTTAGGCGTACGATATATCTTCTGATTCACGCATGTTTTATACACAAAGGGCTGCACCCAAAAAATGCAGCCCTTAATTTTTTTCTACGCTTCCGGCTTCTTCTTCCTCCACCCCCACTTTAAAAACACGGGTAATGCCTTTGCCCAGCTTCGTACATCGTGTTTGCCGTCGGGTAACTGCAGGTAATACATATCTTTTCCTTCCAGGTATCCCTTCGCCATCAGCTCTCGCATCAGATCAATCGTATCATCAATGCAATCGATGACGCCATTGTTGTTGCGGTCTTCGGTTTCGTCCTGCTCACCGCAGGAGAAAAAGAATTGCTGCCCGGGATGATAATCCCCCATACGTATCTGACGGTGCATGAGGCGGTCGAACGATTCGTTGTAATCCTTATCCTTCTTATCTTTTAAACGCCACCATAGCGAACCCGAAAACACACCCACTTTGGAGAATATCTCCGGATGGTTCCAGGCCAGGTCAATGGCGCTCAGGCCGCCCAGCGAAAAACCGGCAATGCCTATCTCTTTAAAGGAGGCTTTGTTCACATGCTGGTGTATGAAAGGCAATAATTCCTCGATGATAAACTGGCGGTATTGTGGAGCCCGCACACCACGGCCTTTGAAATCGGGGGTGCTGATCATGCCATATTCCATCAGGCGCTCTTCGCCGGCATGAATGCCAACACATAAAATGGGATGAATGGCATCGGTTTGCAGCAGGTACGACAACATTTTGTCGAAACCCATGGCCTCAATATCCTGCCCATCGTTGAACAATAATAAACTGCATTCCTTTGATCCGGCCACCTGTGGGGCACCATAGAAATTGATCGTTACAGGACGGTTTAATATTTCGGATGGCAATTCAATCGTGTCAACGGTTATTCCGTTACTTATTTCTATTTGCATAAGGCGGCAAAATTAGGTAAATATGGTAGAGATGAAAAGTTAACATATTGTGTTTTCAACTAAATTTGGAACGGGCCGGATAACGAGATTTGTCCATATGAAAAAACTTCCGGCCAAATATCAAACATAAAATGGAACAGATGAAAAAGATCGGCATCCTGTTTGGAAAAGAGCGTAGTTTTCCGATGGCTTTTATTGAGCGGGTGAATAGCAAACAGGTAGAAGGTGTTGTGGCAGAGCCTGTTCACATCAACAAAGTGATACAGGGCGCAGCAGGGGCCTATGCCGTAATCATCGACCGCATTTCGCACGAGGTGCCTTTTTACCGTGCTTTTCTGAAAGATGCCGCCATTTGCGGCACAGCCATCATCAACAATCCCTTTTGGAGCAGCGCCGATGAAAAATTTTTCAACAACAGCCTGGCCGTAAAAACAGGCATTCCTGTTCCCAGAACGGTGATCCTGCCCTCGTACGAAATTCCTCCGCATACCAGCAACGATTCGTTTCCCAACCTGGCCTGGCCGCTGGACTGGCAGGGTATTTTTGAATATGTTGGTTTTCCTGCATATATGAAACCTTTGGCAGGTGGCGGTTGGAAAAGCGTATACAAACTGCATAACCCGGAAGAATTTTTCCGCAGCCACCGCGAAACGGGGCAATTGGTGATGTTGCTGCAGGAAGCCATTGTGTATGAGGAATATTACCGCTGTTATTGTATTGGTGGTAAATATGTACATATTATGCCATACGATCCCCGTAACCCACATCATCTGCGGTATCATGCAGATTTTGTGCCCCCGCCCAACCGGGTACACCAGATGGAGGAGATTGTACGGCAACTGAACCATTTCCTGGGTTACGATTTCAACAGCGTGGAACTGGCCATACGCGATGGCGTTCCCTATGCCATTGATTTTTGTAATCCCGTACCCGATGCCGATCTGCAAAGCGTAGGTACCGCTAATTTTGAATGGGTGGTGGAAACAGCCGCCACCTATGCCATAGAAAGGGCCTTATTGCACGAGCCGGATAAAGACAACCTTACCTGGGGAAAATACATTGTTAACAGCATCAACCGAACACCACTTATACTCTAACATGGCATCTATTAATTTCAAACATTTTACACTTGGCATTGAAGAAGAATACATGGTGATGGACCCCACTACGCGGGAACTAAAAAGCCATCACCAGCAGATTGTTATGGAGGGGCAAAAAGTACTCACCGATAAGGTGAAGGCCGAAATGCACCAGGCCGTGGTGGAAGTTGGTACCGATATTTGTCAGGATGTAGACGAAGCCTATAAAGACGTAAGCAACCTGCGCCGATCCATTCACCAGATTGCCGGCGACCTGGGTTTATGGGTAGGCGCTTCGGGCACCCATCCCTTCAGCCACTGGGAAAGCCAGCTGATCACCGATCACGTACGATATACCGAAATATTGAATGAATTGCAGGATGCGGCACGCAGCAACCTCATATTCGGTTTACATGTGCATGTAGGTATGGAAAGCCGTGAAATGGCCAATCATATTGCCAATTCCACCCGCTATTTTTTACCGCATGTGTATGCCCTTAGCACCAACTCGCCTTTTTGGGAAGGCCGCTATACCGGCTATAAATCCTATCGTACCAAGGTATTCGATAAATTCCCACGCACCGGTATTCCCGAACCATTTGATACCATTGAAGATTACGACAATTTTATCAAGCTGCTGGTGAAAACCAATTGTATAGACAACGCCAAAAAGATATGGTGGGACCTGCGCGTGCATCCCTTTTACAATACCGTTGAATACCGCATTTGCGATGTGCCTATGACCGTGCCGGAAACCATTGCCATTGCCGCCCTGTTCCAGGCCATTTGTGCAAAAATTTATAAGTTGCGTTCACAAAACCTGAATTTTATTCAATACCACCGCTCGCTGATTAATGAAAACAAGTGGCGCGCCAGCCGCTATGGCATAGATGGCAGGTTGATCGATTTTGGGAAAGAAGAAGAAGTAAATACCCGCATACTGATACATGAATTACTGGATTTTGTAGATGATGTGGTAGATGACCTGGGCAGCCGCCATGCTATCAACTATATACAGCAGGTGCTGGAAGAAGGCACCGGCGCCGACAGGCAGATTACGATCTTTGAAAAAACAAATAGCCTGGTGCCGGTGGTGGATTATATTCACGACCAGTTTCTTACTGGCATATAACTTGCTTATAGAATATATCCTCCCATCCATACCGTAAGAAAAGCATTGTTAGGTTTAAAATTCTTCGGTATGAAAACAACCTGGTCATTTGTAGCGGTACTACTTTTTTGTATTGCCTGTAATAAAGATGAAAGCGTTGAATCGGGCGGTAAAGTAAACCCCACTGTTACGTATTATCTTCGTTGCAAGATAGATGGTGTAGACAAGACCTTTAATGTGGCGCCTGTGGTTTCAATACAGGACCTGGGCGGGGGCACCATCAGTTATACCATTGCGGGCAAAGCAACCACCGATGCCGCCAATTATGAAAGTTTCAATATAGCCCTGCTGGTGGGCGATTCGTTAAAGACTGGCGCATATTCCGAGCAAGATTCCTCTTCCACTTATATGCTGGCGGCTGTTTACAATCCCAATACCACCGATCCTGCAAAAATCTATGCCTCGCAAATGGATGCCGACCATCCTTTTCAGCTTACCCTGAACGTGATAACCGACAGCTTGATGTCGGGTAGTTTTAATGGAAAATTATTGATGAACGGGCTGGATACCAACCTGCCGCCGATCACAGTAACCGAGGGAGATTTTACGGTGAAGGTGCAATGAATTTGATAAATTAGCAGATGAGAAAAATTGTTTCCATCTGCCTCACGGCGATGCTATTCGCCTGCAACAACAAAGAAAAGGCCGACCTGCTCATTTACAATGCCACCGTATACACTGTAGACAGCGCATTTACCATTACTGAAGCCATTGCCATGGCTAATGGTAAAATACTGGCCACCGGCACCAGCGAGGCGCTTAAACTGCAATACCAGGCCAACCAGGAAATAGACGCAAGCGGGCAATTCATTTATCCCGGTTTTATTGATGCACACGCGCATTTTTTCAACTATGGTCTGAGCCTGCAAACCGTTGACCTCACCGGCACCACCAGCTGGAACGAAATACTGGAAAAACTGAAAACATTTGCCGCCACACATACCGAAGGCTGGCTCACCGGCCGCGGCTGGGACCAGAACGACTGGCCTGAAAAAGAATTTCCCACCAATGAACAGCTCAATACATTATTCCCCGACAGACCAGTATTGTTAAGGCGTATTGACGGACATGCCGCCATTGCCAATCAAAAAGCCCTGGAACTGGCCGGTATACATGCCGGCCAAACCATTAATGGCGGCAGTATTGAAACCAAAAACGGGCAGCTTACCGGCCTGCTCATCGACAATGCCATTGGGCTGGTGGGCGCCAAAATGCCACGCGCCACCATGCACCAAGTGCAAGATGCCCTGCTACAGGCACAGGCTAATTGCTTTGCTGTTGGACTTACCACCATCGATGATTGCGGGCTCGATTTTGATGAAATAGAAGCCATCGACAGCCTGCAACAAGCCGGCCTCCTGAAAATGCGCATATACGCCCTGCTGAGTGATGATGTCAAAAACTACGATTATATGACCCGGAAAGGCATCATCAAAAATGATCGCCTGCATGTACGTGGTTTTAAAGTATATGCCGATGGCGCACTGGGATCGCGCGGCGCCTGTTTGCTGCAGCCTTATACCGACCGGCCTGGTTGGAACGGCTTCCTGCTGAGCCAGCCCTCTCACTTCGATTCCGTAGCCCGTATTTTATATGACAAAGACCTGCAAATGTGCACGCATGCCATTGGCGACTCGGGCAACCGAATGATCTTACATACCTATGCCAAATACCTGAAAGATAAAAATGATAAACGGTGGCGTGTTGAACATGCGCAGGTAATCAATAAAAATGATCTCAACCTGTTTGGCCGGTATTCCATCATTCCTTCTGTGCAACCCACCCATGCCACTTCTGATATGTATTGGGCCGCCGATCGCCTGGGTCACGGGCGTGTAAAAGGCGCCTATGCCTATAAGGAGCTGCTGCAACAAAACGGCTGGCTGCCATTGGGTACCGATTTCCCGGTAGAAGATATTGCTCCTGTTAAAACATTTTATGCCGCCGTGGTGCGTAAGGACGCCAAAGGTTATCCCGAAGGCGGTTACCAACCCGAAAATGCCCTGAGCCGCGAAGCGGCCCTGCGCGGCATGACCATTTGGGCGGCGCGGAGTAATTTTGAAGAAAAGGAAAAAGGCAGTCTCGAAAAAGGAAAATGGGCCGACCTGGTGATCACCGGCAGCGACCTGATGAAAGCGCCCGACAATGAACTGCTGTCAATACGCGTACTGGCCACATATGTGGCCGGCGAAAAAGTATTTGAACAAAAATAATGCATGTACTACTTTTAATCCTTTAAATCAATCAACATATGAGACTCCGTATTGTTATTTTTACTATCATGGCATTGGTAATGACGAGCTTTACCGGTATGCAGCAAAAACAACGGATTATTTTCTTTGGCGACTCCATTACACAGGCGGGTGTAAACCCGGGTGGCTATATCACCGTATTGGGCAATATGATCAAAGAAAAAGGCCTGCAAAACCAATATGAGCTCATTGGTGCGGGCATTGGTGGCAATAAGGTGTACGATTTGTACCTGCGGGTGGAAGATGATGTGCTGGCCAAAAATCCCCATACCTTGGTGATATGGGTAGGTGTAAATGATGTCTGGCATAAAAAAACATCGGGCACCGGCACCGACGCCAATAAGTTTGAAGGTTTTTACAATGCCCTGATCAAAAAATTACAGGCAAAAAATATCAAGGTGCTTCTGTGCACACCGGCCACCATTGGTGAAAAAACTGATTATACCAACGAACAGGATGGCGACCTGAACAAATATGCTGCCATCATCCGGAATATTGCACAAAAAAACAATTGCCCGCTGATAGATTTACGTAAGGTATTCCTGGAATACAACCTGACCAATAACAAGGAGAATAAAGAAAAGGGCATTTTGACTACCGACGGTGTGCATTTAAACGAAAAAGGGAATGAACTGGTGGCCGCTGAAATGATGAAGGCATTGGTGAAATAATGAATAAACACAAAAACATAAGGGTAGCTATACTTGACCTGTATGAGGGGCAGGTGAATGAAGGTATGCGTTGCATACGCGATATATTGAGTCGGTATGCAAAGGAGCATCATTATCACCTCACCTGTCATGAATACGATGTGCGGCTCGAAAACCAACTCCCCGATCTTTCATACGATATTTATATTTCCAGCGGTGGGCCCGGCTCGCCGCTGGCCAGCGAAGGCAGCGAATGGGAAACATTGTATTTTGAATGGATACGCAGCATAGAAACACATAATGCTAAGCAAACACATAAAAAACATGTATTTTTTATTTGTCATTCTTTCCAGATAGCCTGCCGCTATTTTAAAGTGGCGCAGGTTACCAAACGCAAATCCACTGCTTTTGGCGTTTTTCCCGTACACATGCTGCCCGGCGCCAAAGATGAACCCATATTTGCCGGTTTGAACGATCCTTTCTTTGCCGTTGACAGTCGCGATTACCAGGTGGTGCAACCCGACCAGGCACGCCTGCAACAAATGGGTTCCACCATACTGGCCATCGAAAAAGAACGGCCGCATGTGCCGCTGGAGCGTGCTGTTATGGCCATTCGTTTTAATGAATATATGGTGGGCACACAGTTTCATCCCGAAGCCGATGCACCGGGTATGAGCCGTTATATGCAAAGTGAAGACAAAAAGCCCATCGTGATCGCCAATCATGGCTTTGAAAAATGGCAATCGATGATAGAGCAGTTGAACGACCCGGAAAAAATACTGTTTACCTACTCGCATGTACTGCCTAATTTTTTGAACCAGGCCCTCGGTGAATCGTCTTATATTCAGCATTAAATTTCATGTAATGGTTCCTGCAATCAGAAAAGCCTTTAACGAAGCTTTTTCCACCCAACAATACGAAGCCTTTTTAAAAAAGCTGAACAGCAAATACCCCGGCGCCATCGAGTTCAGGCTTTGTGAAACACCTGCTTTTGCAGATAAGCAATTTGGCAATCAGCTGATAGAAGCCTGTGAACATATCATTGATGTGATCATCGATCCCCGGTTTAAAGAAATGACCGAGCGGGCTATACCTGATGCGGAAAGAGTGCCCAATGAGAATGATCATTGCCATATGATTGCCTTCGATTTTGGGGTTTGTTATAACGAACAGGGTGAACCGGAACCACAGCTTATAGAAATGCAGGGCTTCCCTACTCTTTTTGGCTTCCAGGTATATTATCCCGATCTGTTACGAAGTTATTTCCCGATACCGGATAATTATACCCAGTACCTGAACGGATATGATCACGACAGTTATTTGCAGTTGCTGAAAGAAGTGATACTGGGCGATGTACCCGTAGAAAATACCATCTTACTGGAAATACAACCCCACCAGCAAAAAACACGCATCGACTTTTATTGCACACGCGATTATGTGGGTATACAACCTGTTTGTATTACCGAACTCATACAGGAAGGGGATAAATTATACTACAACAGGAACGGAAAGAAAACGGAAGTAAAACGCATTTACAACCGTATGATCTTTGATGAGCTGAATGCCAAAAAACACGCATTGGGTACATACGTGGATATTACGCAGGACCTGGATGTGCAATGGGTGCCGCATCCCAATTGGTTTTACCGCATCAGTAAATTCACACTTCCACTATTGCGTCATCCATACATTCCTGCCACTTATTTCCTGAACGAAATAAAACAGGTACCTGCTGATCTGCAGCACTATGTATTAAAACCGCTTTTTTCGTTTGCCGGCCAGGGTGTGATCATAGATGTTACACGAAACGATATTGAATCAATAAACGATCCTGAAAACTGGATATTGCAGCGCAAGGTAAAATATGCAGATATCATTGAAACACCCGATGTACCTGCCAAAGTGGAGATACGTATTATGTATGTATGGAAAGATGGCTGGGAAAGGCCACAACCCGTCATTAACCTGGCGCGTTTAAGCAAGGGAAAGATGATTGGGGTGAATTATAATAAGGATAAGACCTGGGTGGGCGGCAGCGTGGCTTATTTTGAAAAATAATTTTTATACACGATACCGGTGGCAGTGCACCGCCGGTATCATGCATGTACTGTTTAATTATCTGCCATCCAGTCTGGCCGCATTTCACTATCCTTCTTACGCGTAACAATGTTGATGTTTACCAACCAGTGGTCCAGCTCATACAACATTTCCAGTTCTACCTTGAAATCGCGGTAACGTTCATCGGCCGTTTGAATCTTTAGTTCACTCACTATGAAATCGGCGGCTTCATCGGCCGGTTCGTATTCGCCTGCCAGGTAATACACGCTGCCATCTACCATGCGCAGTTGGCATTGGCTCAACTGTTGATACAGGCGTTTGTACTCGCGTGCGGCTTTGGCAAATTCTTCGTGGCGGAACATAACAGCCTGCCAGCTGGCAGTAGTATCGAGACCCGAATTGTAAAAACCAACCAGGCAGCTTTCGGCGCCGGGCAAACTTACTGTAGAGGCAAATCGTTCATGATCGCCGTCTTTTACCACCAGCTCACCTTTGATGTGTTTGTAATTGTAAGGGAAATCACCCAGAACCGTTTCGATGGCTTTTGAAAATCCGGGATTGGCTTTGGCTAAGAGTTTGGGTTGCGCGTACGAGGAAAGCATAGCCATAACGGCTAACATCAGGTTAGTAAGACGTTTCATTGGGTTTAGCGATTAGTTTAGAATTTATTGGGCGCACAATTATACACAAAAAATTCCCATCAAACAATAAACCTACACGTAATCACTTATCCCATTCATTGAACTTATTCTTCTTCGGCCGCATTTTTCATCTTACCCAATACCGCATACGCATTTTTGGTGACCACCTCCATGCCTTCCATTTGAGCATCGGTGCTGCTGACGGCTACCCGTTTTTCTTCCCTGATACCGGTTTCTACGGGCACCAGTTGATATTGGTTCTTCCCTATTACCTGTACCACGTATTGTTGATTGCCATAGCGCACCACGGCCTCTTCAGGCACGGTATGGGCCGGTACATTATCAATATGAATGACGGCGTTGAGGAACATACCCGGTAACAGGGTTTTGGGCCGTGTTAAAAAATGACAATGAATAATACCGCTTCGGTTGTCATCTACATTGCGTGTTACCAATATTACTTCACATTTGTATTCCTGCTCCGGGTCGTCTACAAAAGAAACTTTTACCTGTTGGCCAACTTTTATTTTGTTCATGTCTTTTTCAAACACTGTAAGGGCGGCATGCATATCATCGGGATTGATGAGCTCGAACAATACATCGGTAGCATTTACAAACTTGCCGATATTCACATTTACCTTCGACACAAAACCATCGATGGGTGAATATACAGGCACACTGCGCGATATATTGTTTTCGGTGAGTTTGGCCGGGTTAATATTCACCAGCCTTAGTTTTTCGGCCAGTCCGTTAACCACGGCTTTTTGCGAGGAGAAATCAGCCTGTACCTGTTGAAAGGTTTTGGCAGAACTTACCTGTTCTGCACTCAGCTCCTTTTGCCTTTCATAATCCTGCTGCAGGTATTTGAGCCTGGCGGTGGCTACCAGATAATCCTGCTGCAATTGTACCAGCCCCTGATCTTCTATCACGCCAATCACCTGTCCCTTGTTTACATGCATGCCCGGTAACAGCTGGGTAGTTTTCAGATAGCCGCCCAGGGGAAAACTTACGGATACAATGTTTTGGGGCGGTACATCAATTACTCCGTTTACTTTTAAAACGGTATTCATATTTTGTTGTTGCACTTTACCGGTTTGTATGCCCGCCTGCTGTACCTGGGCATTGGTAAAACTTACTACATCGGTGTTTTCGGGTGCTTCGGCAGCAGCCACAGGTTCATTTTCGGGGGCATTGCCGCAGGAAAACAAAAAGAGCATGTATAATAAAGCGTATCGCATAATGATCATTTTCCGGTTAAATATTCCAGTTCAATAATGGTATTGTTCAGGTTACGAATGGCCTGCAGGTAACCCAGTTCTATATTCAGTGCATTGTTCATCAGCAGGGTCCATTCCACATAGCTCACTTCACCTTTTTCAAAACCCAGCCTGGCATTCTTTTCCATCAATGCAGCCTGTTGTAAACCGTTTTGCTTGTAGTACTGTACCTGCTCGTTGTATTTGATATAATCTTCATACAATTGCCGCCACTGGTTACTGAAATAGCGCGTGGCCGCCTCGGCCTCCAGCCTGGCTGTTTCTTCCTGTGCCCGGCCGGCGCGTATACGCGCCTTTACGGCCTTATTAAAGATGGGCACACCTACCGATAGCTGATATATATGAAAGCGGTCGCCTGCATTGAAATATTTCTCCGATATACCGTCGAGGTTTTGGTAGCCAATGATAGACTGATTGCTATAGCCCAACTGGAACTCAGGACTGAGTTTTGCTTTTTCAATATTGGTTTGCGCCGCCGATACCTGCACCTGTTGTTGTTTGTATTGCAGGGCGGGATGACTGGCTATGGCCTGGGTATCGGCAATAAGCGCGCTGCTTTTTTGCAGACTGCTGTATGCCGGCAGCAGGCTGTCGGTTGTATTCAGCAACCATTGCAACTTTTGCTGCTCGATTCGTAAATCGGCCTTTACCTGTTGCTGTTGCAGTTTCAACTGTAATACCTGTGCTTCGGCATTGCTTTTTTCCAGCATGTTGCTCTCTCCTGTTTTTAAACGCAGGTTGGCTGCATATAAAAAACGGTTGTAAATGGAATCGAGACGAAGCAGCAGGCGCTGCCTTTCCAACAGATCTACCATGGTATAAAAAACCTTTTTTACTTCCCGGTTCAGTTCCTGCTGTTTCCAGGCCGTCTGACTCATTACGGCCTGTTGATTGGCCTGGTACAATTCGCGCTGCCTTTTGTATACCACCGGTAATTCAAAACCCTGGCTGATGAAAAAGCGGTTGTCGTTTTTTGCGCTGTTGATGTTGCCGTATTCGGCGCCCACTGTGGTGCGCGGCAGTTCGGCTGTGGCGCTTTGTAAATACTTCCAGTATTCGGCGGCCGAGCGGTTGGCGCGCAGGGTAAGATTGTGCTCGCCCGCCTGCTGTAACATGGCCTCCAGGGTTTTGATTTGCGACCAGGCAGGTTGGCAACAAACCAGCGCCAGTAACACCGCCACCACCTTCATGCCTTTGGGTGGCTTTGCTTTTTCGAACCACATATAAAGTATGGGCAATACCACCAGGGTAAGAAAGGTAGCGGTGATCAGTCCGCCGATGACCACGGTAGCCAGCGGACGCTGTACTTCGGCCCCCGCGCCTCTACTCAATGCCATGGGCAGAAAGCCGAGTGAGGCTACGGAAGCCGTCATCAATACCGGCCTTAGCCGTACGCGTGTTCCTTCCATAACAATTTGTTTTAGATCGTGTACACCCGATCGTTTTAACCTGTTGAATTCGGCAATCAACACAATACCGTTCAGCACGGCCACGCCAAACAGGGCAATAAAGCCCACACCTGCCGAAATACTAAAAGGCATATCGCGCACCCACAGGAGCAGGATGCCGCCAATAGCCGATAAGGGAATGGCCGAAAAAATGAGCAGGCCATATTTTATTTTACCAAATGCGAAATAGAGTAGCAATAATATCAGTAGCAAGGCAATGGGCACCGCTACCTGCAAACGTTCCCTGGCTTCCTGCAGATTTTGAAACTGACCGCCATAATGAATATAATAACCCGCAGGCAGTTTAAAATGCTGTGCTGTTTTTTGATTCAGTTCTTCCACCACGCTTTGCACATCGCGGCCGCGCACATTAAAGCCTACGATGATTCTTCGTTTGGCATCTTCGCGTTGTATTTGATTGGGACCTTCCCTGACTTCTACGTTAGCTACCTGGTACAGGGGAATCTGTGTGCCCAGCGGCGTTGGGATGAGCAGGTTGGCAATATCCGATACATCGGTACGGCTGCTTTCCTGCAAACGCACCACCAGGTCGTAGCGCCGTTCGTTCTCATATACCAGTCCGGCGCTTTCACCCGCAAAGGCTGTACGAATTACGCGGTTCACATCTTCAATATGCAGTTGGTGATGCGCCATAGACATGCGATTGTATTGCACCACCACCTGCGGCAATCCTGTAACCGTTTCTATATAAATATCGCTGGCGCCTTCTACCCCCTTCACAATACGGCCCAGCCTGGCTGCATAGATGGCCAGGGAGTCCAGGTCTTCACCGTATATCTTACACACCACATCCTGGCGTGCGCCGGATATCAATTCGTTGAAACGCATTTGCACCGGGTATTGAAAACCGGTGGTCATGCCCGGTACATCTTCCAGGGCGGCACTCATTTTTTCAGCCAGTTCATCATATGTATCGGCGGTGGTCCACTCCGATTTGGGTTTGAGCATTATCATGATATCGCTTACTTCCAGCGGCATGGGATCGGTGGGTATTTCGCTGGCGCCAATACGTGTTACAATTTTTTCCACCTCGGGGAACTTTTTCAATATGGTTGCCGCCTGTTGCGAGGTTTTGATGGATTGTGCAAGCGAACTGCCGGTGAGGATGCGTGCATCCACGGCAAAATCGCCTTCTTCCAGTTCGGGGATGAATTCACCGCCAAGTCGGGTGAGTATCCATACTGATAGTACAAACAACAGGATGGTGCCCAGTACAACGAGTTGGGGAAAAGCCAGCGCCCTGCGTAACAGGTAGTGATACCAACGCTGCAGCTCGGCCATTATTCGGTCGGAAAAAGGTTCCTTACCGCTTATTTTTTTACCCAGGGCCAGCGAGGTCATCATGGGTACATAGGTAAGCGATAGCAGGAAGGCACCTATCAAGGCAAAGGAAACCGTTTGGGCCATAGGCCGAAACATCTTACCCTCTATACCCGTAAGGGTGAGGATCGGCAGGTATACGATGAGAATGATAATTTGTCCGAATACCGCGGCGCTCATCATTTTGCCGGCAGACTGCTGCACCTCCTCGTTCAATTGTTGTTGGGTAAGCAAGGTGTTCGGCGCAAAGGCCTTGCTGTGCAGCAGCCGGTACAATACAGCTTCTACAATGATCACGGCACCATCTACGATCAATCCAAAATCGAGCGCCCCCAAACTCATGAGATTGCCCGATACACCAAAAAGGTTCATCATGATCACTGCAAACAGCATCGACAGCGGAATCACCGATGCTACAATGAGACCGGCCCTGAGATTGCCCAGGAACAATACCAGCACAAAGATTACAATGAGGGCGCCTTCCAGCAGGTTGAGGGTTACGGTATTAATGGCGCGGTCTACCATTTTGGTGCGGTCGTAAAAGGTTTCCAGCACCACCCCTTCGGGAAGGGTGGTCTTGATTTGTTCCATGCGTTTTTTGATGTCCCTGATCACTGCCGATGCATTGGCATCTTTCAACATCAGCACCACCGCGCCGGCTACTTCGCCTTCGTTGGAATAGGTCATGGCGCCATAGCGAACGGCATGACCAATACGCACATCGGCCACATCGTTGATAAAGACAGGAATGCCCTGCGAAGTATGTTTTACTACAATCTGCCCGATCTCTTCCAGTGAGGCCACCAATCCTTCTGTACGAATAAACAGCGCCGTAGGACCTTTCTCAATATAGGCGCCGCCGGAGTTCTGGTTGTTTTTTTTCAGCGCCTCAAATACGTCGCTGATGGTGACGTTCAGACTTTTCAGTTTTTCGGGCAGCACTGCTATCTCGTATTGTTTCAGCCGGCCGCCAAAACTGCTTACATCGGCCACGCCCGGTGTGCCTAATAACTGGCGGCGTACGATCCAGTCCTGGATGCTGCGCAACTCGGCCAGGTCGTATTTGCCTTCATAACCTTTTTTGGGACGAATGATATACTGGAATACCTCACCCAAACCCGTGGTGGCCGGCGCCAGCTCGGGACGGCCGGCGCTGAGTGGTATTTGTTCCCTTACCTGTATGAGACGTTCCGATACCTGCTGGCGTGCCCAATAGGTATCCGTAGCATCGTCGAAAACAATCGTGACCACCGATAAACCAAAACGGGATATGGAGCGCATTTCGGTAACGCCGGGTATATTGGCATTGGCCTGCTCGATGGGAAAGGTGATGAGCCTTTCTACCTCGGGCGCAGCCAGCGAGGGCGATACCGTGATCACCTGTACCTGGTTGCTGGTGATATCGGGCAGGGCATCAACGGGCAAACGGGATATGGCAAAAGCGCCCCAGATGATGAGGGCAAGAACGGATATTGCTATGATGAGCTTGTTTCGAATGGAAAAGCGGATAATAGAATTGAGCATTCAAACATTTTTTGATACATGACGATGCACGGAATAGGGAGCAACCGATATTCGCCCCAAAAGGGGCGGAAGCTCTGTGCAAATTGCGTTTGCATATGCGCCCACACCTTACCCCGTTAGGGGCAATATATCGGTAGCAAAAAAATGGGAGCCACGGCCAACGCCCCGGGGGGCGACATATTGGTTACCGGCCACATTCTAAATAATAAAAGATATTCAATCAAACGCGGGGAGGCTGGAAGATATCCGCAACAGAAAGTAAGGAATGATTATCCTCATCGTACAATACAAACTCGTTCTTTGTTTCTTCAAAACTGGCCGCTACCGCTACCACCGGCTGATAGGGACATTCGCAGGAAGGCAGGGAATTGGCACTCACAATACAACAATTGGCGGCGCGGAATGGCAACTGGTTATCGCGCTGGTAATCGGCATCGTGAATGTATTGGTGTATATAATGCTCTTCCAAAAAGCCCAGTAAGGTGGTATTGGGATTCTGTTGCCTGTGCTCGATAAAATGCTGTACCAGTACGGGTATTCTCAGGAACTGGTGAAATTCCGAGAAAGACAGCATATAGATACCCATGAAAAATATGGCGATGGCCTTTTTCACGGTGTAAAGGTAAAAAAGCCCCGGTAAACTACAACAAATTATATCTGAAGCCCATAAATGCCCTGATACCCTGGTTGGGCGCATACACGTAATTGGGGTCGAAGCTCAGCGCATAAGGATTTTCAGGTGTGGGCGCCACCTGCCCGTTGGCATCGAACTGCACCTGTTTATCGAAAGGATCGTGGCTGCGGGCAATGAGAAATGGCGTATTGCGGGCAGGTGTCCAGTTCAGCAGGTTTTTGATGCCGGCATACAGCTCTACCCTTTGCTTTAGTTTTTTGGATACCTGTATATTCTGTATGCACCATTCGGGCGATTTGGGGCTGCGAGGGTCCAGTTCGCCCAGCAGCGGCAACAACATGGGTCCGTAAATATTACCGGTATAATCGATGGTGATGCCGGTTTTGCGCAAGGTATACGACAATGACCAGGTGCCGCTGAGCCTTTCGGTGAGTAACTGGCGGCTTTGTTGTTTTTTACCGGTGGCATCTCTTTCGGTAATGGTCACATCCTGCAAAGTAACTCCCAGGTGGCCGCGTAAGGAATTGGTGATGCCAAATTCGGCATTCACACTGGCGCCCTTCGACTCAGAATAACCGCGCAGGTTATCGTATATGATCTGGTTTGCGTTGGTGGTATAGTCGGGTAAAATACGGTTGGTAAAATAAGTATACCAAACCGAGGCATCGATATTCAACCAATAACTGCCCGTGTAGATCTTTTTTACAAAATTGAGATTGATATTATAACTGCGTTCGGGTTTCAGGCTTTCTTTGATCACCACATCGCGGGCGCCTGTAAGCGCTGCATGGTCTTCGGTAAACAAATTCACCACGCGAAAACCGGTGCCTGCATTCAGCCTGATCACATCATTGACAGTGGGTGCATATTTCCAGGCAATACGCGGCGTAAAAATATGGCCATGCACGGGATGATGGTCCCAGCGAATGCCGGCCAATAATTTCTGTTGTGCGTTCAAACTGATCTCATCCTGTACAAAAACGCCAGGCAAAGGTGTGCGGTCGGGTCTGTTTTCTTGTAACAGGGTGTCCAGCGTGGCGGTGGTATTATCGTCGTAGTCGGTATAGCGTAATACCGCCCCGGCCAGCAGGTCGTGCCGGTTAATGGTTTTATCCCAGGTTAATTGTGCGAATGCAATTTTTTGCAGGGCATCGAAACGGGTGGTGCCATATACCGAGCGTTGCGAATGGGTATTGAACGACCATGAGAACAGGAATTTTTCCTGCAGGGGCAACTGGTAATTACCAATCAGTTCAAAACGCGAAGTGTAGATGCTTTCGCCATAAAGGCTGTCGCCGCCACGGAACCATTTGTTCCAGCGCATATCGCCACCCCAGCGGTCTTCATAAATATAGCGTACGGCAATATTGGCCAGGCGGTTGTTATTGCGGTTAAAAGCATATTTATTGAACAGGGAGATGCGGTGTTGTAAGGTTACATCGGTGAAATTATCGTGGTTACGATCAACGGGATTGCTGTAATTATAATAATTCACACCCAGCAAACCCGATGCTTTTTTAAAAGGCCGGTATTTCACGCCTGCATCCACATTCAGCTCCTGCCAGCTGGTAGCCGAAACATCCAATGACAGCAGGGGCGCTTTTGCCGGATTTTTGGTGATCACATTGATCAATCCCCCAATCGCTTCTGAACCATATAAGGAAGAGGCAGGGCCTTTTACCACTTCAATACGCTCTACCAGGAAATTGGGAATACCTGATAATCCATATACGCTGGAAAGACTGCTTACAATGGGCATACCATCAATCAGCACCATGGTATAGGGCCCTTCCAGTCCATTAATATGAATATCCCCGGTATTACACACATTACAATTCAATTGCGGACGTACCCCGTTCACCTGTTGCAGCGCATCAAATATGGTGGGGGTAGGATTTCTTTTAAAAAACTGGGGTGTATATACTTCCACCGGCACCGGGCTGGCTGTTTTTTGAACGGCTTTCATGGTGCCGGTGATTACGACATCGTCCAGCGTACCGGGCAGTCTTTGCATGAGTATGACTACAGAATCACTGATGGCCGTAGTATCTTTCTTATACCCTACCATACTGGTAATCAAAGATGCACCGGTTGTGTGAATGGTAAAGCGCCCATCCCTCCCCGACAATACCTTGCTGCCACCGCTGGAAATGACCGCACCTTGTAATGGCTCCTGTGTTTTTTGATCCCGTACGATGCCTGAAATGGTTTGTGCCGGCGCCTGCAGTGCACCACACATCATTATCATTCCAAACAACCAATTTTTAGACATGTCTAAAATAATCTTTAGCCAAATATATAACATTTTTTGAGCCCCCCAAAAAATACCCGTAATATGCCCTCAAGCCCGAAGGGCTTGTTATGGTGAACTGCGTAATTACTATGGGACGCCATGCAAGGCAAGTTGCCGGAGATGAATAACAGGGAAAGCACGGCAGGCTAAAAAGGCGAGGGCGCTACACTTGATCGAGGCCTTTGCGGTGCTTGTGTTTCAGCTCCTTAAAATGCCGCGGTGTAAGGCCGGTGATTTTTTTGAACTGGTTGCTGAGATGGGCTACGCTGCTATAACCCAACTCATCGGCAATTTGGGTGAGGGTGAGTTCGTCGTAAACGATCAGTTCTTTGGCCTTTTCTATTTTTTGCAGAATAAAGTATTGCTCGATGGTGATGCCCGATACTTCAGAGAAGAGTTTGCTAAGAGAGGAATAGTCTTTATGGAGTTGTTGGGACAGGTATTGGGAAAGGTTTTGTTTTTCAAGCTGCTGAGGGTGGCGTACCAGTTCGATGATGAGGGTTTTTATTTGCTCGATGAGTATGGAGGATTTGTCGTTGATGAGCTCAAAGCCGAATTCTTTCAGCTTCTGTTCAATGGCCGCCAGTTGATCGGGGCTTACTTCGTTTTTGAGTTCGGCCTCGCCCAGGCTGATCACCATCACCTCGTGGCCCAGTTTTTCCAACTCGTTTTTGACCACCCATTTACAGCGGTCGCACACCATATTTTTGATACGTAGCAGCATAAAACAAAGGTAGCAGTTTGCGGCTGCTACCTTTTACATAATTATCGATTTGATTTGCAGAATTTTAAAAACCAGAGACGGCCCCTGCAGGTTGTGCCTCGCCCTGAGCGGCGTCAGATTGCCTGCGCTCGTAGCGGCAGCAGCTTTCCAGTTGCTGATAAGCCCGGACATTGGCTTTTACCAGCGGTGTATCGAACCCGGCATGGGCAATACGTTGCTGGATCTTTTCAGAATTGGCATACTGGATATCGTAAGACACGGTGAGTTGCTTCGACTCCATATCCCATTTGGCATAGGAAGCGCCACCCACACGGGCTGCTTTCTCAATTATTTTTTTACAGGTACCGCAATTGCCACCGGGCACGGTAATGGTTTCTTTTTTTTGCAAATGTGCCGGATGTTTTTGGGCTACTGCTGACAAAGACGTACCGGCAATTAATACAGCCAACCAAACAAATACTTGCTTTTTCATACTATTCGAGTTTTAAAGTTTAATTGATAGTTAAATACACACAGGCTGTTATGCAGTGAAGTACATAACAACAGATACCTAAACAATACAACCAAACCTTAATTAAATTCTGAGGACCCTGTTTTGCAGGTAGATGTCGTTCTCCTGTAGAAGTGGTGAATTGAAATATTGAAGGGAGTATACCTGGCCTGCAGCAATCCACGTATCGTTTACCACCAAACGGGGAAGCTGGGCATCGGCAGAAAATTGCTTGATTTGTTTGGGGAGCTTTACATGCTGGTGGGCATCCTTTAGTTTAAGCCATTTACTTTCTTTCTTATCCTTACCGCAGGCGCCGCAATTGTCGCCGGTGTGTTCGGTAGCTGCTTCCAGGTCGCCCATGCAATAGTGAATGTCCACTATCACGCCACTGGCAGAAACCAGGTACAATAAAGCGATTATGGAGACCAGCCATTTTTTCACGGTGCAAAAATAATTTTCGATCACTTAAAATAAAAAATTACTTGTTGAATGTGAATGCTTTTTAACAAATACAAATGGTACTAAAAAGCAACAAACCAGCGCAACAAAAACACCAATCAAAAAAATTGAACTAAACCTCAACAAACGCATATCATACAAAACAAATCACTTTAACTAACCACGCCTGACCACCTATTTTTCCAACATATAACGCCCATACATGTCATATTAAACCAACGCTAATATGCTGCCGCTGTAGGAACCATATAATTCTTGAAAAATTCGTGCCACCTAGTTTACAAAACTCCAGAATATACCCACCCGTATTTGCATACCGGGATAAGGGTAATCAATAGTAGGTACATTGTTCCTGGTAAAGCCACCGCCCGATGGATTGAAGGAATTAAGATTTTCAGCACGTACATAAGCGCTGAAACTCTTGATGCGGAAATGTAAATAACCGCTGATATCGGGACGTTTCATTCTTACAGTGGTAGTATCCTGGTAAAAGTACTGACCAATCAATGGTGAATAATTGGGCGCCTTGTACTCCGTGAAATAACGGCTCTCCAATCCAAAACTAATGCGCAGGTTTCTGAAACCAAGATTGCCATCGTAACCAAACTGGTTACGTGTACTGATCAACGGGAGGTTCACAGGACCATCGCCTATACGTTGCTGCAGCACCACCCAGGTTTTCCAGTTCCAGTTCTTCCCGAAACGGAATATCTTTTCGGCCGATACCCGCAGCACATTGAATAAAGTGGAAGCCTGCGCCACGCGGTAATAATCGGTATGATAGGTATAATTGGTGACCAGGTAGTAATCACCCGTTAATTTTAAAAGCAGTTTCGGTTGTTCGAACGATGCAAAGAGGTGCGTGATATTCTCTTTATTAAACGAACTGTGGTTGGCGGTATCGAGGTAAAAACTGCTTTGCCGGTGGAACACAAAAGATGGCGTGCGGTTGCTGTTTTCAAAACCCAGCTGCAGGAAACCGATTTGCCGGCTGATCAATCGTTTCAAACTGATATAGGCATTGTAATCGCCCGCATTCAATCCATTCACATAAAAATTACCGTGTGCATCAATATCCCATTTCTGGTTACGTGTTTTATTGCGGTATTCACCATGAATAAAGAAGTTGTGATAATTGGCTTTTACCATGCCCGAATCAAAGCTGCCCTGCAGAGTCTGGAACGATGCGCCTGCCCTGAAAAACTGTTGGGCGTTTTTGGCGTCGGGGAACTGGTAAATGGAAAAGTCGTTCACCAGCGAGCGCCAGTGGTCGCGTAAAAAGAAGGTATCCTGGTAAATGGGCGGCGCTCCTCTCAACTTAATATTATAGAGCGAATCGTAATACACACTATCGGCATACTGGTCTTTAAAACGGTAATGATAGGTGCTGTAACTGATGGTGTGCTCCAGCCTCAATCTTGGATAAAACAGGGGTATCACCGAACTATCAGTTACAATACTGTCTTTCTGCCCCAGATCGTATTGTTGTCTGAATAACCAGGTGGCATTCGTATAAAATGTGCCTACCCCTATATTGGTAAGAAAGGGATTGATGGAACCTATTTGATCGGAACCCAGTTTGGTGGGAATATTGGCTCTTTCTGTATAGGAACTCTCGGTACTGTCTAGGTAACTGGCGGCAATGATGCCCCCGTTTTCGGCCGATTGCAATTTGTTACCCACCATAATGAAAAAATTCTGATACCGTTTGTTCTTCGATTGGTACCAGCTGGCAATACGGTAATTATTATGGTTGGTATTCTGGCTCTGGAAAACGCCCGGTGAGTTGATGAGGCGGTATTCGATGCTGGCGTTCCAGTTGGGCCGTATGTTCTGGGTATGCATGAGCCTGATGAACTGCTCCGATTTACTGCCCAGCAGGTAATTCAATTCCGAATAGGGCCGGGTGGTATTGAAGAACCGTGTTTCATTTACGGTAAAATTATAGACATCATAGGCATGAAAGCCATGGTCCCAGCCGGCTTGCTGCAGGGGTGTAAAAAGCAGGCTGCGTGAGGCATTGCCCAAATTACCCAGGTGCACACTCGTCCAGGGCGTGGGAAATTTCCTGGTGAAATCGTACAGGGCCGAATCAAAGCCCTGCATGCGGCTGGTATCGAGGAATCGAAAACGAATGGTGATGGAATCTTCCAGGCCGGTGCGGTGCTGAATGCTGTCGCCCGTACCGCCGCCCCCGCTAAAACCGCCTAAACGGCCCTGGGCATTGCGTAAAAAATCATCCTGCGCCAGGGTGGTGTTGATCATAGCTGCCAGCAGCAGTCCGGTACATAAAAAGCCAATTCGTAACAAATATGGGCGGTTTTTGAACAAGGCGACAAATTAATAATTAATATTCCGTTCCCGGTTATAAGAAACGTTAATTGTATTTACAGTTCGGCTACCAGTTGTTTGAATATGGCTGTGAGCCTGGGCTCGGCTTCGGCGGCGGCCTGCAGCACTTCTTCGTGGGTAATCACATTATCATCGTCCCGGATGCCAATGTCGGTGATCACGCTGATGGCAAATACGGGCAAACCCATATGCACGGCAATGATCACTTCCTGCACGGTACTCATACCCACGGCATCGCCACCCAGCCTGTGTATCATCTGGTATTCGGCCCTGGTTTCGAATGTAGGACCGGTAACACCAAAATAAACGCCCTGTTTCAGCGGAATATTCAGCGATGCGCCTATTTGCAATACTTTTTTAACCAGTTCCTTTTTATAAGGCTCACTCATATCGGGAAAACGAGGGCCCAGTTCTTCATAATTCCTGCCTATCAAAGGGTTTACCGTGGCCAGGCTGATATGATCGGTGATGATCATAAGGTCGCCCACCCTGAAGGAAGTATTCACGGCACCGGCGGCATTGGAAATGAGCAGATGCTGTATGCCCAGCAGCTTCAACACCCGTATGGGAAAAGATACCTGTTCCGAGCTATATCCCTCATAATAATGAAAACGACCCGCCATTACCACAATCTTTTTGCCAGCCAGCTCCCCGAAAATGAGCCGGCCATGATGGCCTTCTACGGTAGATACCGGGAAATGGGGGATGTCGCTATAGGGTATTTCTCTTTCTACAGCCATTTCCTGGACAAAATTGCCCAGGCCGCTGCCCAAAATAATACCTGTTTGCGGTACATGAGGATAAGTGCTTTTTATGAATGCTGTGGTTTCATGCAATTGCTGAATAATATCCGGCATAATCAAATAAATGGGTGCAAATATACAATTTGGCCATTTGAAATTTTGAAAGGCAAATGGCTCAGTTTTCACTATTTTCGCCAAAATTTTTACGGCATGAATCTTCACGAATACCAGGCAAAGGAATTATTGAAAAAATACAATGTACCGGTGCAGGAAGGCATTCCGGTAGACAGAGCCGATGCGGCCGAAGAA
>Ga0065721_10049496_pt1 | contig 32877 bp, 29 predicted proteins | sample Mesricmetagenome_FD_59108 | JGI IMG/M metagenome (GOLD analysis project Ga0065721, IMG submission 59108) | Mesophilic microbial community from rice straw/compost enrichment Sample: eDNA_1 v2 (version 2) | ecosystem: Engineered > Solid waste > Grass > Composting > Bioreactor | place: USA: Davis... | reverse complement strand
CCTCGCCGGATCGGATTGGGATAAGAACAGCCCGCCGCCGCGGCTGCCGGATACCGTCGTGCAAGCGACGACCGATCGCTACCGCGATATCGCGCGCAGGCTGATGGAATAGCACGTCCGTACCATACCTAACACCTACCCCATTTTCAGGAGGAGAACTCATGAAAGCGAAAGTATACGTAACGATCAAAGAAAACGTGCTCGACCCCCAAGGCAACGCCGTACAAGGCGCGCTTCACACGATGGGCTTCGGCGAAGTCGGCAAAGTCCGTATCGGCAAATACCTCGAAGTCGAGCTTCAAGGCAACGATCGCGCGAAAGCCGAGGCACAGCTCAAGGAAATGTGCGAGAAGCTGCTGGCGAACACGGTCGTCGAAGACTATCGCTTCGAATTGGAGGGCTGAGTCTCCATGAACTTTGCCGTTCTCGTATTCCCTGGCTCCAACTGCGACATCGACTGCTATAAGGCGGTAGAAGACACGATCGGCCAACCGGTCGACTACGTGTTCCACACGGCTACCGATCTTTCCAAATACGACGCGATTCTCGTGCCGGGCGGCTTCTCCTACGGAGACTACCTGCGCTGCGGCGCGATCGCTCAATTCGCTCCTGTTATGACGGAAGTTCGCAAGGCCGCAGAAGCCGGCAAGTTCGTGCTCGGCATCTGCAACGGGTTCCAAATCCTGACGGAAGCAGGCTTGCTCCCAGGCGCGCTTATCCGCAACAACTCGCTGAAGTTCCGTTGCCATCAAGTGGACTTGGTCGTGGAAAATAACGCTACGGCGTTCACGAGCGAATACGCGGCAGGAGAAGTTATCGACATTCCGATCGCGCACGGCGAAGGCAGCTACTACGTCGACGACGCTACGCTGCAGCAGCTCAAAGCGAACAACCAGATCGTTTTCCGCTATGCGGGCGATAATCCGAACGGTTCGGTCGACAACATCGCCGGCGTCTGCAACGAAGCAGGCAACGTCGTCGGCATGATGCCGCATCCGGAACGCGCCGTAGCCGACATTCTCGGCTCCGATGACGGCGTTCGCATGTTCACGTCAGTACTTAACGCTTGGAGGGAACGCAATGGCGCAGCAAGTGTCCGCTAAAGAACCTACCGTAGAGCAAATCGCGGATCAGAAAATATATAAGCAGTTCGGCGTGTCCGACAAAGAATATGCGTTGATTTGTGACTTCATGGGTCGCAAGCCTAACTATACGGAAATCGGCGTGTTCAGCGTAATGTGGTCCGAGCACTGCGCGTACAAGAACTCCAAGCCGCTCCTCAAGCGTTTCCCGATCACGGGTCCTCGCGTCCTGATGGGACCGGGCGAAGGCGCGGGCATCGTCGACATCGGCGATAACCAAGCGGTCGTGTTCAAGATCGAATCCCACAACCACCCGTCCGCGGTCGAGCCTTACCAAGGCGCGGCAACGGGCGTCGGCGGCATCATCCGCGATATTTTCTCGATGGGCGCTCGTCCGGTGGCCTTGATGAACTCGCTGCGTTTCGGTCGCCTAGAGAGCGATCGGGTAAAATATTTGTTCGAGCACGTCGTCAGCGGTATCGCGGGTTATGGCAACTGTATCGGTATCCCGACCGTCGGCGGCGAAGTCATGTTCGACGAGGCTTACGAAGGCAATCCTCTCGTTAACGCGATGTGCGTCGGCCTAATCGATCATGATAAGATCCAACGCGGCGTCGCCAAAGGCATCGGCAACCCGGTGTTCTACGTCGGACCGGCAACGGGCCGCGACGGCATTCACGGCGCTACGTTCGCGTCCGAGGATCTGACGGCTGAATCCGAAGCGAAGCGTTCCGCGGTACAAGTCGGCGATCCGTTCATGGAGAAGCTCGTTATGGAAGCGACGCTTGAACTGATCGATTCCGGCATCGTCCTTGGCATTCAAGACATGGGCGCGGCTGGCTTGACTTGCTCCAGCGCGGAGATGGCGAGCAAAGCGGGTAACGGCATGGAGCTGTACCTCGATGAGGTTCCTCAACGCGAAGAAGGCATGACCGCTTACGAGATGATGCTGTCCGAGTCGCAAGAACGGATGCTGTTCGTCTGCGAACCGCAGCACGAAGAGCAAGCTAAGGGCATCTTCGCCCGTTGGGGCCTGCATTGCGCGAAGGTTGGTAAAGTTACCGACACCGGCCGCCTGCAGCTGTTCCACAAAGGCGAGATGGTCGGTGATATGCCGGTTAAAGCGCTCGTCGACGATTGCCCGGTCTATAACAAACCGTCTGCAATTCCTGAATACTATGTGAAAAACGGTTCCATCGATACGAACGGCTACGAGCAAGTGGTGGACCTGAATGCGGCTTTGCTGAAGGTGTTGGGTTCCCCTTCGCTCGCGAGCAAAGAGTGGGTTTACAACCAATACGACTACATGGTCCGCACGTCCACGGCCGTTCGCCCAGGCTCCGACGCGGCGGTCGTCACGATCCGCGGCACGCGCAAGGCGCTCGCGATGACGACGGACTGCAACGGACGCTTCGTCTACTTGGATCCTGAAGTCGGCGGACGCATCGCGGTTGCCGAGGCTGGACGCAACATCGTCTGCTCCGGCGCAGAACCGCTCGCGATTACGGACAACCTGAACTTCGGCAGCCCGGAGAAGCCGGATATTTTCTGGCAGATGGAGAAAGCGGTGGACGGCATGGCGGAAGCTTGCCGCGTGCTCGAGACGCCTGTCATCGGCGGCAATGTATCGCTCTATAATGAGAATAGCAAAGGCGCGATCTACCCGACGCCGGTCGTCGGCATGGTCGGCCTCGTACACGATACCGATCACATCACGACGCAAGAGTTCAAAGCCGAAGGCGACGTCATCTTCTTGCTCGGCGAGACGAAAGCGGAAATCGGCGGCTCCGAGTTCCAATACGCCGTTCATGGCGTAACGGAAGGCCGTCCTCCGGAATTGGATCTGGCAGTCGAGAAGAAGCTGCAAGGCGCAGTGCTGTCCGCCATTCAAAGCGGGTTGGTCGCTTCGGCGCACGACTTGTCCGAAGGCGGATTGGCTGCTGCGCTGGCTGAGTCCGGTTTCGGCCGCGGCCTTGGCGCGAAGGTGGAGTTCACGTCTAACCTGCGTACGGACATCGCGCTGTTCAGCGAATCGCAATCGCGCATTCTGTTGTCTGCGAAGCCTGAGAAGGCTGACGCGCTTGCGGCTGCCATTGAAGCTGCCGGCGTGCCGGTCGCTCGTATTGGCGTCGTAGCGGGAGATCGCTTGAACGTTACGGTCGGCGGCGTTAACGCGATCGATGCTTCCATCGAAGAACTGCGCGGCGTATGGAAATCGGCGATCCCTTCCTACATGAACGGAAAAGCTAAGTAATGAATACTCGATTGGCGAACGGAGGGACAGCAGTGCAACGCTTCTGGACCGGAGACTACTACAACGAAGGCAACAGCAGCAATCGGGACTCGATTTTCGATAAATTGAAAGAGGAGTGCGGCGTGTTCGGGGTGTTCGGTCACCCTGAAGCCGCCAACCTCTCGTTCTTCGGCCTACATGCGCTGCAGCACCGCGGTGAAGAAAGCTGCGGCATCTGCACGTCCGACGACGGCACGTTCCATTACCATCGCGGGATGGGGCTCGTTAAAGAGGTGTTCGACCGCGACCGGCTGGAAAGCCTGAAGGGCTCGCATGCGATCGGCCACGTGCGTTATTCGACGTCCGGCGCAAGCCAGCTCGGCAACGCGCAGCCACTCGTGTTCAAGTACCGCGGCGGCGACCTCGCCATCTGCACGAACGGCAACCTCGTGAACGAGCCGGGCATCCGCAAGGAGCTTGAGGAGAGCGGCTCGATCTTCCAGACGACGAGCGACACCGAGGTCATCGCGCACTTGATCGCGCGATCTCCCAAGGATTTGGTCGAGGCGGTGCGCGACGCATTCCAGCGTCTGATCGGCGGCTACGCCTTCCTGATCATGACGAAGGACAAAGTGATCGCCGCGTGCGATCCGCACGGCTTGCGTCCTCTCGTCATGGGGCGGCTTGGCAATGCTTATATTTTCGCGTCTGAGTCGTGTGCATTGGAGACGACGGGTGCGGAGTACGTGCGCGACGTGGAGCCGGGCGAGCTGCTCGTGCTCGACAAGGACGGCATGCACGAGACTCGCTTCGCTCCTCTGCAGCGCCGGGCGATCTGCGCGATGGAATACATCTACTTCGCGCGTCCGGACAGCGACATCTACGGCTTGAACCTGCACTCGGCGCGTAAGCGCATGGGCCAGGTGCTCGCGCAGGAAGCGTTCGTCGACGCCGACATCGTAACCGGCGTGCCGGATTCCTCGATATCCGCTGCAATCGGCTATGCCGAGCAGACAGGTATCCCTTATGAACTTGGACTCATCAAAAATAAATATACCGGACGTACGTTCATCCAACCGTCTCAAGAGCTGCGTGAAAGAGGCGTTAAGATGAAGCTGTCGGCGGTCCGCAAGGTCGTCGAAGGCAAACGCGTCGTCATGATCGACGACTCCATCGTTCGCGGCACGACGTCGCTGCGCATCGTCAACATGCTACGCGAGGCCGGCGCGCTCGAGGTACACGTGCGCATCACTTCGCCGCCGTTCATGAATCCATGCTACTACGGCATCGACACGCCGAATCCGAAGGATCTGATCGCGTCGAGCAAGACGGTCGAGGAGATTCGCCAGGCGATCAACGCCGACTCGCTCTTCTTCTTGTCCGAGCAAGGCCTCATCGACTCGGTCGGCGCTCACCCGAACGAGAAGAACGGCGGCCTGTGCCTCGCATGCTTCAACAACGACTACCCGACCAACGTCCGCTTCGAAGAAGCGAAGCTGACTTCGTGTAGCTGCGACTGAGCGATCGCTTAGAATGAGCTCGGTGTTAGTCGTCCAACCCGACTAATTCTCGCTCAAGTGTGCAAGGTGCTCTGAGTTAGTCGTCCAACCCGACTAATTCTCGCTCAAGTGTGCTAAGTGCTCGGAGTTAGTCGCCCAATCCGACTAATTCTCGCTCAAGTGTGCAATATGCACGGAGTTAGTCGCCCAACCCGACTAATTCTCGCTCGAGTGTGCAAGGTGCTCTGAGTTAGTCGTCCAACCCGACTAATTCTCGCTCAAGTGTGCAAGGTCCTCGGAGTTAGTCGCCCAACCCGACTAACTCTCGCTCAAGTGTGCAAAGTGTTCGGAGTTAGTCGCCCAACCCGACTAATTCTCGCTCAAGTGTGCTATGTGCTCGGAGTTAGTCGCCCAACCCGACTAATTCTCGCTCAAGTGTGCAAGGTGCTGGGTGTGTGCGGCGCAATAACAACAAATCAACAGTTATTTTGGCGGTAGAGCGGACGTTAGTCTGGAATAACAACATATCGATAGTTATTTTCGAAGAATTCGGTCGTTTGAGCCTGTCTTGAGTAAAATAACTGCAAATGGTTGTTATTCATGGGGCTTATGCCGTGATTCGGCGAAATAACTGCAAATGGTTGTTATTCACGGGGTATGTGCCATGATCCGGCGTAATAACTGCGAATGGTTGTTATTTGCGGCGAGAGAGCGGTCATTCTCGAGCAGCAATCCCCTTAGCGGAGTTCCCGCAAGGATCTCGACGCGGGTTTCCGCGTAGGAACGATATAACGAGTGTATTCGTGCGGCCTGGAGCAGCGGAGGGACAACTGTCGGGTGTAGAACGAAGTGTCCGCCTTTGCCGTTGTGTGATTACTGCGAGAAAAGTCCATTCAGAATCACACAACGGGAACAGCGGCGAAACCCGATAGTTAGTCCCGCAGCAGCGACCCAACGGCCGCAAACTAAAGGAGTGTAAATTTGTGTCCGAAGCCTACAAACAAGCCGGCGTCGATATCGCCGCGGGCAACGAAGCCGTCGAACGGATGAAGAAACACGTGAAGAAAACGTTCCGTCCCGAGGTGCTCACCGGTCTCGGCGGATTCGGCGGGCTGTTCGGCCTGAACAAAGACAAGTACGAGGAGCCCGTGCTCGTCAGCGGCACCGACGGAGTCGGCACGAAGCTGAAGCTCGCGTTCGCGATGGACAAGCACGATACGATCGGCATCGACGCGGTCGCGATGTGCGTGAACGACGTCATCGTAACCGGCGCTGAGCCGCTGTTCTTCCTCGACTATCTCGCGTGCGACAAGATCATCCCCGAGAAGATCGAAGCGATCGTCAAGGGCATCGCGGACGGCTGCCAGCAAGCGGGCTGCGCGCTGATCGGCGGCGAGACGGCGGAGATGCCGGGCATGTATAGCGAAGGCGAATACGACATCGCCGGCTTCACGGTAGGCATCGTCGACCGTCCGAAAGCCATCGACGGCACCACGATCGCAGCGGGCGACGCGGTCATCGGCCTCGCATCCAGCGGCGTTCACTCCAACGGCTTCTCCCTCGTGCGCAAGCTGCTGCTCGAGAAGAAGGGCTATGCGCTTACGGACAAGCTCCCCGAGCTCGAAGGCAAGACGCTCGGCGAAGTGCTGCTTGAACCGACTCGCATCTACGTGAAACAAATCCTTAACATCCTCGAGAAAGTCAAAATCAAAGGGATGGCTCATATTACGGGCGGCGGCTTCATCGAGAACATTCCGCGCGTTCTGCCGGAAGGCGTCAACGTGGATATTACTCGCGGCTCCTGGCCTGTGCTTCCGGTGTTCAACCTGATGCAGCGCGACGGCGCGATCTCCGATCGCGATATGTACACGACGTTCAACATGGGCATCGGCATGGTGCTCGTCGTTCCGGCTGATCAAGCGGAAGAGACGCTGCGCATCGCCAAGGCGCAAGGCGAGCAAGTTTACCGCATCGGAACGGTGACTGCCGGCAACAAAGTCGTCACCTTCGAAGGCGTTGAGCTTCCATGAGCGCTAACCGACCGCTGAGAATCGCGGTATTCGCTTCCGGCAGCGGAAGCAACTTTCAAGCTCTGGCCGAGGCTATTCGAGGCGGCGGGATCGATGCGAGCATCGATCTCGTCGTATGCGATAAGCCTTCGGGTTTCGTACTTGAGCGCGCTAAGAGCTTCGATATCGATACGTTCGTGTTCCGTCCGAAAGAATTCGCTTCTCGCGAAGCTTACGAAGAGCTAATCGTGGCTAAGCTTCGGGAGAAGGGCATCGACCTCGTCGTCATGGCCGGCTACATGCGCCTTGTAACGAATGTGCTGGTCGAGCCTTTCTATGGACGGATGATCAATATCCATCCGGCGCTGCTGCCTGCTTTTCCGGGCATGGATGGCATCGGTCAAGCGCTCGCCTATGGCGCGAAGATCACGGGAGCAACCGTGCATTTCGTGGACGGCGGCACCGATACGGGGCCGATTATCGCTCAACAAGCGGTACCGATCGCGGATGATGATACGAAAGAGACGTTAGGCGCACGAATCCAACAAGCGGAGCATGCGCTGCTTCCGACTGTCGTCAAATGGATTGCCGAAGGACGCGTCTCGTTGGACGGGCGGAAAGTGACGGTTCGGCAAGGCTAGCGCTATGCGCCTTAACGAACCTGTGCAACTTACTATGGAAAGGAAGATCGAATCGTGAGCAACGCGAACGAGATTGCTTTAAGATACGGAATGAACCCGCACCAGAAGGAAGCCAAGCTATTCACGGAAGGCGGCAAACCGCTTCCGATCAAAGTCGTGAACGGAGACCCTGGCTTCATCAATCTGCTCGACGCGCTTAACGCGTTCCAGCTCGTACGCGAGCTTCGTCAAGCGACAGGCTTGCCGGCTGCGGCATCCTTCAAGCACGTAAGCCCTGCAGGCGCGGCAGTCTACGCCCCGCTTACGCCTGAGCTGGCGAAAGCCTACTTCGTAGATGGATCGGACCTATCGCAGTTGGCTACGGCTTACGCGCGCGCACGCGGCGCAGACCGCATGTCTTCCTTCGGCGACGCGGCGGCGCTCAGCGACGTCGTTGACGCTTCTACGGCTCAGCTTCTGAAGCGCGAAGTATCCGACCTCGTCGTTGCACCTGGTTATACGTCGGAAGCGCTCGACATTCTTAAGCAGAAGAAGGGCGGCAAGTACCTTATTCTTGAGATCGATCCGAACTACGTTCCGGACGCGGTCGAAACCCGCACGCTGTTCGGCCTGAAGCTGCAGCAAGAGCGCAATAAAGCTGTGCCTGACGCTTCCGTGTTCGAGAAAGTCGTAACGGAGAACAAAGAACTGCCGGACAACGCGAAACGCGACCTGCTCGTTGCTCTTATCACTTTGAAATACACGCAATCTAACTCCATCTGCTACGCGCTCGACGGGCAGACGATCGGTATCGGCGCAGGCCAGCAATCCCGTATTCACTGCACGCGCCTCGCTGGCGACAAGGCAGACCGCTGGTATCTGAGACAGCATCCTGCCGCGCTGAACATGAAGTTCCGCGAAGGTCTCGCTCGCGCGGAGCAGAACAACGCGATCGACCTGTGGCTCGAGGACGAGCTGACTCCGTTCGAGCAAGCGAGCTGGGAAAGCTGCTTCGAGGAAGTTCCTGCACGCTTGACGCAGGCTGAGAAACGCGAATGGCTGAAAGGCTTGAAGGGCGTATCCTACGGCTCCGACGCGTTCCTGCCGTTCCGCGACAACCTGGACCGCGCGAGCCGCAGCGGCGTGAAGTACGTCATTCAAGCAGGCAGCTCGCTGCGCGACGAAGAAGTCGTCAAGGCGGCTAACGATTACGGCATGGTTATGGTGTATTCGGGCGTACGCCTGTTCCATCACTAATAGACGGGAAGGTGACGACGAATATGACGACTCAATGGAAAGAGCAGGCGGATCTGACGATCCAAGAGCTTAGCAACAACTCATATCCCGGACGCGGCATTATCATCGGCCTGACGCCGGATCGGACGCGTTACGTCCAGGTTTACTGGATTATGGGAAGAAGCGAGAACAGCCGCAACCGCGTGTTCGTGCCGGAGGAGAACGGATTCTTGCGCACGGAAGCGGCGGATCCGGCGAAGCTGTCCGACCCGTCCCTCATTATTTACTACCCGCTGAGACATTCGAACGGCGCGCACGTCGTTACGAACGGCGATCAGACGGATACGATCTACGATGCGATCAGACAGGGCGGAACGTTCGAGCAAGCGCTGGCAACGAGAACATACGAGCCGGACCCGCCGAACTTTACGCCGCGCATCTCCGGGATCGTCGATCTGAACGACAAGCAGAACGCCTATAAGCTGTCGATCTTGAAGTCCAACACGAACGACGAGACTCAAACGAAGCGTCAATATTTCCATTATGATAATGCAATCGCGGGCTACGGCCACTTCATCTCGACCTACGCCTCGGACGGCAACCCGCTGCCTTCGTTCGCAGGTGAGCCGAAGCTGGCGCCTCTGTTCGACGATGCGCAAGAGACGGCGAACTATTATTGGAACCTGCTGAACGAAGATAATCGCATTTCCTTGCTCGTCAAGACGATCGGTGTCAATGACGGTACGACTTCTCTGACCGTCATTAACAAACATTCCTAAGGAGGGGCTCAAATCGTGCAAATCCTAGTAGTCGGAAGCGGCGGTCGCGAGCACGCGATCCTGTGGGCGCTCAAGCGCAGCGACAAGGTGAAGCAATTGTATTGCGCCCCGGGCAACGCGGGCACGGCGCTGATCGCCGAGAACGTCGACATCGGCGTCTTCGAATTCGACCGTCTCGTGCAATTCGCGCAGGACACGGCGATCGATCTCGTTGTCATCGGTCCTGACGATCCGCTAGCGGCCGGCATCGTCGACGCTTTCGAAGCGGCGAAAATTCCGGTGTACGGTCCTCGCAAGAACGCGGCGGTAATCGAAGGCAGCAAAATTTTCATGAAAAACCTGCTCCGCAAGTACAATATCCCGACGGCGAAGTACGAGACGTTCACAGACTACACGGCGGCTCGGGACTACCTGAACGCTCAGTCTTTGCCGATCGTCATTAAAGCGGACGGCCTCGCCGCAGGCAAAGGCGTCACCGTATGCTTCACCCGGGAGGAAGCGGAGAAGGCGCTCGAAGAGACGATGGTCAGCCGCTCGTTCGGCGCAGCCGGCGATAAAGTCGTCATCGAGGAGTTCCTAGAGGGCCAGGAAATGTCTATCCTCGCGTTCGTGGACGGAGAGACGGTTCGTCCGATGTCCCCGGCGCAAGACCATAAACCCGTATTCGACGGCGACAAAGGCCCGAACACGGGCGGCATGGGCACTTACTCTCCGCTGCCGCACATCGACCAATCGATCATCGACGACGCGATCGAGAACATTATCAAGCCGACCGCTCGCGCGATGGTATCGGAAGGCCGTCCGTTCCGCGGCGTTCTGTTCGCCGGACTCATGATTACGAAGGACGGCCCGAAGACGATCGAATTCAACGCTCGCTTCGGCGATCCGGAGACGCAGGTCGTGCTTCCGCGCCTGCAGACGGACCTGCTGGACATCTTCCTTGCTTCGATCAACGGCCGTCTGAACGAAATCGAGATTACGTGGAGCGACGAAGCTGCCGTATGCGTCGTGCTCGCTTCCGGAGGATATCCAGGCTCTTATCCGAAAGGTCTGCCGATTACCGGACTCGACCAAGTAAGCGAAGACGACGCATTGATCTTCCATGCCGGAACGGCAAGCAAAGACGGACGCATCGTTACGAACGGCGGTCGCGTGCTCGGCATCGTCGGACGCGGCGCCGGTATCGCGGAAGCCCGCGCTAAAGCGTACGCAGCAGCGAACCGCATCGCCTTCGAAGGCAAAATGAACCGCACCGATATCGCGATGAAAGCGTTGGTGTAATCCATAATCTTAACGCCACAAGACCGCTCGTTATCTCTGCTACTCAGGGTTGACGGGCGGTTTTTTTGCGTGTCATTCCTTATAGAACAGCTCCTTACGATGGGCGAACACGAACCACACGGCGTAGACCGTTCCCAAGATCAAGACAGTGGTGAGCGTGTGCTCCGTTAACCAGTTCACGAACGTCTTCATCCGCAAGCACCTCCTTCGCAGGTGGATCTCATAGCCTTAGTGTGTCCAATGATTGGCGATACGTGCGGAAAAGCGGGGTTGACACCGCAGAGCAGCAATGATAATCTTTAATTCATAGTTAACTTATCGGAATTTAAGGTTATATCACTGGAGGGGTTCGGTCATGGAAAAACCGATTACGATTCGTCACGAGGAAATCCCGCTTACGGCTACGATTCATTATCCGACGAAGGATGAATATAGATCTGAGAGTAAAATGCCGCTCGTCATCATCTGCCACGGCTTCGTAGGCAACCGGATCGGCGTAGACCGGCTATTTTTGCTCGCAAGCAGGCAGCTGGCCGCAAGCGGATATTTAGTTATCCGCTTCGATTATGCGGGCTGCGGGGAGAGCGGGGGCGTATACGGCGAGCACGGCATCGACTCGATGATCGCGCAGACGAGATCCCTATTGGATTACGCGCTCAGCCTCGATTGCGTCGATCCGCTTCGGGTCACGCTGCTCGGCCACAGCTTGGGCGGCGCCGCGGCGCTCCTGACCGCCACGAGAGACCGCCGCGTGAAATCGTTGGCGCTCTGGTCGCCGGCTCTGCACCCGTTCAACGACATCGTCCGCATCGTCGGCCGCAAGGTGTACGACGAAACCGCAAGCAAGGGCCAAGCGGACTATCTCGGCTATCTGCTGAAGCCTAAATTTTTCGATTCGCTGCAGCAGCATCAGCCGTTCCAGGAAGCATCGAAATTCCACGGCGACGTCTTCATCGCGCACGGAACGTCGGACGACATCATACCCGCCGATTACAGCTTCCTTCTCGAGAAGACGTTCTGGCTGCGCGGGGAAGGGCGCTGCGACAAGAACATTCTTTTCCAAGCGGATCATACTTACACCCAAGGCCGACATAAGCAGGAGCTGTACGATTCGACGCTGGAATGGCTGAACAGCCACGAGAAGCGACAGCAGGACTGGCAGCATTGGAGCATCTGACACGTTAAGACAATGGGATCAAGACAAGCGCGGACAGTTATGGTTTAATGAGAGAATAGCCCGACAATGACGGAGGTATTACTCTCATGCATAAGCGTCTAACCTGGAGCAAGCAAGTATCGGCTGTCGCCTTAACTCTCGGTCTAATCGGGATTACCGCCTGCAGCGGCGGCAACAACGAACCGGTCATCGCGCCTACGGAAACCGTGGTCGAGACGCCCATTCCAAGCGAGACGCCGGTGGAATCCGCAGAACCGACACCGACGCCGGTTGCTGCATTCACCGCGCCACTGACTGGACTTCCGGTCGAACAAACCGTAACGAACCGGCCGTTCGCGGTCATGATTAACAACTTCGGACCTGCGAGGCCGCAATCCGGGCTCACTCAGGCAGACACGGTATGGGAGATCGAAGCTGAGGGCGGCATTACTCGGCTTGTAGCGATATTCCAAAGCAAGGATTTCACCGATCCGATCGGGCCGGTCCGCAGCATTCGGCCGTATTTCATCCAGGTCGGAGAGTTCTACAATAGCGTGATCGCTCACGTAGGCGCGAGCAACGACGCGCTGGCGATTCTGCAGAAGCAGAAGAAGCAGACGCTCGACGAGATCAACAATGCCGGCGCTTCCTTCTACCGCGACAAGTCGCGTAAGGCGCCTCATAACGTGTATACGACGCTCGAGAAGCTGCGCGAGGGCGCGAAGAAACGGAAGTATACGGAGACCGTTACGGTGCCTCAACTGACTTTCGATCCTGCCCCGCCTGCACTCGCTACGGCGGCTGACGCCACGCAGATTCGTATCAAGTTCGCGGTGGAAGACTATAAGGTTTCGTATACCTACGACAGCGCGACGAAGCTCTATAATCGCTTCATTAACGAGAAGCCGCATATCGACAAGAACAATAACGCGCAGCTGACGGCTACGAACCTAGTCGTGCTCGCCACCAAGGTCCAGACTTACGATTCTTACGGAAGGCTCGTCGTCGATCTCGACAAGGGCGGCGACGCGGTGCTGTTCCAGCAAGGCAAGTACATTACATGCAAGTGGGAGCGCAAACAAGGCGACGTCATTCGCATTACGAAGGACGGGAAGGAGCTTCCGTTCCTGCCGGGGGTAACGTATTACCACGTCGTGCCGACTGCGAAATCACTGGAAAGTTATCTGACTTACCAATAGCCAGACTCAAGCTGCCCACGCTTCCGCGTGGGCCTTTTTACATGATTACGAATCCCTCTCGCGGGCAACCTTAAAAAATGTGTCGAAAGTGTCAAAGGTAGGCATACCACGGCAGTCCGCCCTATGTTAAAATAATGAAGGTTTGCGTGATGCAAATATTGGGTCGAGGTACAAAGCACTAAGTATCCATGGAGAAGGAAGGGCTATCCGTGTTCAAAAAGAAAGACATTTTCTTCAAGACGCTTGAAGAAATGGCGGACGTCATCACCGAAGCGGTCGATCACTTCGCGAAATCCGTAAGCGGGGATATGCCGGACGTATCGGCGTTCGCGCGCGAGATGAAGGAATTCGAGCATAAAGGCGACAAATGCACTCACACGATTCTTACCGAGCTTAATAAAGTATTTATTACGCCGATCGAACGCGAAGATATTATGGAGCTGATCAAGAAGCTCGACGACGTCCTCGACGGCATCGAAGCGTGCGCATCCCGGTTCGAGATGTACCATATCGATAAAGCCGACCCGTTCATCCGCAAATTCGGCGAATGTCTGCGCAACAGCGGGCAAGAGATCAAGTCGGCCATCTACCTGCTGACCCAGAAGAAGCTGCTGCAGATCCAGCCTTATTGCGTGAAGCTGAACGAGCTCGAGAACGAGGGAGACGACTTGATGCGCCAAGGCGTTAAGCACCTGTTCCAGAACGTGAAGGATCCGATCGAGCTGATTAAATATAAAGAAATCTATGAGCGTCTTGAGGAAACGACGGACTCTTGCGAAGACGTTGCGAACACGCTGCAATCCATTATTATGCGCAACTCTTGATCGCGCGTACGGGACGGAGTTGAACGAATATGGATTATACTATGATATTGGTCATCGTCATCGTCGCTCTGTCGATCGGTTTCGATTTCATTAACGGTTTCCACGATACGGCCAATGCGATTGCGACGTCCGTATCGACCCGTGCGCTTTCACCGCGCGTCGCGATCATTATGGCTGCGGCCATGAACCTGATTGGAGCGCTGTCGTTCACTGGCGTCGCGAAGACGATCGGCAAGGATATCGCAGATCCGCTTCAATTAGAACACGGACTTACCGTGTTGATCGCCACGTTGATCTCCGCGATCGCGTGGAACCTGATTACATGGTGGTTCGGCATCCCTTCGTCGTCGTCGCATGCCCTCATCGGCGCGCTGGCCGGTGCGGCCATTGCCTCCGAAGGGTTCGACGGGCTGCAGTACGGCGGCTTTACGAAGATCGTCATGGGTCTTGTATTCTCGCCGATTATCGCTTTCATCGTCGGTTATATCATCATGTATATCCTGAAGCTCGTGCTGGCGAACGTAAGTCCCCACAAGATCAACAAAGGCTTCAGATGGGGGCAACGCATTACGGCGATGTGGCAGTCTTACGCCCATGGTACGAATGACGCCCAGAAGGCGATGGGCATCATGATGATGGCACTCGTAGCCGCCAACATCGAGACCGATATGGATCAGCCGATTCCGCTTTGGATAAAGCTGTCCGCGGCGCTCGCCATGGCGCTAGGCACGTCGATCGGCGGTTGGAAAATCATCAAGACGATGGGAACCAAGATCTTCAAGATCGAGCCGATTAACGGTTTCGCGGCGGACGTGAGCGCGGCCGGCGTCATCCAGGTCGCTACGCTGCTGCATTTCCCGATTAGTACGACGCATTCGATTACGTCGTCCATTCTCGGCGTAGGCGCAGCCAAGAAGTTCTCCAGCGTGAACTGGAGCATCGCCGGAAGAATCGTCATCACTTGGTTTATTACGATTCCTGCGGTCGCGTTGCTCTCCACGCTCATCTTCTACGTGCTTCGTCTTCTTAACGTTTAGTAACCGGTTATAGGTCAGAACCTTTGTCGCTTGGCTATACTACAATAAAGTAAAGGATTTGCGAACGCGCTTCGTCTGGAGGACATCTATGATTGCGTATGCGGAGCAGGCCAAGTCGTGCGAAGATCTGTTGAAGGAATTCCTGGCATCGGGCGATCGTTCGTCCCGCGGCGAGATCCTGTCGTTCACCGGCGTCGGCGATCGCGACGTGTACAATATTACCGCGCCGTTCGAGGATAACGGCGAGCTCGTAATAGCCGGACGCGTCGAGGATCGCGACAAGGAGTCGTCCGAGGTGATGTTCTTCGTGGAGCGCAGCGGACAATGGATGCCCAGAGACGGCGCTCCCGTATTCGCTCTTCAGGATCCGTTCTTTACTTCTATCGGCGGAGAGCTGGTATTCGGAGGCGTCGAGGTCTACTTCGATGGGGAGGATAGGCAGCACGTCACCTCTTGGCGGACCGTATTCTATCGCGGGCGCTCTATCGCTCAGCTGAAGCCGTTCGCCCAAGGTCCTCTGACAATGAAGGATATTCGGCTAGTCGAGCTGAAGGACGGGCGAATCGGCGTATTCACCCGTCCGATGATGGTCGACGGAGCGCGGGCATTGATCGGGTACACGGAGCTCGGAAGCTTGAACGAGCTGACGGAGGAAGTGATCGACTCGGCAAGATTGATCAGACACCAGTTCTTGCCCGACCAATGGGGCGGAGCGAACGAAGCCTTCTTGCTGCGCAACGGGATGATCGGCGTACTCGGACATATTGCCCGCATGGAGGAGAACAACATCCGGCACTATTACCCGATGACGTTCGCGTACGATGCCGCAGCCCATAAGTCGACGCCGATCAAACTTATCGCGACAAGGGCGATGTTCCCGGATGGACCGGCCAAACGCCCGGATCTGATCGACGTCCTGTTCAGCGGCGGGCTAGTCCGCCACTCGAACGGCAGAGCGACGCTCTATACCGGGGTCAGCGACGCCCAGGCGCATCGAATCGAGATTCCCGACCCGTTCTTGGAATACGAGACCTCGGGGGATATGAAATGATGGAATAAGGCGGCACAGCTCACCATGCTGTAGCCGCCTTATTCATGCCTGTACGCGGGTTGCATCGTGCGGGATGGGGAGGTTACAACCCCGGAAAAGGCGTTAACCTGAGCGGTTAACGCCTTCTGGAGCGCCCGCGCTTGCGGCTAGCGGGACGTCTGCGGGCCGACCGGCGTCTGCGGCGCGGGCGAACGTAATCGTCGCCGCTGGAGGATTCCGACTTATTCTTGCCCTTGCCCATGAACAGCTTCACCAGCGGAGCGACCTGCTGCACCGTCGACATGAATTTCTGGACCTTGCCCATCGTGTTAAGCACGCCTTCGATCCCGCCCATTCGGTCGATCATCGCCTTGATCTCGTTGATGTTCGCCATGCTTATATTGAACGGGAGTTTGATGGGCGAGGACGAGGCTTGCGCGGGCAGCACCGTCGGATTCGTCTGGGCCGGAGGCGGGGCAGGAGGACCCGCGAACGGTTGACCGAGTCCCGGATAAGCATCTTGGCCCGACGTCCAGTTGCGGTAAGAGGACGAATGCGGTTCGTTCATGAAGTCACACCCTTTATCAGTCTTTCTCTTGGTTATACGTATGTGCGAACGTCTAATTCGGCATGGACGAATGCCCGCCCAGCCCGACATTTTAATTCTGTAATGCGGTGATGCTTGAACAATACGAGGCTTCGAAGTACAATGAGAGCATAGCGGCGCGAACGGAGGCTGCCGGGTGCAATCGCTGTCGGCGGCACAGGCTCGCGAGTGGAAGGAGCGCTCATATTCATGCAACTTAAGAAGCTGAACGATAAATCGATCGACCAATTATTCGAGGCGATTCTAACTTTGAAAGACGTGGAAGAAGCATACGTATTCTTCGACGATCTATGCACGGTGAACGAGATTCAGTCTTTATCCCAACGACTAGAGGTTGCGCGCATGCTGGGCAAAGGCCATACGTACAATCAGATCGAGTCGGAGACCGGCGCAAGCACGGCGACGATCTCGCGCGTGAAGCGCTGTTTGAACTACGGCAACGACGGCTACAAGCTGACGCTGGAGCGGCTCGGCCGATTCGGCAACGACGGCAATTCCGAAGGCAGCTCAACGAACGACTAATCGACAGATGACGGACGAAGCGTCGCTTGTTCCTATGAACGGGAGCAGGCGACGTTTTTTGCATATTGCCGGTAATGGAAATGGTAAGGTATGCTAGTTCTATCACCATCGACGTTCGGGAGGAGCAAGGCATGAAATATTGGCAATCGGTTAGATTCAAGATCGTGTTCGGCTTCCTGCTCATTATCGTGCCGATGGTCGCCTTCATCATTTACAACAACTTATACGCCATGAACGTCGTTCGTAACCAAGTCGCTTCTAACTATAACAAGCTGTTAAGCGTCAACGTTCGAGAGAACGATAAGGTGCTGCTAGAGTTCGTCTATTATTTGCTTCGCATGAAGCAGAACGATCCGAACATCGCTAACATCAAGAATATGCAAACGACGGACGATGAATATACGCTATCCAAAATCCGCCTCGGGATTAACTTTCTCGGCAACTCCGCGGGTATTAGCACCAGTCTCGACACGATATTCATCTATCCTCGCAAGGAAAACGAAATTTCGATATACACCCAATATAGCGGCGACTCGTCGGAAAAACAGAAGATCTTGAAAGCATGGATGGACTCGCATTTGCAGCAATTTAACACGCTCCCTTTTTCAACGGAATGGGAGTCTATGAGAATCGGGGATATCGATTACCTGCAGATCGTCTTCGATATGGGCTCGAACGTGTTCGCCGGCATGCTCGTGCGCACCGAGAACATTATGCGGGGAATGGACAGCTTCGAGGTCGGTCCGGAGGGCGTCGGATTCCTCATTAACGACAGCGGAATGGTCATTAAAGGCAAACCGTTCAAGCCGCTGGAGGATGAGCAATTCCGGGCGCAGGTGAGCGCGATGAAGGATTCGTACGGCGTCATCAAGACGCAAGGCGAATCGTATCTCGTCATGTCGGCCAAATCGAACTACACGGAGTTCAACTACGTGATCGTCATGCCCGAGTCGTACATTCTGCGAAGCTTGCCTTTATTCCAGAAGCTGCTCTACGTGTGGATTCCGCTGCTCGTGGCGATCGTGCTGTCGGTCTATCTGTTCTTCCTGCAGCGAGTCATGTTCAAGCCTCTCGTCGACCTGATCCGCGGGATGCGCAAGATCGGACAAGGGCGGCTCGAAGTGCGTCTGCCGACCGATCAGAGCAGCGAGTTCGCCTTCATGTCGGGAACGTTCAACCAGATGGCCGAGCAGATCGAACGGCTGAAGATCGACATCTATGAGGAACAGCTGCGCGTGCAGCGCGCGGAATACAAGCATCTGCAGATTCAGATCAACCCTCATTTCTATATGAACTGTCTGAATATCATCTATAATCTCGCGGCTCTGAAGGACTTCAAATCGGTGCAGAAGCTGTCGCTGCATCTCGCGGATTACTTCCGGTTCCTCATGCACAGCAACCGCACGGTCGTGAAGTTGGAGGACGAAATCGGGCACGTGAAGAACTATCTGGAAATTCATAAGCTGAGATACTTGTCGAAGCTCGATTACGATATCGACGTGGATCCGCGGCATCTTCGCATCGATATATCGCCGCTCATGATTCAGCCATTCGTGGAAAATTCGATTATTCACGGGTTTAACCGGAGAGTGCAGGACGGCTCCGTATTCCGAGTTCGCATCTTCTCGGAGGCGGACCCGGTTGAGCCGGAGCGCTTCGTGCGCATCGTCGTCACCGACAACGGTTCGGGCTTCCCGCCGGAGATGCTAAGAGACTTAGAGAGCAACGTGTATATGACGGGAACCGGCGAGCAGCATCTGGGCATCTGGAATATCTTAAGGCGGTTCAAAATGCTCTACGAGGACGAGGGCGGAATTTCGTTCCGGAATAGCGACCTGGGCGGCGCGATCGTCGAGATCAGGCTTCCGATCGGCGTATCCGGCAAGATGGGCGTAGACGGAGAAACAGATAAGGATGAAACTTCTTTAGGGGGCGGCTCCTATACTTACGATGTTGGTAGTTGACGATGAGATATACGCTTTGAAGGGAATTACGCAGGGGATCGAATGGGACGACCTGCCGATCGGCAGAATTCTCGAAGCCGAGAACGTCGAGCAGGCGAAGCGGCATTTGCAGGAATCGAAGGTCGATCTGGTCATCTCGGATATCGAGATGCCCGGGGCGAACGGAATCGAGCTGCTGAAGTATATGAAGACTCACGCTCCAACCGCGCTCACGATATTCCTGACGGGCCATGCCCGGTTCGAATATGCCAAAGAGGCGCTGCATTACGGCTGCTTCGACTATGTGCTGAAGCCGGTCGATCACGATGTGCTGAAGGATATCGTCCGCAGAGCGGTCGAGGAGATTGAGCGCAGGCGCGAGCAGGAAGCGTTCGAAGACACGCTGGAGCTGTACCGAAGGCAATGGACGAACCAGCTGCCGATTCTCGTCGAGAGGTTCTGGGGCGAAGTGCTGAGCGGCAAAGCGCCGACAACCCCGGATCGGCTTGGTCGCGAGCTGCAGCTGTACGATATCCCGCTGGAGGCGGACGGACGCGTGCTTCCGGTGCTGCTTAGCATCGAGGCCTGGGATCTCGAGATGGATGCGCGGGACGAGAGCATTATGGAATACGCGGTTCGCAAAGCCGCAACGGAGATTATTCTCGGCGAACAGCCCGGCACGATCATGAAGGATCGCAACGAGCTGAATATCGCGCTGCTCTACGGCACCCCATGCGACAGCGATGAGCTGAAGAAGCGTTGCTGGCAATACGTACGGGCTTGCAACGATTATTTCCATTGCAGGGTGTCGTGTTACATCGGCGAGTCGGCTCGCATCGCCGAGCTGCCGGAAGCGCTCGAGCGGCTTTCGCAATTGGAGCGATCGAATACGTCGCACCCTCAGACCGTGTTCGAAGGAAGCGAGGCGGGAGCCGGCGACGCTGCAGGCGCGCCAGGCCAATTCGCGCCTTCCTTCAACGAATGGGCGTTGATGCTCGAGAGCGCTCAGCTCGAGGAGCTATCCAAGGCGATAGAAGAGACGATGGGAAGATTCCAAGCGGAGTCGTCCAGCCGCGAGGCGCTCGAGCTGTTCTATTACGGCTTCGTCCATATGCTGTTCCAGACGGCAAGCCGCAAAGGAATGTCGATCTATGAAGCGATCTCTGCGCAGGACATCCACGACGGACAGTCGGCCCGCACGCCGGCGCTGATGCAAGCTTGGGCTTTGAAGCTGCTGACGAAGGCCGGGCAGGGACTCGTGGGCGGACGGGATGCTTCGGCCATCATCGGCAAGATCCAGGCGTTCATCCAAGAGAATCTGCACAAGGAGCTGAGCCGGGACGACATCGCCGCCGCCGTCTACCGGAACCCGGCGTACTTGTCGAGGTTATTCCGGAAGGAGACCGGGACCTCGCTATCCGACTACATCATTCAGTTGAAGATGGAGAAGGTCAAGCGACAGCTCGTCGAGACGAACGACAAAATCAGCAACATCGCAGAAGGTATGGGATATATGCATTTTTCTTATTTTGCGAAGCTGTTCAAGAAGACATCGGGGCTAACCCCGCAGGAATACCGCAAAAGGCATCAGCTCATGCCGTGACCGCGAACCGTCAGGGAACGTAAGCTTCCTTGGCGGTTCGTCGTTCATTCGGCTAAAAGTCACAATAGTGCTATGTCGGTCACTTCAGTAGATAGATGGAAGAGTTCGGCTGAAGTTAGAATGATATCACAGACAAGACAACAAGCCATTAAAAGGATTGTGATTGAGATGGAGCAAGCAACCGAGGCGGTCGTACAGCCGAAGAAAGCGCTAAAGAAAGATAAGACGCTTAATATTGGTTACTGGAAGAAATACGGCGTGTTCTATCTTATGATGGCGCCAGCATTAATCGTATTGATTATCAACAACTATATTCCGATGGTCGGGTCGATCATCGCCTTCAAGAAGATCACGTACGAATCGAGAAGCTTCTTGGAGAACTTCATCAACGGCAAATGGGTCGGCTTCGACAATTTCGACTACTTGTTCAAGACGAGCGATGCCTGGCGTATCACGCGCAATACGGTAGTGTATAATGCCGTGTTCATCGCCTTGAACGTCATTGTCGGCGTCGCGATCGCGCTTATGTTCAACCAGATGCGCAATAAACGGCTCGCTAAATTCCACCAATCGGTCATGTTCCTTCCGTTCTTCCTGTCCTGGATCATTATCGCTTATCTGGTATACGCCTTCTTGAACCCGCAGCTCGGCATGATGAACAAAGAGATTCTACCTTTGTTCGGCGCCGGCGAGGTCGAATGGTATTCAGATCCTAAGTGGTGGACGATCATTCTGCCGATCGTTAACGTGTGGAAGAATATCGGGTATTACGTGGTATTCTACTTGGCGGCAATTATCGGCATCGACAAGGAATATTACGAAGCGGCTACGATCGACGGCGCCTCCAAATGGAGACAGATCAGAAGCATTACGCTTCCTCTCATTCGTCCGGTTATTATCGTACTGACGCTGCTCCAGATCGGTAAAATTTTCTACGCGGATTTCGGCTTGTTCTTCCAAGTTACACGCAATGCCGGCATGCTATATGATACGACGCTTGTCATTGACACCTACGTCTATCAGGGGTTCCTCGTAACGGGCAATCTCGGGCTGTCCTCCGCCGCAGGCTTCTACCAGGCGATCGTTGGCTTTGTCATTATCATCATAGCTAACTTGATCGTACGACGGGTCAGCAAAGACGACGCTCTGTTCTAAAGAAGAAGGAGGAACACCCTTATGGCAACAATCGCATCCAAGAAGAAGGTCGACGACGCCTTAGCGATATCTCGCAGCTCGAACTTCGCCATTAATATATTCTTTTGGATCTACTCCGCATTGTGCATTATCCCGATCCTGCTCCTCCTCGGTGTATCGTTCTCGGACGAGAAGCAGGTGCTCATTAACGGCTATAAATTCTGGCCGGAGAAGTTCAGTGTCGAAGCATACAACTTCTTGGTTAAAGACTGGAGACCGGTCGTCGAGTCATACGGATACTCGATCTTCGTTACGGTTATCGGTACGATCATCGCGGTTGCGATCATGTCGATGTACGCGTATCCGATCTCAAGAAGGGATTTCAAGCATCGCGGGATCTTCTCGTTCATTATGTTCTTCACGATCCTGTTCAACGGCGGGCTCGTACCGTTCTACCTGATGTACTCCAACATTCTCGGGATGAAGGATAACCTCTTAGTCTTAATGATCCCGTTGTTCGCCCAAGCGTTCTTCATCTTGGTTATCCGGACGTTCTTCATGAACTCGATCCCGACGGAGCTGCTAGAATCCGCCAAGATCGACGGCGCGGGAGAGCTTAGAACGTTCTTCGGGATCGTCCTCCCGTTATCTCTTCCGGTGCTGGCTTCGGTCGGCTTGCTGACGACGCTGGGCTACTGGAACGACTGGTTCCTCAGTCTATTGTTCATCACGGATGACGGACCGCACACGATCCAATTCCGAATGTACGAGGCGCTGCTGGATATCCAATATCTAAGCTCGAACTCTACGGCTTACTCGGAAATTATTAAGGCGAACCCGGGCTTCTCGATGCCGAGCGAAACCGCGCGTATGGCAATGGCCATCGTCGGCGTTGGCCCGATCATCTTCGCTTACCCGTTCTTCCAGCGTTATTTCATCGCAGGCTTGACCGTAGGCGCTGTCAAAGGTTAAGGTCTACTGGCAAGACATGGAGTACTACTCGAGTTCGGCTTCTACCGGTTACCGGCCGGTTAAGCATAGATGTCCACTTATGAAAAGGGAGGCAATACCATGCTTAGAAAGAGTAATGTAATGCTGCTTGCCGTCATCCTGACGCTTGCAGTCGTGCTCGCTGCTTGTGGTAACAATAACAACAACGAGAACAGCAGTGCATCCCCTTCGGCTTCGACGCCAGCCTCGTCTCAAGCGGCTAGCTCGGACGAAGCTCCTGCTTCCTCCGCTGCTGCGGCTGACCTGAAGGAAGTCACGTTGTCCTTGACTTTCCCAGGCACGGCTCCTAAAGACGAGAAAAAAGTAGAAGAAGCGATCAACGCGTATCTGAAAGACAAGATCAATGCGAAGATCGACCTCAACGTTATCGACTGGGGTCAATGGGATAACAAAATCAACCTTGCGATCGCCGGTCGCGAACCGATGGACATCCTGTTCACGGCAGCTTGGAACGGCCACTCCAACAACGTAGCTAAAGGCGCGTTCTTGGCACTGAACGATCCGAACGGCAAATACGGCAACCTGCTTGAGAAGTATGGCCAAGGCATCCTCGAAACGCTGCCTGACGCATTCCTTGCAGGCGCCAAAATCAACGGCTTTAACTATGGCATTCCTACGAACAAAGAACTTGCTGAGCAAGGCGGCGTAATCTACCGTACGGATATTGCGGAAGAGCTCGGCTTGACGGCTAAACTGGATGCTGTTAAGACGATCCAAGACCTTGAGCCAATCCTTGCAGAAGTTAAAGCGAAGAAACCTGAACTGATTCCTCTGTATATGAAAGACGGCGAAAACTTCAACTCGCACTATTTCGCTAAATACGACGCACTCGGCGATACCTCGATCGAAGGCGTTATCATGAAGACGGGTACGGAAACGACGGTTAAATCCCGTTACGACTTCCCTGTTTACAAAGAAACGCTCGCGGCTACTCGCGATTTCTTCCAAAAAGGTTATATCAACAGAGACGCGGCTACGGCGCAGCTCGCTCCGCAAGACGCTATGAAAGCCGGCAACGTATTCATGGGCGTATTCCCGCTCAAACCAGGTAAAGACGCAGAAGTTGCGACTGTAGCTAACCTGCAAGGCAAGCTGAAACAAATCGAAATGACCGAGCGTACCGTATCCACGGGCGAAACGGCTGGTTCGATGCTTGGTATCACGACGACGTCCGGTGACCCAGAGCGCGCGATGATGTTCATCAACCTGCTCCACACGGACAAACAACTGAACAACCTGCTCAACTTCGGTATCGAAGGCGACCACTTTACGCGTAACGGCGAAGTGATCTCCGCAACGCCTAATACTCCTAACTACGCTCTTGGCGCAGCATGGATGTTCGGCAGCCAATTCCTGAACTACGTATGGGATAACGAAGATCCGAACAAATGGGAGCTGTTCAAAGCGTTCAACACGGACGCTAAGAACTCCCCGGCTCTCGGCTTCACGTTCAACGCAGAGCCAATCTCGTCGCAAGCTTCCGTCTTGGCGAACATCCGCAAAGAATACGATCCAGGCCTCGACACGGGCTCGATCGATCCTTCTAAAGCAGATGAGTTCTTCAAGAAGATGAACGACAACGGCCTGAAAGATATCATCGCCGAGAAACAAAAACAACTCGACGCATTCCTTGCTTCGAAATAAGAAATACCAGTTGTGAAGAGACCGCCAAGCGATTATGCTTGGCGGTTTTCTTAGTTGTGAAAATATTGGAAACACTTGTGGTTATAGGCGGTAACGGCGTTGACATCCCGCTATCGATTCGATAGCATTAATGAGAATGAAAGTACGGCTGGAAAAGACTGGGGGCTCGCGCGAACATGAAGCCAGGCTTACTGATCGTTAGTCATGGATCGAGAGAAGCGGGCTGGGTGTCACTCGTTGATCATACGGTCACGGCGGTTCGAACCGCTCTTGGCGGCGATATGCCTGTCGAGGCCGCATTCCTCGAATTGGTGGAAGGCCGCCTCATCCAGGACGGTGTGGACCGGCTGGAGGCTCAGGGCGTCGATCGAATATTCGCATTGCCGCTGTTCGTGTCATCCGGCAGCACGCATGTGGACGAGATCGGCTGGGCGCTCGGGGCTTATGAAGAGCCGAAGCTGGAGACCGATCTTCCGCGAGCGATGGTTCGGGTTCCATTGGATTACGGAAAGCCGATGGATGATACTCCGGAGGTTGTCGACGTGTTGCTCGAGCGATTGCGAAGCATCTCGGAGGATGCCGCCAGCGAGTGCGTGCTGCTAATCGGCCATGGGAGCAAGGAAGCCGGCTTCAAGGAAGCTTGTCAGCAGGGAATGGCTTCGATCGGCGAGCAGTTAGTGTTACGCGGTGGATTCCGCGGCTATTCTGGAGCGTTACTGCAGCTAGATGAGGTCGCGGATCGATATGCGGAGCTGCGCGAGCGGTACCCAGACGGGACGATCTTGGTAGCCCCTTTGTTTCTGAGCGAAGGGTATTTCACATCCGTTGTTATCCCAAGAGAGTTGAATGGACTCGAATGCCGTTATTCGGGCCAAGCTTATATGCCGCATCCGCGGGTTGCGGACTGGATCGTGCGCAAGGCGAAGGAATGGCTGATAACGGTATGCGAATGAAAGTAAGAAGAGGGGATCTGGATTGGCTAACGTAAGAGCTCGATTAATCTATAATCCGACATCCGGCAGGGAAGAGATCAGACGGAAGCTCCCGGCGATTCTTCAGCGATTGGAGAAGGGCGGCATCGAGACGTCCTGCCACGCGACGGAGTGCAAGGGCGACGCGACGAACGCGGCTGCCGAAGCAGCTGAGCGGGGCTTCGATATCGTGATCGCAGCCGGCGGAGACGGAACGCTGAACGAGGTCGTGCATGGTCTCTCGGGTCAAGAGTATCGGCCTGCGCTGGGCTTGCTGCCGCTCGGGACGACGAACGACTTCGCGAGAGCGCACGGAATTCCGCGGCATTGGGAAGGCGCCGTCGACCTGATTACGAAGCAATACTCGAATCCGGTGGATGTCGGCCGCGCGAACGGCAGATATTTCATTAATATCGCCGGTGGCGGATCGCTCACGGAATTGACTTACGAGGTGCCTAGCAAGCTGAAGACGATGGTCGGCCAGCTGGCTTATTATATGAAGGGAATCGAGAAGGTCGCCCGGCTTCATCCGACGGCTCTCAAGATTTCGGCCGACGGCGTCGGGGAATTCGAAGAGGAGTTCATGCTGTTCCTGATCGCCAACAGCAACTCGGTCGCGGGCTTCGATCGGTTGCTGCCTGACGCGAGCACGAGCGACGGCTTGTTCGATTTCATCGCGCTGCGCAAATGCAGCATAACCGAATTTTTCCGCTTGGCGACGCTGGTCATGCGCGGGGAGCCGGTCCTCGAGGACTCGCATTTCGTGCACTTCCGGAGCAATCGGATTCAAGTCGAAGCCGATTCGCGCGTACAGTTGAACCTGGACGGCGAATTCGGGGGAACGCTTCCTTGCGTATTCGATCTATTGCCAGGACATATACGCGTTATCGTCGATGAGAAGGGCGAATCGTCCTACCGCAAGAACGGCGGCCCGAATCGGGCGCTTATGCTATGAGCGGACGGAAAGGATCGTCTAAGGGACGCAGGAGAACGTCGCCGATCGCTGCGGTTGTGCATGCGGGTGTACCGGTTACGGTCGGCCAGCAGGTGCACTGCGATATCATCGGATTAACGCATGACGGAGAAGGGGTAGGCCGCTACGAGGGCTATACCCTTTTTGTTCGTGGCGCGCTTCCCGAGGAGCGGGTGCTGGCGGAAGTGATCAGCGTCGGGAAGTCGTTCGGGCGAGCTCGATTGGTGAAGCTGGAGAAGGCGAGCAAGGATCGTGTTGGGGCGCCTTGCGCTATCTATGATGCTTGTGGAGGCTGTCAGCTGCAGCATCTCGATTATTCTGCGCAGCTTCGCTGGAAGCGGCAGCACGTGGTTAGCAACTTAGAGCGGATCGGGAAGCTGAAGGTGGCTGAAGTCGGCGGCGAGGGCGTGATCGTGCATCCGGTTATCGGCATGGACGAGCCTTGGCGCTATCGGAATAAGGCGCAGGTGCCGATCGGCTACGGCGAGGCAGGCCTGATTGGCGGCTTCTATGAGCAAGGCAGCAACACTATCGTAGATATGGATGCTTGTCTGATCACGCAGGAGGAGAACGAGTCTCTCGTGCGCGCGGTGAAGTCTGCCGCTCGGGAGCTGGGAATCTCCGCGTACAATCGAACGACTGGACGCGGCTTGCTGCGTCATGTGGTCGTACGCCATGCGCGGGCAACGGGCCAACGCATGGTTGTGCTCGTCACCAATGGGATGGATATCCCGCACATCGATGAGTGGATCGGCTTGATCCGCGAGCAAGTGCCGGGCTTAGTCAGCGTCTGCCAGAACGTCAACACCGCTTCAACGCCTGTCGTTATGGGCGACGTCACTCGCACGCTCTGGGGTGAGGACGTCATCTACGACGAGATCGGCGGCATCCGCTTCGCGATCTCTCCGCGCTCGTTCTTCCAAGTGAACCCGGAGCAGACGGAGAAGCTGTACCGAGCCGCCGTGGACTATGCCGCGCTTACAGGCGATGAGACGGTGATCGACGCGTATTGCGGCATCGGCACGATTACTTTGTTCTTGGCGCGGTACGCGCGCCGCGTGTACGGCGTCGAGATCGTCCCCGAAGCGATCGAGGACGCGCGCCGGAACGCTCTGCTCAACGACATTCGCAACGCCGAATTCGAAGTCGGTGCCGCCGAAGTCGTTATGCCGCGATGGCAGTCTCAGGGCGTGACGCCAGACGTCATCGTCGTCGATCCGCCTCGCAAAGGCTGCGATCAGGCGCTTATAAGGACGATGCTGGAGCTCCGGCCGGAGCGAATCGTGTATGTCTCTTGCGACCCGTCCACGCTATCTCGGGATTTGCGGTTGCTGGAGGATGGCGGGTATCGCACCGTCGAGGTGCAGCCGGTGGATATGTTTCCGCATTCGGGGCATGTGGAGTGCGTGGCTATGTTGGTGAGGGATTGAACAAGGCTTGAGCATCAATAATGCTTGGTTTTTTTTTATAGGCAAAATTGACAGGTTCGTTGATATTGGCAAGAAATGGGCGTATAATAAAGTTAATGTATAGGTTAAGTTTCTGTGAATGTTAACTTTCAATGTGCACGTATAAATACCTGGGAAGGGAAATAATGAATAATGTTGATGTTCAACGAACATGGCTTATTGGCACCAGGAGATTATCCAATGACAATTGCAGAATTAAAAGAATCTCTTCTAGTATTAGGACCTGGAGGTGATGCACCGTGGGACAAAGAGAAGCGGACCAAACTCGCTAGCAACCTCGAGATATTGGTGACCCAACTGAACACCGTTGGCATTGATGAAATTTTCATCGATGGCTCCTTTGTCGAGGACAAGGCAAGCCCGAGCGATATTGATGGCTATTTCGTTGTTGATCCAATTCAACTAGAAGATTTGGTCAAGAGGCTAAATGCGATCGACCCTTATAAGATCTGGACGTGGGACTGGTCCCAAAGAATATTCGATCGTAATTCCGCTAAGATGCAATTGCCTATGTGGCATAGGTACAAGGTTGAGCTCTATCCTCACACAGGACAATATTGCGGGATATTTGACGAGCACGGCAATGAACAGAAGTTTCCTGCTGCTTTTCGAAAGACAAGGGACACTTTCTCACCTAAAGGAATCATAAAAATTATTAAGTAAAAGTATTCTTGGAATTTATGAATAGGACTGCTTTTGTTTAAAAATACTCGATATATTAGAGGAGTTTTATTGATGATTAAGAATGAGTCCGCCTATCAAAAGGCTATTGAGAAGTTGGAAGAAGATGTGCAGTTTATAGCTGCTGAAAGAAAGCGATTTAAAGAAATGGGACTTACTGATACTCAAATCGAGTTAGCTGTACAACCATTAATTTCTTTTCATGAACAACTAAAGGATGAGGTAAAGTACTATGAACAAATAAAAAGAGGCATATTTAACCCGATTCACAAATTGACTGACATCGGGAAGAGTCTAATTGCTTATCGAATATATATCGGAATGAGCCAAGCCGAACTGGCTGAAAAACTGGGAGTTTCCGAAGCACAGGTGTCCAGAGATGAGCGTCATGAGTACTATGGAGCCACGACAGAAAAAATCGAAAATGTCATGAAGGCAATGAATATGGTTACAACAATTAACATAGAGATTAGTGCCGGCGCAAGTGCGTAATTGGGATGATATTGCGAAAATAGATTCTAGATTTCTATGAGCTATCCTAGTAAGGGTAGCTCCTTTTGTTGTTCTAACAGCCCGTAAATCTCGGAGATAAGTTGCTCAACAAAGCTCGTAATCTTTTTGCCTCACTCCCTTATGAGACTGCATTCCTTCACGGAGACATTCAAGAGATTGCTTTGGAAAGAAAGTACGATGCCTAAGCGATATGAACGCTCAGGCCTTTTCTTATGCGGTTTGGGATGAAGTTGCAGAAGGTGGGGAATATATACGGTAATGATTCCATTAAGTGGTTCACAGGGGAAGGTGAGTGGATGCCGAAAATTTCAGTTTTACAGTCCTATATGATCATCATCCTTTCTGTCGGTCTGCTGAACCACGTCATCATTACACCGTTACTGCTCGGTTCATCAGGGCGAGATGCATGGCTTGTAGTGCTTCTTGTATTAATCGCTTCGCCAATTTGGATTGGCATTCTGAGCTATATCCTAACCAACATGAACGGGATGCATGTTAGGGATTGGTTAAAGCGACAATTCGGAATGGTTCTCTCGGTAGCCTTGATTGTCGTATACAGTGTACTTGCATGGCTTATGGGAGTCATTTCCCTTAAGGACACGATAACATGGACGATTGCGACTTATTTGCCTCAATCTCCGATGCTTGTTCTCGCAGGAACAACGCTTATCGGATGCTTCTTCGCTGCACTTCATGGGCTTCGCACCATTGCCATATTAAGCGGGATATTGTTGCCTTTTGTTGTTATTCTAGGTGGCCTTGTTATGGTTGCAAACTTTCAGTTTAAAGACTACACCATGCTATTTCCTCTGCTCGAGAATGGGATATCTCCGCTTTGGAAAGGCATTCCCTATGCTGCTGGGGGATTGTTGGAGATGTCGGTGCTGATTTTGTTTCAGCACAAGTTAACGACAAAACCAGGTTTCAAAAGCTTAATGCTAATATGCATCCTATTATCCGGGTTAACGCTCGGCCCGTTGATGGGATCGATTGCCATGTATGGTCCTGATGAAGCGGCACATCAACGATATCCTCCTTTCGAACAATGGAGAATGGTTCGACTGGGCGAGTATGTGGAGCATATTGATTTTTTCTCGATTTACCAGTGGTTATCCGGTATGTACGTTCGAGTTTCTCTTTCCCTGTTACTCTTAAGCGAATTGTGGAGATTGCAGAAATATAAGTGGTTACCTATGTTTCTGGGCGCTTTGTTCATGATGGTTGCTGCATGGTTGCCAATTAGCGATATGATGTTTCAAGACCTGCTCAGCCGATATTACTTTCCTTTGTTTTGTGTCTTTACCATTGGGGTCATGTTCGTTTATTTCGTGCGAATTATCATCTCAACACAGAGTAAAAGGAGTAGTTGAAATTGATAAAGCCTACACAACCGCTTAATGAGCAAACCCTTCTTCAACGTTTCCAGATGTGTTGTGATGTAAAGCATCATGTTTACAAATTAAAACCTGGCGAAGATCAATCTAGGATCGTTGTACTGTATTGCGAAGGGTTATGTGACAGCCAACCACTGATTCATGAAGTAGTGCTTCCTCGCTTGACTCGGTTTTACGAAAATTATAGCTTTCTTAAGAATCAGGACGTGCTTGAGTCGTGTCAATTACAGCTTGAGATCATTTCCCTCGAAGAGTGGGAGCAGAAATCCGAAACGGATATTTTTGAGGGAAGGCTGCTTATATTTATTCCGGTACTAACCTCTTTGTTCTCCTTCGATATATCGAAAAAACCGGCACGCCAGCCAGAAGAATCCAATATTGAGGTTTCCATTCGAGGGTCGAAGGACTGTTTTGTGGAGGAACTCGGTGTCAATGTTGCGTTAATCCGGAAACGAATCAAGTCAACAAGCATGGTATACGAAACGAAATCAGTAGGTGACCGGACAAAAACTACGATTGCCATTCTTTATATGCAAGACATTGTTGATCCGAATATTGTCCAAGATATCAAGATGAGATTGGATCGTCTTCACATCGACGGAGCATTCAGCGCCACTCAACTGGAAGAGCTAATGGAACCGACCAAAACTTTGTTTCCACTGATGGCCTATACGGGAAGACCCGACTTTACCGTAAATTGCATGATGAATGGACGTGTAGCGCTGATAGTGGATGGTACGCCTGCCGCCTTGATCGCACCGGCTAATTTGTTCCTGATCCTGAAAACGCCGGAAGACATCCACTTTACTGCATTATCGTCTACGTTTGGGCAAGCGCTTCGTTTGCTCGGATTGACCGTATCACTCATGCTGCCCGGGTTTTGGATTGCCATTCTTTCGTTTCATCAGGATCAATTGCCCTATTACCTTCTTGCAACCATTGGCATCAACCGACTAGGCATTCCTCTTGGCGTGGCAGGGGAAATGTTCCTCGCGCTCATCTTTTTGGAAATATTGCGGGAAGCCGGTATTCGGTTGCCTTCGGCGATAGGTTCTACAGTAACGGTAGTGGGAGGGCTCATCTTAGGCGAGGCGGCCATACGCGCAGGATTTTTATCCCCTAGCATTGTTGTCATAGGAGCAATTACGCAAGTGTTCGGTTCGACGGTATCCAACCAGTCACTGACTGGGACAATGAGTATTTTGCGCTTCTTCCTGTTCGCTTTGTCTGCCACCTTGGGGATCTATGGTTATTTACTTGCTTTGTTTATCGTGATCACTCATTTAGCTTCTTTGCGTTCATTCGGATTGCCATACCTGGCTCCGATTTCGCCTCCATATGGAGACTTCGCCAATGCCTTGTTCCGATTACCATGGAGATGGCGGAAAACTCGGCCAGACATGCTAAATACTCAAGATTCTACAAGCCAAGGGGATAAGCAGCAATGAACGCATACAAATTTACCGCAGTTCTTCTGCTTCCCTTCTTTCTCACCGGATGTTGGAGCAAATACGAAGTGCAAAACATGAATTATGTAACTGCTGTTGGAATTGACTATGCGGATGGTCAATACATCATTTATGCGCAGTTGCTCGATTTCTCGACAGTGGCAAAACTGGAAGGACAACAGAAAGCGGAACAGCCTCCGGTCTGGATCGGTAGAGGAAAAGGTATCTCATTTACAGAAGCAGCGAATGATTTATACAGCACTTCGCAACAAAGGTTAAACTGGGGACAAATCTCTGCAATCTTGTTTAGCGAAAGGTTATTGAAGGAACGAAAAGTCGGTGAAGTGTTGGAACTGATCGACCGATATCGTGAGATAAGGTACTTAGCTTGGGTGTTCAGTACGCGCGATCCCCTTGACGAGGTCTTAATTGCGACTCCATTTTTCAGATTATCGCCAAAATCGTCGATTCTACATAACCCTGAACAGAATTATCGGCAGCGTTCTATCCTTGCTCCGATCCGTTTGCAAAATTTTGTAATGGACTCAAACGAAAAGGCGAAGACAAGCTACATACCAGAATTATCTATCCGAAAGGATCAGTGGAAGGAAAATCGAAAACCGCACGATCTGCTTCGATATTCAGGCATACAAATATACGATAAGGACAAATATTACGCACGAATGAGCCTCGAAGAAATAAAAGGATTGCCATGGCTGAATAAACATACCATCCGTCTGCCTATCGACTTGTTTTCCAATAACAATCTTATTTCAGTTCTCGTAGCAGAAAAACCCGAATATGACGTCAAACCAAGGGTTAAATATGACAAAGCATATTTCGATATTTCCGTTAAGGTGAAGGCCGGAGTAAATGAGCTACATGCAGACGTTACGGAGCAAGAACTCACGCAACTGGCTCAAAAAGAAATTGAGCATCAAATTAGGCAGACCTTTCAAACCGCGTTTGAAAAGAGAAT